>ENA-ORBV01002184-ORBV01002184.1-microbial-mat-metagenome-genome-assembly--contig:-NODE-2184-length-41765-cov-6.874472_pt1 | contig 41765 bp, 34 predicted proteins | sample MGYA00237777_ERZ505514 | MGnify/ENA primary metagenome ERZ505514 (study PRJEB26160, sample SAMN06269048) | microbial mat metagenome | isolation source: Oligotrophic lake microbial mat | place... | reverse complement strand
CGAGATTCGCCTTAGTCTCGTGGGCTCGGAGATGTGTATAAGAGACAGGTCCTTTACTTTACAAAGTAAGCGGCATTGCCCCACTGGCCCGCTCTCCCCGGAAGAGATCGGCATTCTTCGCGCCTGGATCGACCAGGGCGTGGATTTCCGTATCGAGATAAAGGACGAAGCCCCGCCCAAGCCGGTCGATCCCAAACTTGCGGCGCTCCTCACCGCCATCCGCGCCGCCGATGTCCGCGCCGTCGAAAAAGCTCTCACGCCCGCGCTCGTCAACGCCACCGATGAAGCCGGTTCCACTCCGCTGCATCACGCTGCCGGCTACGGCAGTCCCGCCATCATGAAGGCCCTGCTCGCCAAAGGCGCGTCCGTCAACGCCCGGAACCGCCGCGCGTCCACGCCCCTTCACTGGGCCATTCTCGACGAGGCGAAAGTCCGCCTTCTCCTCGACGCCGGCGCCGACAAGAACGCCCGCCAAGCCGATGGCCGCTCCATTGTCTATCAACTCGCGTCGGTCGCCAACGCCGCAAACATTCTTCAACTCCTGCTCGAAAAAGGCGCCGATCCAAACCTGGCCACCGCCAACGGTCAGACGCCGCTCATCAATGCCGCCGGTCGCGGCGATGTCGAAACCATGCGGCTTCTCATCGCGGCCAAGGCCGATATCCAGGCGAAAAGCGGCACGGGCGGAACTGCGCTCCTGGCCGCCGCCAACAGCCGCAATCCGCGCGCCGTCGCCCTCCTTCTCGATCTCGGCGCCGATCCCAACGCCGCCACTAAGAAGAACGAAACCGCACTGCACAACGCCGCTACCGCCGGCGTTGAAGAGTCCGTCCACCTCCTTCTCGCCAAAGGCGCCAAGGTCAACATTAGCGACGACCGCGGCTATTCCGCTCTTATGTATGCCGCCGCTTCAGAATCCCGGAACGCCGCCAGCGTGAAGATGCTTCTCGATAAAGGCGCCGATGTCAATTGCGCTGGTGAAGGCGAAACGCCGCGCTCCCTCGCCGCAAAACGCGGCCATACCGAAGTCGCCAGGCTCCTCGGCGTTTCCGCGGAGGATGCCAAGCAAAGCAGCCATGTTGCCGCCGAAAAGGGCGCGCGCCGCGCCGTCCCCGCCGCTGTCCAACAGGCGCTGTCGCTCCTCGAAAAGCAAAGCCACACCTTCATCCGCACCGCAGGCTGCAATTCCTGCCACGCGCAGGATCTGCCCTCCGCCGCCCTTGGACTCGCCAGAGACCGCGGAATTCCTACCCCCCGCGAAATCCCGCAAATTACACCCGCTATGAACGGAGTTACGCCGGAGCGGATCATGGATCTCGGCGCCGTCGGCGTCGCCAGCATAGGCTGGGAGATGTTTGATCGCGGCATGAACCATCAGCCCGCCGACGCCTATACCGACGCCACCGTTCACTACATGCGCCTGATGCAGGATCCCGAGGGCTACTGGAAAGGCCTTGATGGACGGCGGCCGCCCATGAATTCCGGCACGATGCAAGCCACCGCCCTCGCCATTTACACTTTGAAAACTTTCTCTTCGACGGTGGCCAAAGCCGATACCGCCGCGCGCCTCGCCCGCGCCGCCGCCTGGCTCGAAAAGTCCGCGCCCGAAACCACGCAGGATCGCGTCTTTCATCTCCTCGCGATGAGCTGGTCCGGCGCGCCCCACGCCTCCATTGCCCGCGCCGCCGCCGGCCTCGCCGCTGCTCAGCGCCCCGAAGGCGGCTGGAGCCAACTCCCCGCTATGGGGGCCGATGCCTACGCCACCGGCCAAGCCCTATTCGCGCTTCACGCCGCCGGAAAGATGCCGGTCTCCGCCGCCGCCTACAAGAAGGGCGTCGATTACCTTCTCAACTCCCAAGCGGCCGATGGCTCCTGGCATGTAAAGTCCCGGTCGATTTGGGTCCAGCCCTACTTCGAGGGCGGATTTCCCTATGCCCATGACCAATGGATCTCCGCCGCCGGCACCGCCTGGGCCTCCATGGCGTTGTCGCTGACCGCCGAGCCACAGAAGCTGAGCAGCCGTTAAACGCGTTTACTTGGCCTTATAAATCGTCCGCATCCGGGCGGGAAGAAATCCGCCCGCCGCGCCGATGCCAGCGCCTAAAGCTGCCGCCGGACCGGTAAATTTGCCGGCGGACCCCTCATTAGTGCAATGCGGGCATACCGCCCAGCCGATCGCCAATCCCACTTCCGCTCCAATCGCCGCACCGATCAGTCCATTCCTCAATCGGCATCGGTTTCATCGAAGCATTGTCGCGAAATGAAGCGAACCGCGCAATAGTGTAATTCCACTAGAGATAATGGGCCGTGCCAACTCTTACTGGAAAGACGGCGATTGTTACCGGCGCCAGCCGCGGCATTGGACGCGCGATTGCTCTGCGTTTGGCGGGGGAGGGCGCGAGCGTCGTGCTGAGTTCTCGCGGCGCGGCCGCATTGAAGGCTGCGGCCGATGTGATCGGCGACGGCGCGGCGGTGGCGCCGCTTGACTTGCGGCTGCTTTCATCACCGGGGGAATTGGTCCGCCTGGCGATCGAGCGGTTTGGGCGCGTTGACGTTGTGGTCAACAACGCCGGGGCGACGAAACGCGGCAATTTTCTGGAACTGACCGACGAGGACTGGGCCGATGGCTACGCGCTGAAACTACATGGCGCTGTGCGATTGACGCGCGCCGCGTGGCCGCATTTGAAGGACTCTGGCGGATCGTTGATTAACATTGCCGGTACCGGCGGCCGCACCCCGGGGGCGCTGTTCACCATTGGCGGATCGGTGAATGCGGCGCTGCTGTCATTCACCAAGGCTATGGCCGATAACGGCCTTCGCGATGGCGTGCAAGTGAACGCCATCAATCCTGGCACGGTGCGCACGGACCGCTTCGCGAAACGGCTGGAAACGCTGGCCGCGGAACGCCGAATTCCCTTAGCGAACGCGGAAGAGTTGTTCGTTCGCGAGGCCCGGGTCACTCGTGTCGGCGAGCCCGAAGATATCGCCGGGCTGGTGGCTTTCATCGCCAGTCCGGCGGGACGGTTTTTGCACGGCGCGCTGATCGACATGGACGGCGGCGCGACGAAAACGCTTTAAGCCCCGGTCACTTCTTTCAGCAGGCCGAAGAAGGCCTTCTTGCGATCCGTGCTGAGCCCCCAGTTCACCGGCGGGCACTGATAACCGTCGGAGTAGTCGCTCTTGCCGGGATCGAAGCAGCCCCAGCCGCAATACTCGCTGAGCGCCGCCACGAAGTTATTCATCGGCTGGTCGAAGTCGAAGTGATCGTCTTCGTTGAACAGAATCGGCATGGGGCGATAGCCCTTCACCTGCCTCGTCTGGCGAACCATTTCGGCGATGCGTTTCGGGTCCTTCACGCCGTTGCCGTGGATGAGCAGGAAATCGGAGGATGTCACGACATTCTCCTTAGGCACCGCGCCGCCGCCATAGCTCGTGCCCACTAATAACCGCCGCCCGTCCTTCGTCATCGCCTTCGCCATGTCGATCAACTCATGCACCCGCTCCGGCATCAGAATGGGATGGTCAAAGGCTTTCACGTTGCACTCATTGTCGATCTCCACCAGGACGTTTGAATAGCCCTTGTCGAGCAGCCACTGCGTCGCATTGACCACCGATCGCTTGACCGCGACTTCATCCGTTACACGCTGATCCTGGCCGAAATAGTAGTAGCCGACGATCGCCGCCATACCGAGATCATCGGCGCGATTCAGTATCCGTTCCAATCGCCCCATGAACGCCGGCCGCAACGACCCATCCGGCGCAATAGCGCCCGTCTCCCACGGCTGTGCCTTCGAATAACCCTCCGGACTGCCGCCCTGCAGATTGACCGTGAACGCCAGCAATCCGTGCTTTTTCCACAGCGGCATCGCCGCCAGGAATTCGCGCACGTTGCGCTCGGCATCCCACTTCTTTGTGTCCGGGTACGCCCAGCGCACGGCAGTCTCAGGATTCAAATCGTCGAAGATGCCTTGGACCATGCGAGAGTTCAGCAGCAGGCCTTCAATCTTGTGCCCTTTCCACTTCCGGCCGGCATAGGTCGGCCTGCCGTTGATCCGGAACATGTCGCCTTGTATCGTCACCGCCGTGCGCCGCTTCCGCGCCGCCGCCGTTACGCCGGCCGCGGTTAGTAATCCAATGCATTCTCGTCTTCGCATTGGTAGATTATGACGCGATTGCCAATCACTTCGCTCGTCGAATGGAATACAGCTTGCTTTCCGTCCGCACCAGCAACCGGTCATCGATAATGGCGGGCGTCGCTTGCGCCATCTCATCGAGTTCGTTCACGTGCAGCAGTTGAAAGGCCTCCCCAGCCGCCACCACGAACGTTTTGCCCTCCTCGCTCAGGCAAAACACCTTCCCGTTGTAGGCCCAGGGTGAGGTGGTGAAATATCCCGCATCGCTATTCAGCCGCGTCTTGTAGCTGAGCTTCCCGGTCTTGGCTTCATAGCGGCTCAAGATTCCGGTTTCGGTCAACGAATAAATACCGCCATCGTACGCAACGGGTGTCGGCAGATAAGTTCCGCCGCGCGCGTCCGACCACGCCACATGCGCATTCGTCTTGTCTGTCTTGGCGAGCGAAATATCGCCCTTCGCCCCTGGCAGCACCGCGAATAGTGGTTTGCCCCGGCCCGCGTTGATGTACAACAAGCCGCCATATGAGAAAGGGCTCGGCGCCGGGGAGGAGGACATCCCGCCGAGGCGCCACAACTCTTTCCCGTCCAGATCATAACTCACTGCGTCCGCGGGGCCGATGGTCACAATTTCGCTTCGCTGTTTGTGGGTCCAGATATAGGGTGTTGTCCACGCGGATCGCTGCGAATGGCCTCCGCCTGTTACTTTTATATCCCGGTCGGTTCGCCAGATCCGCTTCCCCGTCCGCTTGTCAAAAGAAGCCAGAAACTGCTGCTTCTCGTTGTCACTCAGAATGATCAGTTGATTGCCGCGCAACACCGGAGAACCGCCAGTACCGAAGTCGAGATAGATGGGATTCGCCTCCAGCGCGGTCTGCCAAACCTGCTTACCGTTAGAGTCAAACGCATAGAGCCCCAGGTTCGCCGCGTAGACGAAAACATGCTTCCCGTCGGTCACCGGAGTTTCCGACGAAAAGCTGTTCTTACGGTGCCGCCCGCCCGGCGGACGCCCGTTGTGAAACTCCTTCTTCCAGTCCATGCGGCCGGTTTTCAGATCCAGGCGGTACAGGAAGTAATGCAGCGTTACCTCGCTGGGCAACTCAATATCGCGGGCGGTGACTTTCTCCAAGACCTGCGCCTGCGTCAGCCCCTGTTTCATCAACTCCGCGACATATTCGTTGCTATACTCCGTCCCCGTTTGCGGCGCTTTCGACTTACCTTCGGTCGTCACCGTTGTCAGGAACACCTTGCCGCCACTTACAACGGGAGACGACCAGCCTCGTCCCGGAATCTCCGCCATCCATTCGACGTTTTCCGACTTCGACCAACGGTCAGGCAAGCGAATATCGACACCCACCGGATTCGCTTCCGGTCCCCGGAACTGCGGCCACTCCGCCCCACCCGCCGCCAACGCCAAAACCACCGGAATCAATCGCATAACCAGATCATACGTGTCCGCGGTAAAAACGTTCCGCGGCTCGATACACCGCTAGTGTCTCGCGTGCCGTTCGTTGCCAACTGAATTCCGCCGCGCGCGCCACACCGCGCGCGCGAAGTTCCCCCCGCCATGCCGCGTCTTCTATCAGTCTCGTCAACGCCCCCACCCATTCCGCCGGCCGCAGCGCGTCACACAGAACCGCCGCCCCACCCGCCACTTCCGCCACCGATTCATCTGTCGACGTCACCACCGGCGCCCCGCACTGCATCGCCTCCAGCACCGGCAATCCAAAACCTTCGTAGAACGTGGGATAAACCACCGCTAACGCCCCCGAGTACAACTCCGCCAACCGATCCTCCGTCACCTCGCCCAACACCTCTAATCCCTCTCTAGCCGCAAACACCGGCCCATCTTCCCGCCGTCGTCCCGCCAGGACCAAACGCACTCGATGCCGCACCCGGACCGCCCGCCACGCCTCTACTAACATCGGCAGGTTCTTGCGCGGCTCCAGCGTTCCCACATACAAAAAATAAGGCTCCTCCCCGGCTGGAACCTTCACCGGATGAAGTCCGGCCGCCAATGGCACCGCCACCACCCGCGCCGGATCCAACCCGAACTTCGCAATCGCCCGGCGCCGCACGGCCTCGCTCAGCGTCAGCACCATCGTCGCCAAGCCCATCCGCAGCAGCCACGGCGTCCGCCGCCGCACCCGTTCCACACCCGCGCCGTGCCATGCCGCGTCCATCCACGGCGACAGATCGTGCAGTGACAATACCGTAGCGCAAACCGGCACATATGGGACCGAGAACTCCGTCCCGTGAAACACATCCACGCGCTCCCGCCGCAGCGTCAGCGGCAAGCCCGCCAGCCACCACTTCCGCTCCAACCATCCTTCCCGCGGGCCAATAGCGCCAGCCACCGCCTGGTCCGTCACATACAGAAAGGTGTCTCGACTGTCCAACTCCTCCAGCCCCCGCCGCAACTCCCGCACATACCGCGGCACGCCCCCGGTCCTGCCCGCCAATGGCGTTGCGTCCAACGCCACCCGCACTTACACAATCCCCCGCTTCAAGTTACTCACATATCCGCCAGCGCGGCCCTTGGTCCCGTCCGGCAATAACTTCACCTTGGCCCGCACATCCGCCGGCGCCCGCTCCCCCATCGCCGCCATCCCATTCAACGCCAACATCGCCACATATACGCCGTACTTCGACGAATCGCCCAGTTCCAACAAGGCCTCGGCCGCCCCCCGCGCGTCCTTCCCAAAGCAACCCTCCGATTCCGCCGCCACCGCCCGCACCGACGCCGACGCATCTCCCGCCATCATCCCCGCGCTTTTGCCCCTCATAATATGGCCCAATACCGCCCAGTACCGCACCGCCGTATCAGTGTCTTTCAACCCCTCGGCCGGCGGCGGGCCGGTTAACGAAGCCGCGCGGTCCGCCATCCCCTTGACCCGCGCCATATCAAAAACCCGTCCCTCGACATGCAACTCCGCCTCCGGCAAAAAGCCTTTGTCCCCCGAAGATACAATCCACCCATCCAGCGCATTTCGCATCCGAGCTAAAACGCCCCGCTCCGAAGCGGCGATGTTTGTAACCTCATCGCGATCCTTCGTAACGTCATATAGCTCTTCAAAGGGCTTCCGCTCCCAGAAGTTGCGCTGCGCGGCGTTTAACTTACCCGCATCGAACATCTCTTTCCACACGCGCGTCGTGGGCGTCTCGAACATATAGGCAATATGCTGCCCGTAGATCTTGTGCGGCATGTAATTGCGAATATACACGTACCGCCCGTCAAACGCCGTCCGCACTAAATCGTAGCGTTCGTCCATCCGCCCCCGGAAGCCGAACACATATTCCCTCGCCTTCCCGGCCGTAAAATCAACCCCCTGGTGATAGGGTGCCGCACCGGCCCCGGCCAGTCGCAGCACAGTCGGCGCCAGATCCACAAATGAAATCGGCCGCGCCGTTTCCCCGCCGGCTTTGTATTCCGCCGGACGCAACGAACGATAAGCCTCCGGAACCGACAATATCAATGGCGCCCGCAATCCGGAATCATATGGCCACCGCTTATTCCGCGGCATTCCGCTCCCGTGGTCGGAGTAGAAAAACACAATCGTCTCCTCCGCCAGCCCGTCCGCCTCCAACTCCTTCAATATCCTTCCCGCCCACGCGTCCATAACCTCGATATTGTCGTAATACTGCGCCCAGTCCTGTCGTACTTCCGGCACGTCCGGATGATACGCCGGCACTCGCACGCCTTCAAACGAATGCTTCCACACATGCGGCCGCGTCCGTATCTGGCTTTCATGCGTTCCCACAAAATTGAACACACTGAAGAATGGCTGTCCCGCGGCGCGCTTCCGCCAATGCGCCCGCGCGCCGCTTTCGTCCCAAACTTTTCCGGTCAACGTCAGGTTGTAATCTTCTTTTGAGTTATTCGACGTGTAATAACCCGCCTCCCGGAGCAACTGCGGAAACATCTTCCTGCCGGCACCCATTCCAACCTCGCTCCGCATGTGTTCCGCGCCCAGCGCCGGCGGGTACATGCCGCTGATAATCGTCGTCCGCGCCGGTGCGCACACGGGCGCATTCGACCAGCATCGACGGTATCGCAGTCCCCGCCCGGCAAGTGCGTCGAGTACGGGCGTCTTCGCAAACGTATCGCCGAAGCACCCAATGTGCGGACCCATGTCTTCACACGTGACCCATAAAATATTCGGCCGCTTCCCTTGCGCCGCCAACGCGCCCGCCGCCAGAAATCCCCTTCTTGTCATACCGGCTCCGCTCCTATGCGAAAATGAAGTCATCTGCTTCTGGCTAGCATATAATCATCCGTCTGTTCGCATCTGTTGAATTTTACGCGAAAAGGTTCCTTGGCCGTAAGCCTGTGAACTGCGCGTGAGCCAGGGAGAATCCACCTTGAACCCCGCCCAACGCACTGCCCATTTCGATGAACTCAACCGCCTCGACGCGGAAATTCGCCGCTCGACAGACGTCTACACGCTGAAGCCCATCCATCAGCGCCTTGAGGAACTCTCCACCCTTTACGCCGCCGACGCGGCCATGCTCAACGCCATTTCCACCCTCCGCACCAACATGGTTTCCCACGGCCAGCGCCTTATGTCCGCCTCCGGCCAGCAAGCCGCCCTGCCAAATGACACGCCGGCCGGGATGCTCCCCACCCAGGTCATGCCCTCCACCGGTTCCCAGCCGCCGCCCTCGCCACCGGCGCAATCCTTACCGCCCAGACCGCCGCCCGCCGCCCCTTTCAATTGGAAACGCGCCGCCGCCGTTGGCGGAGTCCTCGGGCTGCTTGTCGCCGCCGGCGGCATATACACCCTCCGCAACGCCAGCAAGGCCAAAGATGAAATTCCCGCCTCCACCAACATAACAGTGGCCTTCAAAACCAATCCTCCTGGGGCCTCCATCCGTGTCAATGGGGAAGTAAAATGCACCTCCGACTGCAACATCGAACTCGCCCCCGGCCCCTACGAAATTCAGGCCGTCCTTCCCGGCTATGAATCCGGCACGTCAAAACTCGAAGTTACCGCAAACACGCCCGCCAACGTCGATCTAACCCTCGCCCCACTCCCACTTTCCGTTCGGCTCTATACCGATTTCACCGCCGGCAAAGTCACGTTCGACGGCCAGCCTTACGGTGACCTCCAGGACGGCCAGCTAATCCTCGACCGTATAGCGGCCGGCAAGCACACGATTAAGGTTACCTCCCAGGCCAACGAAGCGCAGTTCGAGTTCGACGCTCAACCCGGCCGTCAGCCGGTCATCTCCGGCCCCGTCAGCGCCAGGAATACGCTAGCCATCCTTGTCGCTAACGCCGGTCAGCAAACGCGCGTCCACACGTCCATCCCGGTCCTGAAAGTCGCCATCGACGGTAATCCCGTAGGTGACGCCACCCCGGCAGGACTCGAAGTCAACAACCTGCAGCCCGGCGATCGCGAATTCGCGGTTGACGACGGCGCCAGCAAACGCAACCTGCTCGTTTCCGTCTCCGCCCAACCCACGCTTACGGCCTACCTTAAGCTCGATATCAACGCCGGATCGCTCCTCATCTCCACGCCCGGTGAAGACGACGTCACCGCATTCCTGAACGAACGTCCCGCCCGCGTCAAATCCAAGAACGGCCAGATGCGGCTCCCTGGCATCCCGGTCGGCAAATACATGGTCCGCGTCGTCAAGGACGGTTACGCCTCCGACCCCGCGCAGAGAGAAGTTACCATCGCGAAAGGCCAGGAAGCCCGCATGGAGTTCAAGCTCCGAATCATTCCCCGCCTCTCCTCCCTGCGCCTTCGCGGCGCCGCCACCGGCACCCAGGTGTATCTCGATGGCAACCCCATCGGCGCCGTACCCGCCTCCGGCGTATTTGACTATGCCCAGGTGGCCCCCGGTGAACACGTCATCGAACTCCGCCGGGAACGTATGGCGCCCAAACGCACCCCCCGCCAGTTCCGCGCCGGTGAGACCATTGAGCTGTCCGGTCCCGACGTCACGCTCTCCGCGGCCGGCGGCACAATCAAGCTCAATGTCACCCCCGCCAGTGCCCAAGTGACCATTAAGGGCCCCGCCGACGCCGCTCCCCGCCCCGTCACCGGAACCACCCTCCAACTCGGCGAAGGTACCTACGTAATCTCCGCCAAGGCGCCCAATTACGCCGACCGTTCCCAGACCGTCATTATCGCCAACGGCGACAACAAAACCATCGACATCCCTCTCACTGAACAAAAACAGTCGGCGAAGAAGGAGACCACACCCGCCCGCCGCACGGGCGGCATGGCCGATTGGGACGACCCCGGACAGTGGCTCCCCGAAGGCGGCTGGTACAAGCGCAAAGGCGGCGGCGTCGTTACCTACGGCATCACTCCCGCCCAAGGCACGTTTAGTTTCAACATTTCCCGCATCAATGGCCGCCGTCTCCAGTGGGCCGTAGACATTCAGGATGCCCGTAACTACGTCCACTTCCAGCTCGAACGCAAGAACTTTATTCGTCGCGAAGTCATCAACAACCGCGATCAAAATGAGTTCAAGGTCGAGCACAAACTGCCCGACACCAAGAACTACAGCGTTCAGATTGAAGTTACCCCCACCGTCGTAAAGACATTCCTTCTCGACGGCGCCGAATGGCGAACCATCGATTCCTGGTCCACGAACAGCCGCAACCTGACGCAGGGCAAGTTCGGCCTCATTATCCCCGGCGGCGACATTTTCGGCCTTACGAACTTCCGGTTCATTCCGAAGTAAGCAGTGGCATCGCATCAACTCCTGCTCCTGCATGCGTCCCGCGCGTCGGTGGGTCCGGTTTCCGAGTTCTACTTGCGGGAAGCGGCGGATCTGCGTCCGGTGAATATTCTGGACGAAGGCGTGATGGCCGATCTGCGGGAGAAGAACTGGGAACGGGCGGTGGCGCGGCTGCGGGACCTGATCGAACAGGCCGTGGCCGTAAATGGCGTCGAGACGGCGCTGGTGACTTGTTCCGCGCTGGGGCCGGAGCATATGGCGGCGATTCGGGCTGGAAGTTCTGTACGGACAATCAAAATCGACGAGCCGATGCTGGAACAGGCGGCGGGTTCGTTTGCCGGTGCGATTGGCCTGGTGGCGACGTTTCCGGCGACGGTCGAAACGTCAGTCGCATGGCTGCGGCATTTCCGTCCGGGGGCGGCATTGGAAATCGTATGCGACGCGGAATCGCTGCAAGCGTTGTTGCGGGGAGAACGGGAAGAACACGACCTTCGTTTGCTGGCCGCCGCGGACGAGATGGCGTCTCGCGGAGTTGGGGGAATTGTTCTGGCGCAAGTGTCAATGGCGCGTCTGGCCGGAGAAATCAGGCGGCGCACCGGGCTGGAAGTATTAGAAAGCCTGACAACTTCTTTGGCCGGTGTACGCGGCTGCTGTGCCTGACTAATGATAAGCTGATTGACCGCACCCACTCTCGCCGCACAGAACCATGCCCGCCCAGCCACCGTTACCAAAAATCTGCATCGCCCTGGGTCTCAACTCGGTTGAGAAACTGCTGGCGCATGCTCGCGCCGAAGTCGAAAGCGGCGAGAAGTTCCTTGAATTCCGGCTGGATTATTTACCGAGCCCAATGGATGGAGTGAAAGCGCTGCCGCGATTCCTGGAGCGGAATCCGGACTGCACCGTGTTGGCGACATGCCGGCGGCATCAGAACCATGGAAAATTTGACGGCAGCATCGCCGAACAGATACGGATACTGGAAGCCGCGGTGGACGCGGGAGCGGTGGCGGTGGATTTGGAAATCGAGAGCGCGGAGAACGCCATCGATAAGTTGGAACGACTGCGCGGGACTTCGAAGCTAGTGTTGAGTTACCACAACTTTGAAGGAACGCCGTCGATTGAACCGGTGTTTAAGCGGCTGGCGAAGATACCGGCATACGCCTACAAGATTGTGACGACGGCGCGGAAGCCGAGCGACGCTTACAAGATGCTGGCGCTTGCGAAGGCGCACCCGCGCGAGAAGTTGGTAGTGCTGGCGATGGGCGAGCCTGGGTTTTCGACCCGGGTCCTGGCGCCATCGTTTGGCGGCTTGTATACATATGCCGCGCCCAACGCGGCGGAAGGAACGGCGAATGGCCAGGTAAGCGCGCGAATGTTGCGGCATCTGTACCGCGTTGATAAATTCACGAAGGCGGCGAAAATATTCGGCGTCGTCGCCGATCCGGTGCGGCACTCGATTTCACCCAATGTGCATAACCGCGCGTTCCAGCACAAACGGATGGATGCGGTCTATCTGCCTTTCCTGGTCCACAGTAATCAGTTGAAAGATTTCTTTCAGATGGCGGATGCGCTGCCCTTGGCGGGCGCCAGTATTACGATTCCGCATAAGCAGAAAGTTTTGCGGTACTTGGACACGGTGGAACCATTGGCGCGGCGGATTGGCGCCGTAAACACGATTTGGAAAAAAGCGGGCAAATGGCGCGGCACGAATACCGATGCTGAGGGCGTTACGGTTCCGCTGGCGAAAAAGCTGAAGCTCGCGAAATCGACGGCGCTGATTGTGGGTAACGGCGGGGCGGCGCGCGGAGCGGCTTTTGCGCTGGCTGACGCGGGTGCGAAGATTTCGCTGGTGGGACGGAATTTGGACCGGGTGCGGGCGCTGGCGCGGATTTGCAATGGCGAGCCGCTGTCGCGGGAACAGGCGGTCGCCAAGACGTTTGACGTCGTGGTTCACTGTACGCCGATGGGGATGTGGCCTCATGCGGAGGAGTGCTTTTTCGACGGGCGCGTCCCGGGGAAACTGGTCTTCGACATGGTGTATAACCCGCGAGAAACGTTGCTGTTGAAGAGGGCGAAGGATCAGGGTTGCGAGACGCTCGACGGTCTCGCGATGTTCGTGGAGCAGGCGGTGCGGCAGTTTGAGATTTTTACGGGCGAGACGGCGCCGCGAGCCGTGATGGAGAAGGCGGCGCTGGAATCTTTAGCGGGGCATTAGATCGCGTTAGAATTGCCTTATGCGGCGACGAGACTTGGCATGGGCATTCTTCGCAAGCGCCACGGTTCTACCGGCGCAGACTTCGGCTGTCGAGGACTATTCAGCGGCGCGGGAGCGGGTGAAGGGGAACGGCGCGGAATTGGCGAAGTTCCCGATACCGATGGCGACGGAGCCGGCTTTTGCCTTCAAAGCTTAGTACCCCGGATGTGTTCTGGCTATCGATTGGCGAGTTACACGCCAAATTGGTGGCCAAAGAGTTTTCCTGCCAGGAACTTACCAAGGCGTGGCTGCAACGGCTGGAGACGGTCGGGCCGCGGTACAACGCCTTGGCGTTGTCATTGCGGAAGCCGGCCATTTCGCGGGCGAAGGACATTGACAAGGAGTTGAAACGGGGGCGGACACGGGGACCGCTGCAAGGCGTCCCTTATGGAGCCAAGGACCTGTTTAGTTACGCCGGGTTTCCGACGGCTTGGGGCGCGAAGCCCTACGCCGGACAGGTGTTTGAGGAACATGCGGCGGTGGTCAAGAAACTGGACAAGGCCGGGGCGATTTGTTTGGGCAAATTGGGCATGGTGGAACTGGCAGGCGGGGGCGGATACCGATATGCGGCGGCCTCGGTGACGGGACCGGGGTTGAATCCGTGGGACTTGGGACGATGGAGCGGCGGATCGTCGAGCGGGTCTGGATCGGCGGTGGCGGCCGGGCTGGTGGGATACGCCTTGGGGTCGGAGACGTGGGGATCGATCGTCACTCCGGCGGCTTATTGCGGAGTAACCGGACTGCGTCCGACTTACGGACTCGTTAGCCGGGCGGGAGCGATGGCGTTGTCATGGACATTGGACAAGGCGGGGCCGATGTGCCGGTCGGCCGTAGACTGCGGGATCGTGTTGGCGGCAATCGCGGGCGGAGATTCGGACGACCCGGGTTCCGCGGGGAAGGGCTTCTATTATGCCCCGGAGTATGTGAAGCCGAATAAAGAGCTTGTTATTGGATATGCGCCCCGGGATTTGGAAATGATTGCGGATCCGGATGTTTCGAAAGCGTTTGCGGATACCTACTTAGTGTTTCGCGAGATGGGATTTACTATGAAGGAAGTGGCGCTGCCGGAGATGCCGTATTCGGCGGCGGCGAGCACGATCATCGGGTGTGAGGCGTCGTCGATCTTTGAGGAGTTGATCGCCTCGGGCAAGGTGGATCAACTGGCGGATCAGAACCAGATACAGGGATTGAAGGCGTCTTTCGATTACACCGCGCGAGACTATTTGAAGGCAATGCGAGTTCGAGCGTTGGTGCAGGGTGTATTCCGGAAACTATTTGACGGGGTGGATGTGTTGTTGGCGCCGAGCCGGATAAACATAGCGTCGCCGATCGGAGATGCTTTGGATAAGTCAGTGGGGATTACTAAAGAGAGCGTTACACTCCCAACGCGAGGATTGCGGGATTTGGGCGCGGCGGGGAACCTGGCGGGGTTGCCATTGTTGTCGATGCCATGCGGATTTGCGGCTGGAATGCCATTGGGGATAAGTCTGGTTAGCCGGCCATTTACGGAGAACGTGATATTGGGCATCGGGCAGCGGTATCAGGAACGGACGGATTGGCATAAGAGGCGTCCGAAGGTGGATTAGTTTCGATGGAGACATTGCCGGACTTACTGCGCTGGGGGCTGTTCGTGTTGGCGATGGTGTCGGCGCTTACCGATTTACGGGATCGAACAATTCCAAATTGGCTGACGATTCCGGTTACGATCTTCGCGTTGGGCGCACGGTGGTATGTGGGTGGCTGGCCGCTTTTGAAGATCGGGTTGATGGGCTTTGGTGTAGGGTTTGGGGTGTATTTGCTGTTCTTTCTGGTAGGCGGGCGCGGCGGCGGCGATGTAAAGCTGATGGGAGCGTACGGGGCGCTAATGGGGACGCTGAATTGGATCGTTCTGGGAATTTTGGCGGGGATTCTCGCGGGAATCGTAGCTGTGATCATGATTCTTGTGAAGGGCCGGTGGCGGCAGACTTGGGCGAACATACGCGGCTTGGGAGGGAAGGACCGGGTGACGTTGGAGAGTGATGGGGCGCTTTCGATGCCGCATGGAACGGTTACGGCGGTACCGGCGCTTTTGATGGCGTGGGCGTTTGGGATTCCTACTGTGGTGTAGATACGGCTGGAGATTCAGGCGGATTCGTTAGTCGATCCGCATCCGAAGGTGGCGCTGCAACTATTGGAAGAGTATTTTGCAGCGGGAGGGGACGTTTAGCTGGCATTTGCTTATTGGACTCGAGCGGCCGCTTGTGTGTCGATGGCGGATTGGGTTGCAGCGGTGGAGACGTACTCACAGACCCTGGCATTTGAAGAAGCGAATCCAGGCGTCAGGAGCAATGAGTGCCTTGAATATCCGCTTTTGATTGCGAATTTCCGGCGGCGGGATAAATATGATGAGGTTTTTCAGCTTGTCGAAATAGGGGAATCCTATTTTGCGGCTCACACACATTCCCGGTACGCCGCACTGGCATTGATCCACGATGATTTGGGCCATCACGAAGAAGGGCGGCGGAAGAAGCTTTGACTGCGGCTGGGGTGAAAGAATCCAGCCTTCATCGTCATCCGGAGGTTGGATTGCTCAGGGATGTTCCCGATGAATTGCGCACTGTACTGCTGAGACTCGCGGATTGTTCGCCGAACTGAAGTAGGACTTGTCGGCCGAAACTACACCTAGAAGAAACGCCCTACGCGGCACTCAGGCGATTCCCTAGCTGGGTATTTTGCACTTTAGGCCGAAAGTTTTTTGCGCCAGGTGCCGATGGTATGAGTGGTATGAATTCCGACGCCTTGATTTGGATGCTTTTGCCGGTTTTTGTTGCGGCCGGCTCTTCGCTGCTTTCGTTCTTCATCATGCAGGCGCGAATGGAAGTCGCGGTCGCACGGGAACGGGAAGTGATTGCACAGGTGCGCGCACAGTTAAGCGCGCAGAAAGAAGTCATGGAGGAACGTGTGCATAGGACGGAGGAAGAGACTTCCCGCCGTTGCTTTGACACATTTCTGGCTGATTTCCGCGTGGAAGAGCGGCACTACACGAAGGAATCGAAGTCGTTGTTTATGAACCGTAAAGCTATGGTTCTGCAGGAACGGCTGTTCTTTCGGAATATCCCGCTGTCGAATTGGGTGGAGCACGAGATGACGCTGGAAGAGGGCGGCGACATGTCGCGCCTCGCGCAGGCGACATCCATATTTATGCCAAAGGGCTTGATGAACGGCGCCTCTGGGAAAGAGCCGACGGCGATGCCGAAACTGCTGCGCAGTTAGCTGTGCGAATGGCTTGGACGTCGTAGAACGCAACGCCTTGGCTGGGTTTGTTTGTGGCTTGGACGAGAGCGGCGAGCATTTGCCGGTGAGTGACGAGGCCCAGACGCATAGCGCCATCGCGCCAGGCGGGAACATGCTCGGCGAGTTTGTAAAGCGGTATTAGGAGATATGGCCAGCGGTGGCCGGGGCCAAGGATGTACCAAGGGCGGAGAATGGTGGCGTTTGGACCGCTACTTTCCAGCCGCTTCTCGCATTCGCGGCGGACTTCGATGTATTCGCGCAGGACGGGCGCGGGTTGAGCGACGCTGACGTAAATGAAATGGTTGGCTTTCGCCGCCAGGGCGCACTGAAGCGAAGCTTCGAAGGAGGCTTAATCAACGGTGCGGAATTCGGCGGCTTTGCCGGGCTGGGGTGGGACACGCCGGGTAGGTGGATGAAAGTTGAACCGGCGGGAACAGAGTTGGTAAACGTCGAGGCGTCAAGGGCGTTGCCGGGAACAGGCGTACAGCCAGTCGGCAGCTTTTTGATCGACTGCGGGCGGGTTAATGCGCAGACGTCATTGCCGGTTGTTATCAGCGCTTTGGCCAGTGGACAGCCAAGGTAGCGGGTCGCGCCGCTGATGAATGCCGTCGGCATGGATGATCAGAATACGGCAGCCGGCCGCGATTGGATGTTTTTTACGGCTGGCGAATGGTAATCGGACGGGTGGGGCTGCAAACGGCGCCCCAGCAGATCGACAAATCCGACGTTATGCTTTGCAACGTTGCGGGAACTTCGGCGTTTACCTGTTGGAGTCCGATAAAGCCAGGAGCGGTGGCGGCGAAGTTGGGCGTCACCGTATAGTCGTGAATTTTCACCGTTATCGGGGCGCCGCTGGAAGGCAGACCGGTTAGGAAGACCTGAACAATACTGCCAGCCGCAGCGGGGTTCGCGGCGGCGTTGACGCTATTATCCTGATTCAATATTGCATTCGGAAAGATGCCGGGGGAGGCGGATGCGAGCGTTAAGGCGCGGGCGGGGCTGTTGCGCGTATCGACGGTGACGAAGGCGTTGACGATGCCGGTAGTAGGCAGTCCGGCGGGGACTTCGAAGTTTATCTGCGTATCGTTAACGAAGAAGATACGGGCGGGAATACCGGAAACTTGAAGGTCGACTTTGTCACCCTTCAGGCGATTGCCGAACGCGGTGGCGATGGTGCCGGGGGCGAGAGGAGCCCGTTCAAAGGTTCCCGCGTGGGCGATGCTGGTAATTTCGGGAGGGAGATTCGGCGTGGGGCCGATTTGCCGGGCTTCCATGCGGACTGGCGCAGTGACGGATCCGGCGATGGGGCCGGCGTCGATAGTGATCGTCGCTTCGTAGGTCCCGACAGCGAGGCGGTTGGCGGTAGCGTCGAGGCGAATGGTGGCGTTCCCGATGCCGGAGGGCGGGTCGACAGTCAGCCAGCCGGATCCGGTTTTGTACTGGATTGAAGCCGCCCAATTGAGCAGGCCCCCGCCATCGTTGCGGATGCGAATGAAACGGGTTTGAGGAAATTCGCCAATGAGGGGGGTGAAGACGAGGGCATCGGAATTCACCGTGAGTTTGGGGAAGATGGCTGAGTTGCAATCGCCCAGTGCCTGGCAGTCGGAGGGCGGGTTGAGGAATTGGAAACGGGGAACAGGATTTGCGGATGGCGTCGGATCAGTTGAAATGGGGCCGAAGCTTGCGGCGACGCTCGCGGTGACAGACCCGCCGGCCGGGCGCTGTTCAAGGCCGAGGAAGACAGGAAGTTGGACGGACTCAAGGGCGGTAGGATTGGCGTCGATGACTTCGTAGACAGCGACGCCGGCGCCGCTGGAGAGAGGGACTTCGGAGACGGTGTTGAGATCGGAAGTTGACGCTCCCGGAGTGAAGACCAGGCTGCCGCCAGCGCCGTTGGAGTCGGTATTGATGACGCGGGACAGCAGGAGTTGGCCGGAATTCATGTTGTAGCGGCCGCCATTGGGGGTGAGCCCGAGGTCGCCGGCCGCGGTGGGGATTGTGGCGCTGGAGCCGGCGAGTGCCTCGGGAATTAGGAGGCGGGCGCCTGCGGGAAAGCCGGAGAAACGGACGAAGATGCGGGTGCCGTGATCGGCGAGCGGAAAACGTTTGATGAACGATTCGGGGAAGCCTTCGGTGAAGCGGAGAGACGCAAAGCGGGTTCCGGAGGTGAGGAGCTTGGTGAAATTTGGCTCACTCGGGATACCGGAGACGGTGCAGATGAAGGCGGAGGAATACGACGCGAGAAGGCCGCGGGTGGCAATGCCGACGGTGGGAGTATTGTTGCTTACAGTTATGTTGGAAGGGCCGTTAGTGGCGAGGGCGAGTTGGAATCGCTGTTCGGGGGCCTGCGGCGGGACGACACGGACGTTGGTGATGCGGAAGTTGGCGGCGCCGGCGGGTCCGAGGTTGAAATTCATCCCCGCGAAAGCGAATGAATTGTTGGCAAGGATCGGTGTGGTGGCGCCGGTAGATCTTTCACCGGTGCCCGTATCGACGGTGAGTTGGGCATCCAGATTATTTGTGTTGGGGTTGAGCTTGTTTGTGATGTTGCCGCCGAAGGAGAAGACTGTGAGGCCGCCGCTGACGAGGCCGTTGGGGGTACCGCCGGTGCAATTGAGGACGATGTCGCCGACGCGCTCGGCGAGTCCTTCCAGCCGCACGAGCGCGGGTACGGCGGAGGCGACGCAATTTAACGGGGAAAAAGACTGGGCGTTCGCCGCGGCGGCGAGCAGGGTCACCAGGTAAACGATGCGCATGGATGGGAATCCTTAAGCTCTGTCGGTTCATCTACACGATACAATGATGTTGATGGTTGCGGTCGTGTTACCCGGTGAAATTCTATGTCGACGCTTACAGCACTAAATGTTGTGGAGGAAATCATGGCGCTGCGAAAAGAGCGCAACGCCTTAATTTTGGCGCACCACTACCAGGATTCGGAGATTCAGGAGATCGCCGACGCGGTCGGGGACAGTCTGGAATTGGCGCGCAAGGCGAAAGAACTGGAATGCGACGTAATCGCATTCTGCGGCGTCTGGTTCATGGCCGAAACGGCAAAGATTTTAAACCCGTCGCGGATCGTGATCGTGCCGGACGCCGACGCGGGTTGTTCACTCGTGGATTCCTGCCCGGTGGAGATGGTACGGGCGTTCAAGCGGAAGTACCCGGACCACGTCGTGGTGAGTTACATCAACACGTCGGCGGATGTGAAAGCGGAAAGCGATATTATCTGCACGTCGCGCAACGCGGTACAGATTGTCAATTCGATCCCAGCGGATCAGCCGATTCTGTTTCTGCCCGATATTAACTTGGGCAATTACGTGAAGCAGCAAAGCGGGCGGACTAACATGCGGATCTGGCAGGGAGCGTGTATCGTCCACACCACATTTAGCGAGCGCCGGCTGCTGGAGGCGATGGCGGCGGAGCCGGAGGCTTTTGTGGTGGCGCACCCGGAGTGCCCAACGGCTGTATTGCGGCACGCGGGCTTTATCGGCTCGACGTCGGCGCTGATTGATTACTGCGTGAAGTCCGAGCATCGGTCGTTCATTGTAATGACCGAAAGCGGTGTACAGCACTCGTTGCGCAAACTGGCGCCGGAGAAGACATTCACGTTTGTGGCGAATGAGAATTGCAATTGCAGTGAATGTCCGTATATGAAGAAGAACTCTTTGGAGAAGTTGCGGGATTCGCTGGCGGCATTGTCTCCGCGGGTGGAGTTGCCAGTGGAGATGATGGATAAGGCTCGCACGTCTATCGAGCGCATGCTCGCCGTGAAGTAGTTACTTATGGCGCTTATTGACAGTTTCGGCCGGCTGCACGATAACTTGCGGATAAGTGTTACTGACCGTTGTAACATCCGCTGTTTCTATTGCATGCCGGAGGGCCCGATTCCGTTCCTGGACCGCGAGGAGATACTCTCGTTTGAGGAGATAGAGCGCGTGGCGCGCGTGGCGGTTTCGCTGGGCGTCCGCAAGTTACGCCTAACCGGAGGCGAGCCGCTGGTGAGGAAAGGTCTGCCGGTATTGGTGGAGCGATTATGCGGAATTCCCGGCGTGGAAGATATCGGGTTGACGACGAACGGCGTGTTACTGGCGGGACTGGCGGACAGTTTGTGGGCGGCGGGGTTGCGCCGATTGAATGTGCATCTGGACACGCTGGATCCGGAGCGCTTCTTCCGGATTACCCGGCGCGACGAGTTTGCACGGGTAATGGCGGGGATGGACCGGGCCCTGGAGTTGGGGTTCCAGGTGAAGATCAACGCCGTTGCGGTGTCGAATCTGTGCGAACCGGATGTCGTACCATTGGCGCGATTCGGGCGGGAGCGGGGAGTTGAGATCCGGTATATCGAATTCATGCCGCTCGATGCGCAGGGGTTGTGGGATAAGTCGAGAGTGCTGTTGCAGGACCAGATGATGGAAACGCTGCGACGGGAAATTGGCGAGTTAGTCGAGATTCCAGATCGCGACCCACGGGCCCCGGCGACTGAGTACCAGTTCGCTGATGGCATCGGGCGGGTTGGGTTTATCAGCTCGGTCAGCAAGCCATTTTGTTTGAATTGCAACCGGCTGCGGCTCACTTCGGACGGAAAATTGCGGTATTGCCTGTTCGCGATTGAGGAGCTGGACGTGAAGGGCTTGCTGCGGGGCACGGGCACGGATTTGGAGTTGGAGGAGGTGATTCGGGAGACGATCCGGCGGAAATGGCTTGGGCACGAGATACACTCGACGCAGTTTGTAGCGCCTCCGCGGCCGATGTATTCGATTGGCGGGTAGACAATTGCCGCCAAAGTTTCGATTTCGATCCCGTTCCAAACTCGAAGCGCGGCCTCGTCATATTGCTTGGTGTGATTTTGTTATTGCTCGGCATCGCGTTGTTTGCTCCACTTCACCGGCATGTTCCGGTTCCGGGAGGACTGGAAGACTTCAACGAGGTGGAAACGGCGGAGGATGGCCTGGGGCCGGCATTCAACGGGAACAGTTGCGGTAGTTGTCACAGCATTCCGGCGATTGGCGGCATCGCCACGATGACCGAAACGCGGGCTGGGCATGTTGACTAAGAGGGAAACTTTACGGCGCTGCAGGGGGAGACGCTTTATAACCTTTTCTCCGTGGGAAAGCACGCCTGCCAGGTTTCGATCCCCGTAGAGGCCACCGTAATCGCGCGGCGGGTGCCAACGCCATTGTTCGGGACGGGATTGATGGAAGCGATTAGCGATGCGACTATCATTGCCGGAGAAGATCCCGACGACCGGAATGGCGACGGGATCAAGGGCCGTGCGGCGCGCGTTTTCGACGTGGCGACACGGACGACGAAGGTCAGCCGGTTTGGGTGGAAGGCGCAACAAGCGACGCTGCCGGCATTCTCCGGCGATGCTTACCGGAATGAGATGGGCATTACGAATGAACTGTTCATGACGGAGCTATTGCCTGGGATTAGCCCGGAGCAGGCGAAACTCTGCGATGGGAAGCCGGAGCCGGAGGACGTCAAGAACCGGCTGACGGGGCTGCGGTCGATTGATAATTTCGCGAACTTCATGCGACTGCTGGCGCCGGCGGAGCGTGGTGAGTCAACGGCGGAGATCCGGCTGGGCGAGACACTTTTCAACTCGGTAGGCTGCGCGGCGTGCCACATGCCCGTGCTGATGACGGCTCAAAACCAGAATCCGGTGTTTGACCGCAACGCGGTGCCTCACTATTCCGACCTGCTGCTCCATGATATTGGGACGGGAGACGGGATCGAGCAGGACGATGCCAAGGGCAACGAGATGCGGACGCCGCCGCTGTGGGGACTGCGGTTCCGCCGGCCGCTGCTGCATGACGGTCGCGCCGCCAACTCTGAGCAGGCAATCCGGATGCACGACGTCGAGGGCGAAACATCCCGGAAGAAGTTTGAGGCGCTGGCGGCGGACGACCAGAAGGCGTTGATCGCGTTTCTGCGCAGCCTATAGCCTGTGGGAAAGTGGTGCCAGGCACCACTTTCCCACAGGCATGATAAAATGCATGGCCATGACGAGCAAGGCGATTTGGATGCTGTTCGCGGGCGTGAGCCTGCTATTGGCCGAGACGCGGGTATTCCAGGGTTTTACGTTGATCGATGGCGCCGGCAAGGCCCCTTTGGCCGACGCCGCCATGGTCGTCACCGACGGCCGGATCACTTATGTTGGACCGAAGGCAATGTTGAAAATGCCCGCCGGCAAACCGGAGGTCATTGAACTGGCCGGCAAATACGTCATCCCCGGTCTCATCAATCTGCATTGCCACTTAGGCAACACGAAGCGCTTGGCGCAGGACCCGAAAAACTTCACCCGCGAAAACGTCAACGACCAGTTGAAAACATATGCCAGGAATGGCGTCACCGCCGTTCTCAGCTTGGGCGCCGACCAGCCGCTGGTCTTCGAAATGCGCGCCGAACAACGCGCGGGCCGCCCCTCGCTGCCGCGCATTTACACTGCCGGCCGCGGCTTTACCGGGAAAGCCGGCTATCCTACCGCCGCGCCCGGAATGAAGGGCGTTCCTTACGAAGTCACGACCGAACAACAGGTCATCGACGCGGTCAAGACCGAAGCCGGCCATAAGGTGGACATGCTGAAAATCTGGGTTGACGATCATCTTGGCAAAGAGGTCAAGATCCCACAAAATCTTTCAGCCGCTATCATTCGGGAGGGGAAAAAGCACGGAATTCCCACTTCCGCCCACATTTTTTATCTGAGCGATGCGAAGCAACTCGTCGCCGCCGGGTTGCATGGACTGGGCCACAGCATCCGCGACGTTCCTGTTGATGACGAGTTGATCAAACTTATGAAGCAGAAGGGCGCATGGCTATCCGCCGCCACGCTCACGCGCGAATACTCCGTCTTCACCTACGCCAAAGGCGCCCCGTGGGCCGATGACCCCTGGTTCATCCGCAGTGCCGATCCGGCCGATCGCGACACCATCAAATCCGCCGCCTATAAACAGCGTTCGGCCGCGGCTGATCCCCACTGGCCACGTTACGAAAACGAGTTCATTGAGATCGCTAAGAAGAACCTGAAGAAGCTGGCCGACGCCGGAGTCAAGTTTGGCTTTGGGACAGACACCGGCCCTCCGGCCCGTTTCCCTGGCTATTTCGAACATCTGGAAATGGAGTTCATGGCCGACGCCGGGCTGACTCCGGCGCAGATTATCGCGGCCGCGACGAAGAATTCGGCGGAGTTTCTGAAAGTCGGCAAAACACTTGGCACGCTGGAACGCGGGAAGTGGGCGGACTTCGTCGTTCTGGGGAAGAACCCGCTGGAAACTATCAAGAACACGCGCTCCGTGGAGCAGACGTGGATAGCGGGCAACAAGGCTTTCTAACGCGCGAGCGTGACCACCACCGCATAGAGCAGCCAGATAATCCAGCTCGGCGCCGTCACCAGAAACGCCCGGCCGACGCTGACTCGCGTCAGCGCCGCGAGTCCCAACGCCAGCACCACGATATGCCAAACGGCGAATATCGAAAAGAAGCCCACCAGCCCCTGCACCAACTTCGGCGCGTCCGCCGCGAGCAGCGATTCCAGCCCGAACGCCGGAATCAGCTCTTTCATCGTGATCCCTGCGCCCTTTCCCCGCAAGACGAACAAATGGCAGAGCGTCTGCAGCGCGTTGATCAGTCCCACATGCGCCATCAGGTTGTAAAGGTCGGGAAACTTCACGTTTACACTCAGAATTACGCACATGGCAAAAACAAGTACAGACCCAATTAGGATCATCAACGCAAACATCATCGGCGCCGATATAGTGCTGAAGCGCGACATCGTTTCCATCGGTCCCATCAGCGAATCCAGCTTCGCCGCGTCGAATCCGGCCGGGGGTTCATTTCGGGTGGCCAGCATTGCCGCCCTCGGCAGCGTGTAGTTGTAAGCTGCCATGATCAGTCCGCCCAGCAGGATCGGCGGAAACCACGCCAGCTTGTTTCCCCGTATGCGCCGAACCGTTTCCGCCGGATTAATGAAGACGTTGAGTATTGCCAATAGGGCGTTCATGGTTATTCGAAGATACCGCAAACGACATTCACTTCTATCCCGAATCGCCACGTCCGGCGAGGGAGCATCGAAAGGGACGGCCCTGTTTCTGTGTACCTACAAACAAGGTACACTTGGAGACGAAACATGAACGGGTCCGAGATTGAGTTTGATTGGGACGAAGCGAATATTGGCCATGTGGCTCGTCATAGCGTTCGTCCGGACGAGGCGGAGCAAGTCGTCCTCAATGATCCGGTGGACATTGGGATGGAGTTCGTCGACGGCGAGGAACGCCATCTCAACCTCGGCGCAACGGTGCAAGGTCGTGTCCTGCTCGTGGTGACCACATGGCGTGAAGCCCGGGTACGTGTTGTAACGGCGTTTGAACCACTCAAACGGCTCGTACAGTTTTACTATCGGGAACGAAAAAGGTAATCCTTTATGAACAAGAAACAGCCACACTTCAAGACTGAGTCACAAGAGGCCGAATGGTGGGCGAAAAATCAGAATTTGATCGCAGACCGTTTCGAGCAGACCGAAGCCGTGGGCAAACTCGGCAAGGGAACCGTGGCGCGAGTTGCCCGGGAGCGGGCCAGCCAAGCCGGAGCGTCGCCTACGATTACAATCCGGTTGGCGGAAGATGATCTTGCCCGAGCAAAGACCCTCGCCGCCGAGAAGGGGTTGCGGTATCAGACTTACGTCAAAATGCTGCTGCACCAAGCTCTGAACTCCGAGGAGAAAAGGGCGGGCCGCCCGTAGGCACGCACGGCAGTATCGAAGCGGAACGGATCACGGCTCACGCACGGTGATGGTCTGATCGGCGCGAACCTGGGTCAAAGTCTGCTTCGCGCCGCTTGGCCAGTGGATGACGACGCTCGGAATGACGGCCAGCGCCCCCACGCCAAAATGCACCGTGCGGCTGCTGGCGCTCGCGTAGCCGACCGCCGTCGTCACACGGTTCGTTTGTTTTCCAATAGTGATAAGTGCCCCGATGGCGTCCCGGTTCGATTTCGTACCCTCCAGCCGTAGGCGTAGCCAATGGCCCGCAGTCTTCGCGCCCATATGCAGAATCGGCGTATCCCCAAGCCGCGTCACCACCGCATCGACGCTCCCGTTGTGATCGAAATCCGCAAACGCCGCGCCCCGGTGCCACGCTGGGCCGCCCATCGTTAACGGCTCAAACGTCCCGTCGCCATTGTTGTGCAGCAGCAAATTCGTTTGCTTAGACGCGCGGCTGGAGAACTTCTCCGTATTCGTCTGCACATCTCCGCCTGCTACAAATAGATCCTTCCAGCCGTCATTGTCGAAATCGAACGCCCCGCAACTCCACCCGCTGAAGGCCATTGTCGCCTTGCCGATCTTCGATGGATAAGTCCGGTCTTCGAACAACATCTTGCCCGTATTCCGGTAGAACGGAAACGTTTCATTGTGCAGCGCGGTGACGAACAAATCGTCGCGGCCGTCGTTGTCGATATCGCGAAAGTCCGCGCCCATGGATGACAGCGCGCGCCCGTCATCGTTGAACGCCACGCCCGCTGTATCGCCGATCTCCGCGAACGTTCCGTCGCCCCGGTTGCGAAATAGAAAATTAGGCACCGTATCGTTCGTCACGAAGGCGTCGATCAACCCATCGGCGTCCACATCGCCAAACGCCACCGCCATGCCCTTGCCCACGGCCCTACCAATCCCGCTGGCGGCGCTGACATCGACAAACCGCCCGCCGTCATTGCGGAAAAGCAGATTCGAAAGGCCCGTGTAAAACTGCGGATGGCAATAAGTCCGCAAGCCCTGCGTGGCGTCGCCGCAGAAGGGTTCTGTCGCCGGATCCCAGTGCACATAGCGAACAACGAACAGATCCAGGTCGCCATCCTTGTCGTAGTCAAACCAGCCGCCGCCGATCGCCCAATCTTCTATCTTCGGAATCGCCACCGGTGTAAATACGCCCCCTCCCTGGTTCCGATACAGAACAGACTCCCGCACGCCGGCGACAAACAGATCCGTCAGCCCGTCGTTGTCGAAATCGCCCACCGCGGCGCCAATGTCATAGCCCGAGCCGCACAGCCCGCTCTTCGTGGTCACATCTTCAAATTTCCCGGCCACGTTTCGGTACAGCCGGTTGCAATCCTCCGGCTTCCTCTTAACGAGCGATGGCTGCGGCGCGCCATTTGTGAAGAACAAGTCGTCCCAGCCGTCGTTGTCGAAATCCAACACGGCCACGCCGCCCGGCATAGTCTCAATCTGGTGCTTTTCTGGCGTTTCGTGGTGGTTTAACGCGTGCGAAAATCCCGCGGCCACTTTCAAGATCTGATTCGCCTTTACTCCTATCAATGTCCGGCGCTCGCCAGTCGGCCAGCGAATCTCCAGACGCTCGACTTCTTCCGCCTGTCCCAAGCCGAAATGTACCCGCATCGGATTCGTCGCGCCGAATCCCTCGCTGCCTTTAACCTCCCGGTGCTGAGTTACGCCATTCGCCACCAGCGTCAACGAAACCCCCACCGGATTGCCGCCGGGCAAATCTATTTCCAGCCATTTGTTCCGATTCCCGCTCTGGTTTTCATAAAACGCATTCCGAGCGTGATCCCCCTGGTAATGCCCGCCCAGTTGCGCATAAATCTCCAGATCCCCGTCTTCATCCAAATCGATGAAGCTCACCCCATGTCCCTTGTTTCCCGGTCGCGCGAAGTTCGTCAACGCCGTCACATCCACAAACGTCCCATTCCCCCGATTGCGAAAAATACGATTCGGTTCCAGCCGCGAAAGCTGGGGGTCGCCGGTGCCAAAGTAAAGGTCGACAAACCCATCGTTATCGATATCCGCGACACCCGCGCCCATCACTCCCATTGGATAGAAAAGTCCCGCCGCCATCGTCACATCGGTGAAGGTTCCGTCCCCGTTGTTGCGGAACAAGCGAGTCGCGTCCGGATGCAAAGCGCCGGGCTTATAGCCGCTTTTGAGACCTTCCACAACCGCTTCCCACGGCGCGAGGCTGGTCGTCAGAATATCGGGCCGTGCGTCGTTGTTGTAGTCGAAGAAGAAACAGACAAACCCGTTGTGCGGCGGCTGCACAACCCCCGCCTGCTTCGCCACTTCGGTGAATTTCCACTTGCCCTCATTGCGGTATAGCCGGTTTGGCGTGCGGTCCAACCCATTCACCAGGAAATCCAAATCCCCGTCGCCGTCATAATCCCCCAGCGCTATCCCAATCGCCCCATAGGACGGCGGCTCCACGATTCCAGCTTCCCTCGTCATATTCGTAAACGTGCCATTCCGATTGTTACGGTAAATTTGCGGCGTTGACCCATCCCGCAGAACCCCATTCGCGATTGCCAAATCTAAGTAGCCGTCGTTATCCAGATCCCCCCACAGCGAGACAAAACCCGATCCCGGATCTCCCGCTCCGCTCTTCTCCGTCACGTCCTCAAACCGCCCGTCCACATTCCGCAACAACCGGTTCGCCATCGGTCCGGACCACCCGTTCAACGACAGATACAGATCCACGAGCCCGTCATTGTCGTAGTCGATCAGGTTCAAGCTATAGCCCGATGGCGTCTTGGCCAACCCCACCGCACGGGTCACTTCCGTGAACTTCCCGCCATCGTTTCGATAGACGGCCATGAACAATCCCGAACCCGCCAGGAACAGGTCCATATCTCCATCCCCGTCATAATCGCCCCAGGAGCAGGTCCCGTTCCCGTTCAGCCGGTCTACCCCTCGCGCCGCCGCAATATCCGAGAACAACAACGGCGGCTGGCCCTCAGGCTTAGTCACGCCTGGAAACAGCGATGCCGCCGGCAACTTCGGCACGGCCCCGGCCAGCAACTGTTCCAGCGCCGTCTTCAACAACCATTGATCGATTGAGACATCCCCGCCCATTTGGGTTCCCTGATAAAAACTACTCGCCGCGTCCTGGAATAGCCCATGGCGGTATAGGCTCGCCCCGCGCTCCCGCAGAACCTCCCGCCGCTGCAACGGCGTTTTCGCCCGCACCAGCGCCTGTTCATAAAATTCCAGCGACCCCGCATAATCCCCCTTCCGCGCCAGCGCCTTCGCCATCAAAAACAACGCGGCCCCTTCTTCTTCGCTATAAGGCGTCGCGCTTGTAATCACACGGTCGATCAGCGGGATCGACCGGTCGATCCCCAACTGCGGATCATGCGGCACGCGGTGTTCGGAATGCTCCGAAAACCGCACCTCGCCGGTCATCCATTCCGACAGATTTAACAAATACTCGTTCGCCGAAGGTTGCAGCTTCACCACCCGCGCCGCCAAGGCAAACGCCAAATTCGGATCGTAGTGCAGTAACTCCGCCCTCGCGTGCAGAACGGATTTCGCCTTCAATGCATACACATGATCCGGATTTTCTTTCAACGCCGCGGCCAGCGACTCAATCGCCAAATCAATCGAAATCCGGTTCTTTCCCGCGTCGGAAGACTGCGCAAAGTCCGCCAAATGCGTGCGCGCCATTTGAAACCACGCCTCCGGGTCCCGCGGATGCGACAGCAGATGCCGGTTCAACTCCGCCCGCGCTTCTGCTGTCTTCCCCGAACGCAGCAGCCGCGCAGACACCGTCAGCGGATCCACTCCCTGCCCCCAAACGACCATCGCCGCAACCAAGACGAATCGCAAATTAACAAACTCCACGCAGTCATAGTTGCACAGCCCCCCTGTTTTAGATAGAGTCGTGCAAACGCTTCCATGTCTCGAAAGAAGCGAATTGCAAAAGGAGTTACGATGTCAAGTATTTTCAGGGTCTTGTCAACTCTGTGTTTGCTCGCGGGCGGTTTGCTCGCACAAGAATTCCGCGCCACCATTACTGGACGGGTCCTCGACCCCTCCGGCGCCGCGGTACCGAATGTCGCCATCCGCGCGGTCAATGCCGCCAACAACGAAACCTCGAACGCCACCAGCGACGCCTCCGGCGCCTACACCATTCCATTCCTCCGCCCCGGTCAATATAAGCTCACGGCCACCGCCCAGGGCTTCAAAGTAGTCAATCGCGAGAATGTCACGCTGCAGGTCAGCCAACTCGCCGGTATCGACATCACCCTCGAAGTCGGCGCCGTGACGGACACCGTCAACGTTACCGGCGAAGCCGCCCTGCTTGAGACGCAAACCGCTTCCCGCTCCGGTATCGTCAACTCCCTGGCCGTTTCCGAACTCCCCTTAAACGCCCGCAACCCCTTCATGCTCGGCACCATGATGTCTGGCGTCGTCTTCCGCGGCGCGGCCATTTGGCAGCGCCCCTTCGACAACGGCGCCATCGCCCAGTGGTCCGTCAACGGCGGCCGCGAATCGAACAACGAGTTCATGATGGACGGCGCGCCCAACAACGCCCAGGCCGGCGGCAATAACATCGCCTACGTGCCCATCGTCGACGCGGTTCAGGAATTCGTGGTCCAGCAGAACTCCTACGACGCGCAGTACGGCAAAACCGGCGGCGGCGTTTTCAACGTTGTGCTCAAGTCCGGCGGCACCGCCTTCCGCGCCACTGCCTGGGAATTCGCCCGCCGCCCGTGGCTCGATGCGAATACCTTCCAGTCCAACGCCCTTCCGCGGCCGGCCGGAATCAAGAATACTCGCGCCGATCATGTCCTTGACCAGTACGGCTTCCAGTTCGATGGCCCCATCTACCTGCCCAAGCTGCTCACCAAGAACTCCCCGGTGAAACTCTTCTACCTCGGCAGCTTTGAAAATTACCGCGAGAAGACCCCCGGTCCGCTCACCAACTCCTACCCGGAGCCGGAAATGCGCACCGGCGACTTCTCCAAGCTCCGCAACGCCACTGGCGCGCCCATCACCATCTATGACCCCATCGGCGGGCAAGTCGTGAATGGCGACCCCGTTCGCAATCCCTTCCCCGGCAACATCATCCCGGCCAACCGCATCAGCCCCGTCGCCGCCGCCGTCACCAGGTTCATGCCGCTGCCCAACGCCGCCACCACGGCCAACCTGCAGTACTCCACCGCCAACCACCGGCTGCCCAATTACGTCGCCAATGACAAATTCTACAACCTGATCTTGAAATTTGACTGGAACTTCGGCGACCGGCACCGCGCCTTCTTCCGCCACGCGTCCAATGACCGTACCGAAGATCGCGCCGGCAACGGTATCGACAACAAGCCCGGCACCAACGGTCAGCAGCCTTTCCAGCGCATCAACGACGCTTACGTCGCCGATTGGCTCTGGACCGCTACCCCCACCCTCGTCATTAACGTCCGCGGTTCCCACAATCGCTTCATTGAAAAAGGCTTCGGCCGCGCCAACGAGAACTTCGATCTCACCAGCTTCGGCCTGCCCGCTCGGCTCATCCAGTCCCTGCCGGGCCCCACCTACTTCGGCTCCTGGCAGAACCCCGGCTACTCCGGCCTCGGTCGCGGCCAGGGCTTCAACCTCACCAACAACTACAATCTGGCCGCCAACATCACCAAGATCGCCGGTAGCCACAATTTGAAGATGGGCGTCGACCTCCGACGCATCCACTTTATCCAGCAGAACTCGGGCGACATCCTGCAGTTCGCCGGCCAACGCAACTACACCCAGCGCATCTGGAATCAGGGCGAGTCCACGGCGGGTGATTCCTACGCCAGCTTTCTCCTAGGCGCCGTTACCGGCAATTCAAACTATCCGGTCTATCCGTTCAACCGGCAGTGGTACTTCGCTCCTTACCTCCAGGACGATTGGAAGGTCTCCCGCCGCCTGACCTTGAACCTGGGCTTCCGCTGGGACTACAATGGCGCTCCGGACGAAAAGTGGAATCGCCAGAACCGCGGCTTCGACGCCACGCTCGCCAGCCCGATCGCCGGACAGATCTCCCCGGCCAACCTCGCCCTCTATCCCGAACTGCGCAACCTGAAGGGTGGCTTTCAGTTCGCCGGCGTCAACGGAAATCCCCGCCTTGCCGCTAAGAACGACCTGAATAACTTCCAGGGCCGCATCGGCGCAGCGTACTCCGTGAACGACAAAACGGTCGTCCGCGGCGGCTACGGGCTCTACTATCTCAACCCGAATAACAACTTCCTGCAGACTGCCGGCTTCTCCACCAACACCCCGCTCGTGGATTCCGTCGACGGCGGCCGCAATCCGCTCCCGGGCCTGCTCAGCAATCCATACCCCAACGGTATTGCTGTCCCCTCCGGCGCCGGCCTCGGCGCGTCGACCTTTGTCGGTCGCAACAACAACTGGTTCCAGCCGGACTTCAACACTCCCAAGGTGCATCAGTTCTCCTTCGGCATCCAGCGGCAGGTAAGCGCGTCGGCTTCTCTCGAGGCCTCCTTCGTCGGTAGCCGCTCGGTCGGCCTCAACACGGACCGGGCCTACAACATCCCCTCCCTGGCCTTCCGCAAGACCTGCAACCCGCTCGAAGGCGGTTCGGTTGCCTTCTGCGATACGCAGGTTCCCAATCCCTTCCAGGGCATTGAAGCCTTTCGCGGCACCACCCACTTCACGGCGGCGAACCTCAGCCGCTTTAACCTCAACCGCCCCTTCCCGCAATTCTCCGGCGACCTCCAACAAACGGGCCTGGGCGATTCCAGAATCTGGTACAACTCCGCCCAGATCAATTACAACCAGCGCATCGCCGGCGGCCTGATGATCGTTACTAACTACACTTTCAGCAAAACCGTTGAAAAGTGGGGCTGGAACGATCCTTATGCCAACGTCCAGCAACAAGGATTGTATTTCAATGACCGTCCGCACTTCTTCAAGTTCACCGGCATCTATGACCTGCCCTTCGGCAAGGGCAAGAAGTTCGGCGCCGGCGCCAGTAGTCTCGCCAACAAGTTCATCGGCGGCTGGGAAGTCACCAGCTTCTTCACCACTGCCAGCGGCGAACCCAATGATCTGCCCGGCAACGTCATCCAGTTGAAGGATCCCAGGGTTGCCAACATCGATTGGAAGGCCAACCAGGTTCGCGGCTGGAGCCCCTGCGTCGCTCGTCAGTTCAACGATGGAACGGTCGCCGTGCAGCCCTATTCCATCACGCTCGGCTGCTCGGCCAATGTCGCTGATGCGTCCTGGCTGCAGCTCCCCAACTACGCCCCGCGCTCCACTCCATTCCGCTCGGGCCAGATCCGCAAGCACCGCGCCTTCACGCTCGATTCGTCCATCCTCAAGAACTTCCAGGCCACCGAACGCCTCCGCATCCAGTTCCGCGCGGAAGCCTTCAACCTGTTCAACCACAACTACTACGGCCGCGATAACTTCCAAACCGATCCCAATAACCCCAACTTCGGCACGGTCTTCCCCGCTCTGGTCTCCAACCAGAACACCTTCCCGCGCCAAGTCCAGCTCGGCATCAAAGCCTACTGGTAAAACCGGGTTCATCCCAACAGAAAAGGCGGCGCCGCAAGGCGCCGCCTTTTTTGTGGCAACATTACGATATGCCTGCCGTTGTTGAAAGTCATTCCGCACAAATTCCCGTCGAGGCTCGGCGGCGCCTCACGCGCGAGGACTGCAAGGCGTTGGAAGCCGCAGGGCTGCTTGAATGGGAGCGCTTCGAACTGATCGACGGTGGATTAATTCCGAAGATGCCAAAATCGCGTTTGCATTCGAACGTTTTACGTCGCCTTTGTGAACGGTTGCGAAGGGTTTTTGGTATCGAAAATGTCGATCAGGAGGTGCCGATCGACTTGAATCAACAATTGAACGCGACGAACCAACCGGAACCTGATGTCATCGTCCTGCGCCAGCCGGCCGGAGAGTTGGGCCCCGCCAATCCGGAGCCGCCTGACCTGTTCCTGGTCGCGGAAATCTCCGCGACCACCCAGGACTACGACCTCGGCGCTAAAGCCGCCCTCTACGCCACCGCCGGAATCATCGAGTATTGGGCAATCGATCTGGCCGCCATGCGCATCGTGGTCCATCGGGAGCCCATGGGCGAGCGCTACAACTCGATCTTCGCCTACGCTGCCGACGAATCGGTTGCGCCATTGGCAGCGGAATCCGCCACCATCAGACTCGCTGACTTAGTCGAATAGGGTTCGGCGGACCGGACCGCCTGACCGCCCATCTCTTTTGACAAAGCCGCAAATGCTCACGGCTCTTTTCCAGATTTCCGATGGCGCGGTACAACTGCGCCAATCGGAAGTGAGCGGTCTGAATCGCCGGATCGCGCTGCAGCGCCTCTTCGCTCCCGGCCGCCGAATTCGTTCTTTGCCACAAGGCCGGAGGAATTGGCAATATCAATAAAGGAAACATCTTCCCACCGCCAGCGGCGCCTGGTCCACAATCGGCCACCCGCTAAATCCGAAAATTATTTTGGCAGGGTGTCGTTAAATCGCCGGCGAGCTTGTCTTATAGCCTGAAGACTGACCTTCCAGGCCTCCGCATGACACTCCACGAAACCGTCGAAAAGCTCTTCGCCGAGCGGCGCGGGGAGGTCTACGTCTACTTGGTTTCCCTGGGAACCCGCCCCCAGGAAGCCCAGGAAATGACGCAGGAATCGTTCCTGCGGTACTTCGTGGCCCTCCGCGATGGCCAATCCATCCAAAATCCCCGAGCCTGGGTCTACGCCGTCGCCCACAATTTGGCAATCAACGCCCGTCCCCGGTCCGAATCCGCCGAAATCTCTCTATACACCGCGGAAACGCCAGAGTCGCTGGCAATTTCCCGCGAACGTATGGCGCAACTGCGCAGCGCCATTCAAAATCTGTCGCCGCAACAGCGGTCCTGTCTACATCTGCGTGCCGAAGGATTCCGCTATAGGCAGATTGCCGGAATATTAAGGATTAACCCGTCCACTGTTGGCGAATTCTTACAGCGGGCGCCACGCCCGCGGTGCCCTGGCTCCGCGTCACTCCCGCCGGCCTCGGCGTGTCGGGCAGTATCGCCGTATCGGTGAATCCGGCCGGACTCGCGCCGGGTCTCCATTCGGGAAGCATCAAGTTAACGCCGAACACAGGCGAACCGGTAACCATCGATGTCGGCCTCACGGTGCTCGCTGCCGCGCCATTTTGCGGCAGGTCGAGCCAGCCCTGGTGCCAGTCGGATCGGACGATACGGTGATTACTCTGCGGGGAAGTGGCTTCACCAACCGCACCACCGTCCAGATTCAGACGATTCCCTGGGTGTTGTCGCCCGTTACGGTTATCGATGCAACCACGCTCCGCTTCCAGCTTCCCAAATCGTATTTTGGCGTCGAGGCGAATTACTCCATCACCGTCTCCAATCCGGACTCGGCGATTTCGATCCCTGTCTCGTTATCCACCGGCCGGCCGGCGCCGGCGATCGCGAATGGCGGGATCGTCAACGCCGCCAGCTATGCCGGCGGGGTTATCTCACCGGGCGAAATCATCACGATCTTCGGAGCGAACTTTGAAGAGGGGATGAAGGTTAACTTCGACGGGATCGTCGCGGCGCCGTTCGCTGTGACTTCGACGCAGATGAGCGTCGTTGTCCCCGATGGCCTTACCGGCGCCCGCGACACGCCGGTGGTCATCGAGCAGACGATCGAGCGGCGCTCCCTCGCCCAGCGGGTCGCTGTCAGTCCGGCGCATCCGGGGCTGTTCACTGCGAACGCCACCGGCAAGGGTTTCGCGGCGGCGCTCAACCAGGACGGAAGTGTCAACTCCCCCGCCAACCCCGCGAAAAAAGGCGAAATAGCAGTCCTCTGGGGAACCGGTGGCGGGGTGGAATCCCTGCCGCAGAAAGTCTTCATTGACGGCATCGAAAGCGAAATCCTCTACGCCGCTGGCAAAGACGGCCTCTGGCAACTCAACGTCCGCATCCCCGAATTCGCCAGCAAAGGCGAAGTCGTCTGGCGCGCCGGGGAACGGGAGAGCGTCGAAGGCGTTTTTGTGAGCCTGAAGGAGAACTGAATGGTTATTCAGGGATGAGAGTTGCAAAGGATTCGAGGGAGGCGACTTGGGCGAGCACGCGATCGGCGGTAACAAAGCAATCGATGCCGCTGCGCTCGCGGCGGCGCAGAGCGGAGGCGAGTTGAAGCGCGTCGAGAGTGCGAAGGCGACTTGTCCGGGCATGACGTGTCAACAGGAGTTGAGCGCGAACGAAATCTACATCCAGGACCCTTTCGGAGATAAACCGTCGCGCATTGGCGCTCGCGTGAACAGTGCTGAGAAATACGTCCGCGCTGTCAAGCGTCATCGCTCCGGTCCGCACTTTAATGGCGGCAGCCGAAGTGAGTTCCACCAGTGCCAGCCGCGACGTAAAGATGCGATTTCCACCGGTGGTAAAGATCGCATTGACCACTCGCGACCCCTGCTCGAAATGGAACCTTTTCGTCAAGGCGCTGGAGTCAAAGAAATACAACAACGTTCAGTATTCTCCGCGTTCCTGAATAATCAGATCGGCCCAGGAACTCTTATCGTCCTTCAACAATTCCTGCAACTCCTCGGCGGTGAGAGCCGGCTTAGTGCTCTTCGCCACCTCCGCCTGGCACTGCGCCAGATACTCATGGTCAATATCCTCATCGTGCGGTTCGATCGTCAGCGTGACACGTTCCGCATTGTAAAGCGGCACGTCCCCAACTGGTCGCAGGACGCCGTCCTCGAATATGGCTTCCACTCGAATCGTCATGCCCTTAGTTTAAGGGATTCCGCGATTGCTTCGCCGTGCAAGGAAAAGTGAAATGAAATTAGCACTCCTACTCTCAACCGCGCTGACGGCTGCCTCCGGCCGTGTAACAACGACGCGCCTCGCCCCGGAAGCCAGCACCTGGTTCGAGCCGAACGCGGGCCAAGTGAAGGGCCGCACCGAGTTCGTCGGACGAACGCGCGGGGCGTATTTATACCTGACCGGACGCGAAGTCGTATACGCCATGGCCCCGGCCAAAATCGAGCGCGGCGCCGAAATGCGGCAGGTGCGGATGGAATTCGACGGAGCCGCGGCGAGGCCAATAGGAGCCGGCGAGGAAGCCACCGGAGGCTATTCAAATTACTTCGTCGGCAAGTCGGAAAAGGAGTGGTTCACCGGTGTCTCGCACTTTGGACGGCTGCGGTATCGGGACGTCTATCCGGGGATTGATGTCGTGTACTACCGCGCGAATGGCGCCATCGAGTTCGACTTTATCGTCAACCCTGGCGCCGATGCCTCGCAAATCGGGATGCGATTTCATGGAGCCACATCGGTAAATGTCGGCGAAGACGTCGTCGTCAATAAAGACGGCGCCGAGATGCGCGTGCGGCGGCCTCGTGTATTCCAGAGCGGTATTGAAATCCCAAGCTGGTATGAAATGAAAAACGGCGTCGTCAAAGTCCAAATGGCGGAGACCGATCCGGCCGCGGCTCTGACCATCGATCCGATTCTGGATTTCTCGACGTATCTGGGCGGGCCTGGCGCGGATTCGCTTTCGAAGGTCGAACTGGCCGCGGACGGGAACCTGGTCCTAGCCGGCAACACACAGTCCCCTGCTTCACCACTGCTGGATCCATTTCAGCAACCGTCCGTAGTTTCGCTGGCGCCGATCTTGCTGAAGATGAGCCCCGATGGCAGACGGATCATCTTCTACACCATTCTAGGGAGAAACGGCTGGGATTCCACCAACGCTCTGGCGATTGCCAAGGACGGACCCATCACTTTGGGGGGAAGCACAAGGTCCCTCAATTTCCCCCTGAAAAATGCCGTTCAACCTGAATTCAAAGCCGCCTCTGACGCCGCGTATGTCACCAGGTTGTCCGCTGACGGGAGGAATCTCATCTATTCCAGCTACCTGGGCGGCTCTTAAAGTGAAGCGGTGATCGGCGTCTCCGTGGACGATGTGGGAAACTGCATATTCCGCCGGTGGCACGCAGAGCCAGGGATTCTCGGACGTTAGATGGAGACCGGACGGAGTATTAGTTTTGATCGGTTCAACCTATCTCGACGATCTCCCCTTGAAGGACCCGATCCAATCCACCATCTCATCAAGACCGAATTGGACTCATGCTTACCTGACGATGATCAACGATGATGGCTCCTCCTTGCGATATTCCAGCTACATTGGGGGCTCGTCCGCGAGTATCGCGAGAGCGCTCACCATAGACGAACGCGGACGGATCCATGTCACAGGTTTTGCCAATTTCAGTGGGTTTCCGCTCAAGAACGCGCTGTATGACGAAGCGGAGGGGTTTCATGGCTTCCTTACCGTGTTCGACCCCACTGGCCCGGAACGTCTGTACTCCACGCTGATCCCCGGAGTGGAGGCTCGAAGCGTCGCTCTCGACGCGGATGGCGGCATCGTGGTTGGCGGCGACGCACGTTCCAGCGACGTTCCCTTGAGGGATTCCCTGCAACCCTTTCGTGGCGGTGGAGTTGCCGGGACCGACGGGTTCCTGATGAAGTTCAGTGCGGACGGCCGCGCGCTGCTGCTCTCCACGCTGATGGGCGGGACGAATGGCGATTTCCAGCGCGGCCTCGCCGTTGGTCCGGACAAATCGATTTACGTCTCGGGAGCCTCGATTTCGAGCGATTTTCCGCTGAAGAATGCCTATCAGCCGCAGTTCGGCGGCGGGAATGACGCCATTCTCTACCGCATAACCGACAACTCTGTCCTGCCAACCGCCGCCGCTCCCTTCTCCGTCTCGCCGAGCCGTCTAACGTTCCGCTTCATTCAGGGAGAGGCTGCCCCAGCGGCTCTCCCAGTAGCCATTGGCGGATTGACCGGCCAGGTGTTTGCCGCATCGAACGTCCCGTGGCTCCGGGTGACGCCGGCAGGGCTGGGAGTGTCGGGGACCATGTCCTTCTCGGTGGATCCGTCCGTCCTGCCGCCAGGAGTGCATCAAGGCTCGGTTCGGTTAACTCCCAGCTCAGGGGCGGCGGCGACCGTCGATGTCACCTTCACCGTCCTCGCGGCTGCGCCACTACTCTTGTCCGTTGAGCCGTCAACTGTGCCAGTCGGCACCGACGATACCGAGATCACCCTCCGCGGCGCTGGCTTCACGAACAGAACAACTGTCCAACTGCAAGCCATCCCCTGGCTGTTAACCGCCATCCGTTTAATCGACGCCACGACGCTAAAGCTAACCCTGCCCAAAGCCTACTTCTCCGCCGAATACAACCACTCCATCACCGTCCAAAATCCTGATTCCGCTGTCTCCAAGCCAGTCTCATTGGCGGTCGGCCGGCCCGCGCCCTCTATCGCAAACAAAGGAATCGTCAGCGCCGCCAGCTATGCCGGCGATGTCATCTCCCCCGGCGAAATTCTAACAATCTTCGGCGAGAACTTCGAACCGGGAATGCGTGTCAACTTCGCCGGCCTGCTCGCCACCCCGTTATACATTACGCCAACCCAACTGAGCGTCGTAGCGCCACCGGGCCTCGCCGGCGCGCGCGAAGCCAACGTCATCGTCGAGATGAACTTCGACTGGCGCTCCATTCCAGTCAAAACCCCCGTCTGGCCCGCCCACCCCGGCCTTTTCACCGCTAACGGAACCGGCAAAGGTTTGGCCGCCGCGTTGAATCAGGACACCACCCTCAACACCACCGCCAACCCCGCCAAAAAAGGCGACATCATCGTCCTCTGGGGAACCGGCGGCGGTGTGGAATCCTTACCCCAAAAAGTCTTCATCGATGGCATCGAATCCGAAATCCTCTACGCTGCCGGCAAGGACGGCCTCTGGCAACTCAACGTCCGCATTCCCGAATTCGCCAGCAAAGGCGAAGTCGTCTGGCAAGCAGGGGAACGGGAAAGCGGCGACGCCGTCTATTTGTCCTTGCGCGAGTGATAGCATTCACAAAGATGAGACTGCCGAACGGGGATCGGGCCGTTATCGAGATCGAGAAGTTAAAGGACTAATGCCTCAGCCCGCAACATCCGCGAGGCAGGCACAAAGCGCGCCTGTTTGCATCGGCGTTGGGCCTGCGGCAGGCCGACGCGGAACTGTTGCGCCGAGCGATACTCACCGCTGCGCTCGAAGGCGAAGCTTCTCCCGGCATCAATGACCAGTATGGCCAATGGTACGTTCTAGATTTTGAACTGCGGAATCAAGGAAAGCAGGCGGCGATTCGAACGGCCTGGATTCTCCCGGCGGCATGGGATCCCCCCAAGCTCACTTCCTGTTTCGTATTATGAGAAAGGACTGAATATGCCGGACCTGGAGCTACTTTCGGTGCTTGCGCTGCTACGAGACAACGCCGCGCATGGACTGGTGCGCGGCCAGGGCGCCGAAGGCGAGGATCGCGACACTTGTCGATCTGAGCATGGACGCGATGAACTGGGTAGAACTGTTCCCGACGCGCAGCCAGATGACTTTCGGCGGTCCACCCAGGAGCACACTGCGTTCGTGAAAGTCCGAATCTTTGGAGACGATGACCAAGTTCTCCGCCTTGGCGAACTCCCAAATCGAACGATCCACGGCTGATCCCAGATCACATTCCGATACATGCAGCGAATTTGGAAATACGTCTCCGAGTTCGGTGACCAGCCTGGGCGGCAAGTTCTCATCGAAGAGCAGTCTCAAACGGTCAACAACTCCACCCGGCGCTCCCTATCGGCGGCGAAAGCCAAACAGGCGAGGATATCTTCTTCCACCAGATAGGGAAACTCGGCCAAGACCTCGGCGTGCGACATTCCCCTCGCCAGATATTCCAGCACGTCGTACACTGTGATGCGCAGACCGCGAATACAAGGCTTGCCGCCGCGTTTTCCAGGCTCCAAAGTGATGATTCCGGCGTACTCCATGGTTCAACGATAGTCCAACAATGGACTCAGGTTGATCGGAGTCTCCTGCTCGACAGAAAGGGTCCCGAAAACACTGCGCAACCACTTGAGCAGTAGCTGCAAGGTAATTGTATGTAAACGGGACTTTCCCATCTTCCGGATCAATTCTCCATCAAAGAGTTCAAACCGCTCGCGTTCCAGCAAACCCGCCGCTTCCAGGGCCTGGCAATCCTCGCGGGTTAGCTTCCGCCGGGCGCCGGCGGGGACTTGTACGGGAAACGTCTCTACTACGCCATGCATAGTCTTCGCCTCCATGATAGACGTTATTTCAACGCCAGTATGACTCCTTCCGGGCTCTCGCGTTCGCCGGCGCGCCAGACGACTTCGCCTTTGACGGCGAAGTCCGGGATTCTTGCGTTTATTTGCCAGAGGCCGTCTTTTGCGCCGGCATAGAGGACTTCGCAGTCTATGCCGTCTATGAAGACTTTCTGCGGTAGGTTCTCCACTCCGCCCCCCGTTCCCCACAACACCACAATCGACCCCTTCGCCGCCGGATTCGCCGCCGAGTTCACCGTCCCGTCTTCATTCAACGCCGCCGCCAACCCGCGTCCCGACGAATCGGACGTAAACAGCCCCGGCCGCGCCGGCCAAACCACCATCCGCACCGGAACCGACCGCCAGTCGAAATCCCGCTCGACAATGACATTCACCTCCCGCGCGCCCGCCAACCCCGCCGGCACGACGACGCTTAACTGCCGCGGCGTCACATACAGCGGCGTCGCCAGCAGCCCATCGAAGTGCACCCGCGTCCCCGCCTAAAAGTTCTCCCCAAAGATCGTAAGGATCTCGCCAGGAGAAATCACATCACCGGCGTAGCTCGCCGCGCTCACAACGCCTCTCGACGCAATCGCCGGAGCCGGGCGGCCCACTGCCAATGAGACCGGCTTCGACACGGCGGAGTCCGGATTCTGCACCGTGATCGAGTGGTTAAACTCGGCCGAAAAGTACGTCTTCGGCAAGGTGAAGCGTAGCGTCGTCGAATCGACAAACCGCACCGGCGTCAACCCCCACGGCACCGTTTGCAACTGCACCATCGTCCGGTTCGTAAACCCACTCCCCCGCACCATGATCTCGGTATCGTCGGTGCCAATCGCCACCCGAGCCGGTTCGACTGCCACCAATAGAGGCGCCGCCGCCAGCACGGTCACCGCGACCTCCACACCCACCGGGCCAATGCGCACGGCGCCCCGATGAATGCCCGCAGCAAGTCGGCTCGGGTCTGCCATTATCTGCACATCGCCATTCGCCGTAAATAGGTCTTTCCGCCCATCGTTGTCAAAATCGACGGCGCCGCAGCCCCAGCCAGAGTAAGTCATAGTGGATTTTCCCACCTTGCTCTGGTAAGTGATATCTCGAAACAAGAACTTACCCAGATTCTGATAGAGCGGATAGCTTTCGTTCACCAATGCCGTGAAGAACAAATCCTCTCGGCCGTCGTTATCGAGGTCACGGAACTCGGCGCCCATGCTCGAAAGGGCTCGGCCATCGTCATTCAAGGCCACCCCGGCCCGCTCGCCCGCCTCCTCAAATGTGCCATCGCCCCGGTTGCGAAAGAGGAAATTTGGCATCGTGTCGTTCGTCACAAACACATCCAGCCACCCATCGCCGTCCGCATCTCCAAAAGCGACTGCCATCCCCTTGCCCACCTGTTCCGCAATACCCGCCGCCTGGCTCACATCGACGAACCTCCCATTGTCATTGCGAAATAGTAAGTTCGAAAGCCCCGCGTAGAACTTCGGATGGCAGTAAGTGCGGTAACCCTCCACGCGGTCACCACAGAAAGGT
>ENA-ORBV01002183-ORBV01002183.1-microbial-mat-metagenome-genome-assembly--contig:-NODE-2183-length-41798-cov-9.623787_pt1 | contig 41798 bp, 37 predicted proteins | sample MGYA00237777_ERZ505514 | MGnify/ENA primary metagenome ERZ505514 (study PRJEB26160, sample SAMN06269048) | microbial mat metagenome | isolation source: Oligotrophic lake microbial mat | place... | reverse complement strand
TGCCGGTGATAAATTTTCATCTCTGTGACGACCGGATATACTGGCGCCCGCCATGCAAGCTACCCATTCCAGAACGCGCGGGCGGTCCCGATGACGCTCGCCGCCAAAGACCTCGCCGCCATCAGCACCGGCACGCTGGCACATTACAACGGCCGCGCCGAGGCGTTCTGGCAGGGCACCCGCGATCATGATGTCAGCCAGAACATCGCGGCGCTGTTGTCGCATGTCAGCGTTGCACCCCCTCTGGATATTCTGGACCTGGGGTGCGGGCCGGGGCGCGATCTGAAGACCTTTGCCGGCTCGGGGCACCGCGCGGTCGGCGTCGAAGGCGCGGCACGCTTTGCCGCCATGGCCCGTGAATACAGCGGCTGCGAGGTCTGGCAGCAGGACTTTTTGCAGCTCGATCTGCCGCCGGCGCGCTTTGACGGCGTGTTCGCCAACGCCGTGTTGTTTCATGTGCCGGCGCAGGAATTGCCGCGGGTGCTGGCGCAGCTTTTTGCGACGCTGCGCGCCGGTGGTGTGCTGTTCTGCTCCAATCCGCGCGGGCAGAACGAGGAGGGCTGGAGTGCCGGTCGTTACGGCGCCTATCACGACCTCGAGGCCTGGCGCGCTTACATGGGAGGTGCCGGCTTTGATGAAATCACCCATTACTACCGGCCCGAGGGCCTGCCGCGTGAACAGCAGCCTTGGCTTGCCAGTGTCTGGCGCAAGCCGGTCTGAGTGTTGAGTGTTGAGAGTTGAGAGTTGAGTGTTGAGTGTTTGAGGCGTTTGAGTGCCGGCGCTCTGGTGTGTGCCTCGGGCGGCATTGCGTGACAAACCGCTCCTTTGCCCTGTACCCTGCGTGACTGAAACCCGCCCCCTCGGGGCCAAAGGGAGTGTTGTGGCAGAAAAACCGATTGATGCCGGCCCCGAGTTGCGTATTGGCAAATACGAGGTGCAAAGACAGTTGGGCAAGGGCGCGACCGGCACCGTGTATCTCGCGACGGACAGCTTTTCGGGCGGCGAAGTCGCATTGAAGACCATTGATCCGGCGCTGTTCCTTGACCCGGAATTCGGCGCCGAATACCGCACGCAGTTTCTCAACGAAGCCTCGCTCGCCGGCAAGCTGCGCCACCCGCATATCGTCGGCATTCTTGACGCCGTGGTCGAGGAAGACTCGGGCTATATCGCCATGGAGCTGGTGATGGGCGGCGATCTCGCGGCGCATGCCAGCGCCGGCGCGCTGCTGTCGGTGGGCGACGTGATGCAGATCGGTTTCAAGTGCTGCGGCGCGCTGGACTATGCCTTTCAGGAGGGCATTTTTCATCGCGACATCAAACCGGCGAATATCATGATCGCCAAGGGCACCGAAGTGAAAATCGCCGACTTCGGCGCCGCTTTCCTGCGCCGCAGCCAGACGGTGCAGACGGTGGCGATGGGCTCGCCTTATTACATGTCGCCGGAGCAGATCGAGGGCGCGGAGCTCACCTATCACAGCGACATGTACTCGATGGGCGTGGTGCTGTACGAGTTGCTGACCGGGCATAAGCCCTTCAGCGCCGGCAGCCTGGAAATGCTGGTGCAAAAAATCCTGCACCAGACACCGCCGGCACCGAGCACGCTGCGCGCCGGCATCCCGCCCGAAGTCGATGCCATCGTGTTGAAGGCGATGCAGAAAAAGCCGCTCGATCGCTACGATTACTACGACGAGTTCGCGCTCGACCTGGCGCGCGCAGCGCGCCTGGTGGGGCCGGCCGATGTGATTTCCGACAGCGAACAATATGTTGCGCTGAAGCGCTGCGAAACACTGGCCGAGTTGTCCGACTCCGAGGTGTGGGAGCTCGCGCGCGCGGCGCGCTGGTCGCGGGTGTCGGCGGGCACTGCGCTGGTCAACGAAAACGACGAGGGTGACAGCCTGTTTTTTCTGGCCGGGGGGGGGGCGCGCGTGACACGCGACGGGCGTCTCATCAACACCATCGGCGAGAGCGAGTGTTTTGGTGAAATCGCCTACATCTACGGCGGCGCCGCACCGCGCCACGCGACTGTGGTGGCAACGATCGACTGCCTGCTGGCCGAGTTCCGGCCCTTTGTGCTGATGCAGGTCAGTTCGGGGGCGCAGTTGCAGTTGATGCGCACGCTGGTGCGCAACCTCGCCGACCGGCTGCGCGACGCGAACATCAAGAACCTCGCCTGAGCGCGGTAAGTCAGGCCCGGCTGCGGCTTCAGGCCTTCTTCTTGTGCACGAAGGCGGCGCTTGCGGGCGGGCGCTTGGTGATGTTCCATTCCTTAAGCATCGGGTCTTTCAGCTCGGTGAGCTTGGCGATTTCCGCCGGAGCATCGACGTTGACGGTGAGTTCGAGCCGGTTGCCGCTGGGATCGAAAAAGTAAATCGACTTGAAAATGGTGTGGTCGGTGGGACCGATGACGCTGTAGCCGGCTTTTTCGAGGCGCGCCTTGTAGAACAGCAGCTCGTCTTCGTGATTGACGCGCAGCGCGAGGTGCTGCACCCATTCGGGGGTGTTGCGGTCGCGGTCCATCGGCGCAGCCTCGGGCAGTTCGAAAAATGCCACGCAGGCGCCGTCGGCCATCTTGAAAAAAATATGCATGTAGGGCGAGAACTCACCGGTGCTGGGCACGTGGTCCTCGGCCATGGCCATGGAGAACTCCAGGTCGAGCACCTGGGTATAAAAATCGACGGTTTTCTGTGCGTCCTTGCAGCGATAGGCGGCGTGGTGCAGCGACTGAATGGGCATGACTCCTCCTGATTTGGTCTGCCGGGGTCCGCGCCCGGGGTTTGCACCAGGGGCATTGCGGGCGGCATTGCCGGCGGGGTGCGTATGGCGCTAGTGTAACGGTTTAAGGCGGCGGGATGCGGTGCCTGCCGGGCCCCGGGTGTGCGCTGTGCCGGCGTCAGGCGTCGAGCAGGTCGCGCGCGGCCATCCAGGCGATGCAGATGTCCAGCGCCTGCTGCAACTGCTCCGGCTGGCCCTGGTAGTAATGGGTCGCACCCTTGATCGCGGTAAAGCTTTTGTCGCGGCTTGCGGCGGCGGCATGAATGATGCCGGTGTCCGGCTGCGGCACGGCGTCATCGGCGGTGTTCTCTATTGCCAGCAGCGGCACGGTGACTGCGGCCGCGCACCGCGGTCCAAGCGCGCGCGAATCTTCAAGCGACCATTGTGACAACCAGGCGCGCAGGGTGGAGAAGCGCGCAAGGCCGGCCGGCCCGCTGTTGGCGGTTTCCGGATTGCCGAGGTAGCACCAGCGCGGGCGGCGGTCGTTGGCGTTGATGGACGGGTCCATGAACCTGAGGTCGGCCATGGTGCGGTGGGTGACAAAACCGCGCTCGAGTTCGTTGCCGCCGCGTTTTTTCAGGCGTTCCAGCGTCTCCTTGACCCAGGCGGTGCGCCGGCGCATGCGCGCCAGTTGCGCGGCGCGAAAAGCCGTGATGTAGTCGGTCGAGTAGGGTGGTTGGTTGGGATTTTTCGCATCGTAGATGTCGAGCTCAACATTGCGCCGGTCGGGGTTGTCTTCGTCCAGCACCGAGGGGTCGAGCCAGTCGGTCAGCGTGATGGCGCGCGCCAGATGCGCCGCCTGGAAAATCATCGCGTCGGCCGGTATCAGTTTTGCGGCGGTGAGGTCGATGGCGTCGCCCGCGGGTGTTGCGCTGATGGTCGGCTGTTCGGCCTGCGACTGGTAGAACAGCGACAGCGAGCCGCCGCCGGACCAGCCGCACAACAGCACCTTGTCGTAACCCCAGACTTCTTTGGCATGGCGGATATAGGCGCCGAGGTCGAGCACGACTTTTTCCATGATGAGCGGCGTGTCGTTCTTTGCATAGCGGCTGCCGGCGCACAACACATGTACGCCGCGCGCGGCCATGGCTCGCGGTACCGGCAAAAGTTGCAGTGTCGAGGAAGGGTGCATGTACACCGCCAGCGTCTTTGAAGGCCTGCCCCTGGGCAGGTAGCGCACGCCCTCGAGATTGACCACGCCCTGGTTGCCGGAAAAACCATAGACCTCGGTAAAGCCGGCGGTCTCGGCAAAACGCACGTGCACCCATTCGGCTTGCACGTCGTAAGTGGTATTTGCGTTCGCGCTCAACGACTCTCCCTGTCACCGCGCCGCAATCGCAGCGCGGCTTTTTCGTTTTTTGTGTTGCGGCCACCGCGGCCGCTGCCTGCCTATTTTGCCGCGGCGCTTGCCGTCGTGCCGGTTGCCGGGGGTGCGGCGGCGGCCTTGGCAAAATCCCCGGCCTTGACCGAGCTCAGCTGGCTGAAGTCGAGGTGGCGCTTGAGTGCGGCGAGTATGGACGCGGGCGTCAGTGCGGCGATTTTTGCGTCGAAGTCGGCGTCCCATTGCATGGTGCGGCCGAGTACTTCGTAGCTGGCGAGGCGGGCGGCGAGGGCGCCGTCCTGGCCGCGTGCGCCGCGGCGCGCCTGCAGGTAGCCGGATTTGGCGACTTCGACTTCTTCCCGGGTAAAGCCCTCGCGCATGGCGCGTTCAATTTCCTCGCCTACCGCCGCTTCGACGCGGGCGCGGTTCTGCGGCGCGTAAATCGCCGACACACCAAACTCGCCGCGTTCGTCAAAGGCGCTTGCCGACAGCGACGAACCGACGCTGTAGGACAAGCCTTCTTTTTCGCGGATGCGCCGCCACAGGCGCGAGTCGGCCGAACCGCCGAGCAGGTAATTGCCGATGATGAGGGCAACGTAGTCGGGGTGGTCGTCGCGCAGCTTGAGCGCCATGCTGGCGCGCAGCACCGCGTTGGCCTTGTCCGGTGTTTCGATCAGCCGGTCGATGGCCGGCACCGGTTTGAACGGGCCGGGGATGCGCGTGTAGGGCTTGGGGCTTTTCCAGTCGCCGAACAGCTTTTGCGCGAGGGCGGCCACTTCTTCCGGGTCGAAATCACCGACGACCGACAATTCGCTGTCCGATGCACCGTAGAAGTCGCTGTGGCATTTTTTGACCTCCTCCAGCGTCAGCGCCTTGATGCGCGCGAGGCGCTCATCGAGCGTGGCGATGTAAAACCAGTGTGAGGGCGGGTAGGGCGACTGGTGGCGGCCGAGCAGCAGGCCGGCCTGGGCGCCCGGTTCGCTGCGCTGGGCCTCGATGGAGGACAGTGACGACAGCTTGAGTTGTTCGAATTCCTTTTCCGGGAAGGACGGCTGGCGCAGCACCTCGGCCACCAGCGTCAGCGCCTCGGGCAGGTTGGCGCGTATGGTTTCGACCGACGCGCCCTCGCCGCCAACGCCCGCCTGCACGCGCAAACGGTCGAAGGCGTCGCGCAATTGCTCGCGCGTGCGTTTTTGCGTGCCGCGCATCAGCATCGCGCTGGCGATGCCGCAGGCGGTGGCGCGGTTGTCCTTGGCGGCTTCGTCGCCCCAGCGCAGGCCGAGCGCGGCGATGACGGTGCCGCCGCGGGTTTTTTTCGGCAGCATCACCAGCTTCATGCCGCCGGGCAGGGTGCGCCGGATCAGGCGCTGCGCGATGTTGGCCGGCGAGGGTTCGAAGGCGTCACCGGCGACAACTTCGGGGTTGCCCTTGTAATCCTTGAGGGCGAGCGCGAGGTCTGGCACGGCCGGAATCTCGGCACGATCGGGGCTGCTGGTCGGCATGAACAGGCCCAGCGTGCGATTGCTAGGCTTGAGGTAGTGCGTCGCGGCGCGCTGCACATCGGCCAGCGTCGCCTGTTTGATGCGGTCGCGGTGCAGGAACAGCAGGCGCCAGTCGCCGATGGCGATGTACTCGGTGATGCTGGTGGACAGCGCGCGGGTGTTGCTGAGCAGGGTCTCGATCTCGTTCAGCAGCCGCGTGCGGGCACGCTCGAGTTCGTCGGCGGTGACGGGGTTCGACGCCATGCTCTCCAGTGTCGTGAGCAGCGCATCGCGCGCAGCGTCGAGCGACATGTCCGGCCGCAGGCTGGCACCGAAGCTGGCAAAACCGGCCTCGCGCAGCTGGCGCTCGTAACCCCAGACCGAGGTGGCGAGTTTGCTGTCCACCAGGGCCTTGTGCAGGCGTCCTCCGGGGACATTGTTGATGATGGTGGTCATCAGGTCGATGGCGGCGTAGTCGGGGCTGGCACCGGGCGCGACGTGATAGAGCGCGGAGACGATTTGCACGTCGCCGGTGCGGCGCAGCGTGACGCTGCGTTCGCCGTCCTGCACCGGTTCGACGGTGTAGGTGCGTTGCAAGGTGCGCGCGGGTCTGGGCAGCGGGCCGAAATGCTTTGCCACCATGGCGAGGGCCGCGGCCTCGTCGAACTTGCCGGCAATGACCAGCACCGCATTGTCGGGCTGGTAGTAGTGGCGGTAAAAGGCCTGCAGGCGCTCGATCGGCACGTTCTCGATGTCAGAGCGCGCGCCGATGGTCGAACGGCCGTAGCCGTGCCAGACAAAAGCCGCTGCCGCCATGCGTTGCGACAACACGCCGAAGGGGCTGTTCTCGCCCGACTCGAATTCGTTGCGCACCACGGTCATTTCGGTATCGAGGTCGGCGCGCGAGACGCGCGAATTGACCATGCGGTCGGCTTCGAGCCCAAGCGCCCAGTCGAGGTTGTCGGCGGTGGCGGTGAAGGTTTCGAAATAATTGGTGCGATCAACCGAGGTGGTGCCGTTCCAGCGTGCGCCCCTGGCGGTGAATTCGTTCTTGATGTCGGGGTGGCGCGTGGTGCCCTTGAACAGCAGGTGCTCGAGCAGGTGGGCCATGCCCGATTCGCCATAGCCCTCGTCGCGCGAGCCTACGAGATAGACGACGTTGACGGTGATGGTGTCGAGCGATCCATCGGGCAGCAGCAGCAGCTTGAGGCCGTTGCTCAGGCGGTATTCCGAAATACCCTCGACCGTGGTGACCTTGGTCGGGGCGGTGGCTGTCTGCTGGGCGAGGGCGCCGCCGGCAAAAGCCATTGAAAACAGCATTGCAGCGAGGGTTTGCAGGCGTAGTTTCATGGATTTTTGGTCAGCCTGGTGTTATTGGCGATTGTCGGCGTTAGTGGTGGGCGTGAGTGGTGGGCGTGAGTGGTGCGTCAGTGGTGCGTCAGTGGTGGGCGTCAGTGGCGGACGGTAGTGGCGGTCGTTCCGGTAGCGGGCGGGCTGCGCCTGACAATATAAAGACCGCAGTGTACAGACCGCAGCGCGGCGCCGAAGTTCGCCGGCGGCCGGTGATGACGTATCTTAACCGTTTAGCATGCGCGCAAGGTGCAGCACCGCCATGCCCGCCAAGAGCGTGAGCAGGGTGTTGCGGGTGCGCCAGGCCGTCGCAATGGCGGCAATACCGGCCCATAATTTGGCGTTGCTGACGGCCAGATGCAACTGGCCCGACGCGAGCAGCAATTCGGGCACGACCAGCGACACAAAAATGGCGACGGGCACGAAGCGCAGCGCGCGTTGCAAGGGCGGCGGCGGCACAAAGCCCGACAGCAGCGAAATGAATGCGCCGCGGGTGACAAAACTGCTCATGGCGAGGCCGGCGATCAGCAGCCAGACGGTGAGGGTGTCCATGTCAGCTCTCTTGTGCCGAGGGGGCTTTGCTTTTCTGGTACTCGACCAGTATGCCCGCGCCTATGGCCGACGCCGCCGAAATGATCAGGCCGAGCCGGAACGGCAGTCCCGCGGTGGCGAGGGCGACCACCGCCGCGGTGAGGGCCGCCGCAACGCTGGCGCGGTCGCGGATGTGCGGCACCACCAGCGCGATAAAGGTCAGGATGATGGTGAATTCCAGTGACCAGCTGGAGGGAATGCTGGCCCCGACCACAATGCCAAGCACGGTGCCAACCTGCCAGCTGCCCCAGACCAGCACCGAGCTGCCGAAGTAAAAGCGGTCACGCCCGGGGTCGTCCGGGTGCTGGTTGAAATAATTGATGCTGAGGGCGTAGCCGTTGTCCGACACGCCATAGCTGTACAGTGCGCGGCGCAGTGGCGGCAAATGGCGCAGATAGGGCGAGAGCGACAGGCTGAACAGCGTGAAGCGCAGGTTGACGACAAAGCCGGCCAGCAGCACGAGGGGCAGCGGCGCCCCGGCGCTGATGAGTTGCAGCGCGGCGAGCTGGCTTGCCCCGGCATAGACCAGCACCGACATGGCGATGCCGGCAAGCGGCGTGAGTCCAGCACCGATCATCGCCACGCCGCTGATGATGCCCCAGGACACAATGCCCGGCAGGGCCACCATTGAGGCTTTGACGCCGGAGATGAATTGCGGACTGGGTTTCACGGGATTTCGGCGGGGGAGTGGGGGTTCCGGGAGCCCGCGCATTGTAGCGCAGGGGCTTGAATGGACGCGTGTCCGACCCAATATAATGGCGGACTGGATTAAAACCCTGATTAAAACCCTGATAAAAACCCAAGGGGGTCAAACCGACTGTCGTTCCGAGGGCGTGCCCGGAGAACCGGCGGTATCGACCTCAGGAAAAAGCAGATCCTTCGCTACGCCCAGGATGACAAGCGGGGTGGTGCGAAGGGATCCGGGTACTCAAGTCATCCGGGTACTCAGGTCATCAGGTCATCAGGGTACTCAAACCATCAGGGTACTCAAGTTATCAGGGTACTCAATAACGTAACGACGGGAGTTTTTGCATGACTGAGCAAGCCGCCAGCGCCAGCGAATCGGGCAAGCAGACCCTGGGTTTCCAGGCCGAGGTCAAACAACTGCTGCAACTGATGATTCATTCCTTGTACAGCAACAAGGAGATTTTCATGCGCGAACTGGTGTCCAATGCCTCGGACGCGGCCGACAAGCTGCGCTTCGAGGCGCTTGCCGCGCCGGCGCTTTACGGCGATGACGCCGAGCTGAAAATCGGCGTCGCTTTCGACAAGGCCGCGCGCACCATCACCATCAGCGACAACGGCATCGGCATGTCGCGCGAGGAGGTCATTGCCAACATCGGCACCATCGCGCGTTCGGGCACGCGCGAGTTCCTGTCCACGCTCACCGGCGACCAGGCCAAGGACGCGCGGCTGATCGGCCAGTTCGGCGTCGGCTTTTACTCCTCGTTCATTGTCGCCGACAAGGTCACGGTGCTGACGCGCCGTGCCGGCGCCGCGGAGGCCTGGCGCTGGGAATGCAACATGGGCGAGGGCAGCGGCCAGTACACGCTGGAGCCGGCCGACAAGGCGTCGCGCGGCACCGAGGTGGTGCTGCACCTGCGCGAAGGCGAGGACGAACTGCTCAACGACTGGAAGTTGAAGGGCATCCTGCGTAAATACTCGGACCACATCGGCATCCCGATCCGGATGGCAAAAGAGGCGGAAGAAAAAAAGGAGGGCGAAGAGGCCCCGGTCGGCGCAGAGTTCGAGACCGTCAACCAGGCGAGCGCGCTGTGGGCGCGACCAAAGTCCGAGGTTACCGAGGAGCAGTACAACGAGTTCTACAAGAATATCGGCCACGACTTCGAGCCGCCTCTTGCCTATACCCACAACCGCGTAGAGGGCCGGCAGGAATACACGCAGCTCTTGTACATCCCGGCGCGCGCGCCCTTTGACCTGTTCGACCGCCAGTCGCGCCACGGCGTGCGCTTGTATGTCAAACGCGTATTCATCATGGACGACGCCGAGCAGTTGCTGCCGGCCTACATGCGCTTTGTACGCGGCGTCGTCGATTCAGCCGACTTGCCGCTCAACGTGTCGCGCGAAATATTGCAGCAAAGCCGCGATATCGAGGCCATACGCTCGGGCTGCGTCAAGCGCGTGCTGACGCTGATCGAGGACCTGGCCGAAAACCACAAGGACAAATTCACCACCTTCTGGCGCGAGTTTGGCAAGGTCATGAAAGAGGGTGTGGGCGAGGACTTTGCCAACAAGGAGCGTATCGCCAAGTTGCTGCGCTTTTCATCGACGCTGAACGACAGCGAAGAGCAGACGGTGTCTCTGGCCGATTATGTGTCGCGCATGAAGCCCGAGCAAAGCAAAATCTACTATGTGACCGCCGAGACGTTTCTAGCCGCACAGCACAGCCCGCACCTTGAGTTCTTTCGCAAAAAGGGCGTCGAGGTGCTGCTGTTGTCCGAGCGCGTTGACGAGTGGCTGGTCTCCAACCTGAACGAATTCGAGGGCAAGCCCCTTGCCTCGGTGGCGCGCGGCGAACTCGACCTTGGCGGCCTCGCCGACGAGGAGAAAAAAGCGCAGGAAGCGCAGGCCGGCGAGTACAAGGGCCTCGTTGAAAAAATCAAGGAAGCCCTGGGCGAACGCGTCAAGGACGTGCGCATCACGCATCGCCTTACCGATTCGCCGTCCTGCCTCGTCGCCGACGAACACGATCCGGGCGGCAACCTCGCGCGCATCCTCAAGGCCGTCGGGCAGAAGGCCCCGGAAGTGAAACCCATCCTCGAGATCAACCCCGATCACGCCATGGTGACGCGCCTGAAGACGGAACAGACGCGTTTCGCCGACTGGGCCAGCCTGCTGTTCGACCAGGCCTTGCTGGCCGAGGGCGGGCAGCTCGAGGATCCGGCTGGCTTTGTGAAACGCATGAACTCGCTGATGCTGGAGGCGTCCGGGGACGGACCGTCGCGAATTGTGATGCCCTGATTTTGCCCTGATGTAAACCGAGGCGATGGCTGAAAACCCTTGCCAGACGGGCGTTTCCAGCTGGTGCCTGTCGGTTGCCCGATGTTTGCCGGCAGATTGCCTGCAGCTTGCGTTCTTAAGGCTGGCGTCCCTTGCGCGCGGCGTATTTGGCGTCGCGCGCGGCCTTTTGGCTGGCCTCCAGTGCGGCGTCGGCCTGCGCCCTGGCAAGTCGCTGTGCTTCCTTGAGCGCTTTCTCCGCTGCGGCCGCTTGTTCCTGCCTGGCTTTCCCGGCCGCGCGTTCCGCGTTTCTTTGCGCGACGGCGGCCTGCTTTTCCGCTTCGCGTTCCGCTTTGCGGATCTGGCGCGCCTGCTCGGCCGCGACACGTTCGGCCTGCCGCTGGGCCGTCTGTGGCGCGCCGGCCTGCGTCATTGAACGTATCTTTTCCAATTGGGCCTGCTTGGCGCTGACCGCCGTCTGCAGACGTTCTGCGAAACCGATTTCTTTACGGGGCATGTGACTGGGCTTTCGTTTTCAAGCGTACGGGTGACCGGGTTCCCCAAGTGCCGGGGTGCCCGGGTACGTTGGGTTAGCGCGTTTAACGTGGATTTTAACGGATATGCTGCGTTCGCATAAACTTGCAGCGTGCAGATTTTCTACTCCGATCACTTTGTGCTGCCGCTGCCGGCCGGCCACCGCTTCCCCATGCCCAAGTACGCCAGGCTGCGCGAGCGGGTTCTGGACAGCGCGCTTGGCGCCGACTGCCGCGTGCCGGACGCGGCGACGGATGAACAACTGACGCTCGCGCATGATCCGGCGTATCTCGACAAGGTCAAACACGGCGGGCTGAGCGCGGAGGAAATGCGCGCCATCGGTTTTCCGTGGAGCGCGCAAATGGTAGAGCGTTCGCGCCGTTCCTCCGGCGCGACGGTGGCGGCGGCGCGGGCGGCACTGCAAGAGGGATCGGCGGCCAACCTCGCCGGTGGCACGCACCACGCCTTTCGCGATCGCGGCGAGGGCTTTTGCGTGTTCAACGACAGCGCCGTTGCGGCGCGGGTAGTGCAGGCGGAGGGGTTGGTGGGGCGCGTGCTGGTAATCGACTGCGATGTGCACCAGGGCAACGGCACGGCGGCGATATTTCGCGGCGACGATTCGGTGTTCACGTTTTCGATTCACGGCGCCAACAATTACCCGTTCGCCAAGGAGGCGGGCGACCTTGATGTGGAAGTGCCCGATGACACCGGCGACCGCGCCTACCTCGACCTGCTCGCCCCGGCGCTGGAGCGGGCGATACACAAGGCGCGGGCCGGCCTCGCGATTTATCTGGCCGGTGCCGATCCGTATATTGACGACAGGCTGGGGCGCCTCGCGCTGACCAAGCAAGGCCTGCTCAATCGCGACCGCATGGTATTCGAGGCTTGCGAAAAGGCCGGCCTGCCGGTGGCGGTGAGCATGGCCGGCGGCTATGCCCGCGACATCGAGGACACCATAGACATCAATTTCCACACGCTGGAAACAGCGGCGTGGTTTGCGCGCTAGCCGAATAAAAAGGCTGGAAACCCCCTTGCAGGGCGCGCTTCGACCGGTAGGTCGAAGCCGTTCTTCGGGAGCCGAGAGTCCTCGGCTAAACCCCCGTCTCACCGCCCGGAGCGGATTTCCGACCTTGGTACGTCCGCTTGCTTTATCACCGTCAATCCGGCCTTCATGGCGCTAGTCGGCTACTCCGAGGCAGAATGTTATCGAAGCCATTTCCGGACTTCGTCCTTGCCGAAGACCGCCAGACTTGATCTGCATTAAATTTCAATGCGATGCGGAATGCCCGGCGCAATGCAGGGTGCTAGACTCGTCAGGCATGCACGCAAAACCGGACGCTCCAGAAAGAAAGAATCAGGAAACCAGCGATCTTTGTCGCGAATCGAAGCCCCGCAGGATGGCCGCGCCATGACTTCCCCGTTCCCCCGCCTGTCCATCCGGACCACGATGCTCATCGTGGTGTTGGCCGCCCTGTTGCCGGCCTGGGGTCTGCTCGGATGGCAACAGGCCCAGGAACGTGCCGACGAGACCATGCATGCCCGTGACAAGATCCGGCTGCTGGCCGAGGGCACTGCTGTCAGGCTGGACCGGCTGCTCGGCGATTACGAAATAATATTGCAGCGGGTGGCCGAGCGGCCGCTGGTGCGGGTCCTCGATGCGCGTCGGTGCGACACGGCGATCGAAAGCTACGCGGAACTGAATCCGGATTTCGCCGGCATGGCGCTGGTCAAGGCGGACGGGAGCGTGCTCTGCTCGCGCCGCGCGGGTTTGCCATTGCCCGATGCAGTGCTGCTTGCCCCCTGGTTCAAGCCGGCCATGGCGAGCGGCAAGTTCAGCGCCAGCGGACCCTTTCGCGGCCGCCAGTCCGGCCAATGGCTGGTGGCCCTGACCAATCCCGTGCGCGACGCCTCAGGCGGCGTGACCGCGGTGGTGATGATGTCGGTGGACCTGCTCAAGCTGAACCGGCGCATCTTCTCGGATGCGCCGGCCGGCGTGTCGATGTCGGTCATTGATCGCGATGACAATTTCCTGCTGCGATCACTCGAACCGGAGGCGTGGATCGGCAAGCGCCTTCCCGAAGCACAGCGGACCCTCACGCGCGGAATGCAGAGCGGATATTCCGCCGGCGTTGACATCACGGGAGTCATGCGCATCCTTGTGGCAACCACCATGCCGCGCACCGCTTGGCGGGTGTTCGCCGGGGTGACCGAGGACGAGGTGCTGGGCGGTGCCCGCCGGCGCCTTGCCATCACCCTTGCCATCAGCCTGGTCATCCTTGTGGTCGCCGCGACGTTGGCATGGTGGCTCGGCGCGCGGATCGTCCGATCCATCAGCGCGCTGGCCGGAGCGGCGGCCGGGGTCGCCGCCGGCGACGATCGCGCGCGGGCGGGCGCTTCGAGCATCCCTGAAATCGATGTGGTGTCAATCCAGTTCAACCGCATGCTGGACGGGCTGGCAGCGCAGCGCGGCGAGATTGATGCAATGGCGCTTCGCCATCGCACCGTGCTCGAAGAGGCGCGCGACATCGTGCTGTTGATCGACGCCGATGGCAGGATCGTCAAGGCCAACAAGGCAGCGGTCGCCGCCTACGGCTACAGCCGCGAAGAACTGCTGGCGCTGGGCATCAGCGACCTGCGTGCGCCGCAGGCGCTGCCCGACCTCGAGACGGACTTCCAAAAGGCCGGCCGCCTTCACGGCCTGCTGTTCGAGACCGTCCACCGGCGCAAGGACGGCGGCACCTTCCCGGTCGAGGTGAGTTCCGGCACGGTGGAACTCGGGGGTGCGTCATTCCGGCAGAGTTTCATTCGCGACATCACCGAGCGCAAACAGGCGGAGGAGGCGCTGGCGCAGAACGGTGCACGGTTGGCCACCGCGCAGGCCGGGGCAAAGATCGGCAGTTGGGAAACCGACCTGTCGAATATGGTGGTGATCTGGTCGGCGGAGATGTACCGGATTTTCGAACTGAGCGAGAGTAACTTCCACGCGTCTCATCAGGCATTCTTGAACTTCGTCCATCCGGAGGATCGTCGCAACGTCGATGCCGCATTTGCGGCGTCCTTCGACAACGACGCGTCCCACTCCCTTGCGCACCGGGTCGTCACCTCCGATGGCGTCGTCAAGTGGGTGGAAGAGCGTTGGCGGGTTGAGCACGACGATCAGCGTCGGCCCGTGCGGGCTGTGGGCACGTGTCAGGACATCACCGAGCGCAAGCAGGCGGAAGAAAAGATCCAGCAGCAGTTGAAGGAACTCAAGCAGTGGAACCAGGCGACGCTGGGTCGCGAGAGCCGCATCCTGGAACTCAAGGCAGAGGTCAACGCGCTGTCGCGGCGGCTGGGCGCCGCACCGCGCTATGCCAGCGCGGAGAGTGGCGACGGCGATCCTGCTGCCACAGTGAAACCGGGCGCGCCGACCGGGCGGCCTGTCGGTTGACCAGACCATGCTGACCGCCACCCGCCGTAGTGTCCAGACTCTGGCTGTGGCCGCCGGGCTGCTTGCCCTGATCGGGCTGGTCAGCTGGCAGAGCGGCACCTGGCATTGGTTGACCTTCGGCGCCGGTCATGTGCCGATGGCGCCCGGCACTGCGCTGTTGTTCCTGTTGCTCGCCGCGGTGGTTTTCCTGCGCAGCCGCTGGCCGGCCTCTACCGTCGCGGTGTGGGTGCAGGTCGCCTGCCTTGCTGCGGCCGCGCTGTTCGGCCTGCTGATACTGGCGAATGCCGCGTTCGGTTTGGACTGGTCCCTCGAGCAGTCGCTGTTCGGCAGCGCCGGCAGTATAGCCGGGGTGCCGGTGGGACGGATCGGGCCGTACACGGTGTTGTCGTTCGTGCTCGCGGGAGCTGCGATCCTGTTGCAATGGCCGCCTTGGGCCGGGCGTCGCGGGGCGCAATACGGGGCACTCGGCACGTCGTTCGCGCTGCTGCTGAACAGCCTGTTGACAGTGTTCGGATATCTGATCGCCAAGCCGCTGATCGATACCGGATCGACGATTCCGATCGCCTTCCTGACGGCGCTGGCTTTCGTGCTGCTCTCCACGGCGCTGCTCCTGCCACTGTTGATGGAAGGCGATCTTTTGGCCTTGTCGGACAAGCAGTCCACGGCCGGGCTCGCGGCCGAATGGCGCCATCACATCGCCGTGGCGCTGCTGTGCGTGCTGGCGGCGGTCGCCTTGCGTTTTGTGATGTTCGGCGAGATCGGCCGCGACACCCCCTATGTCACGTTCTTTCCGGCGGTGATGTTCGCCGCGATGTTCGGGGGCCTGCCGGCCGGGCTTGCGGCCAGCGCGTTGTCGGGCATCGTCAGCCTGTACTGGATACAGGGCGGTGTGATGAACCGGCCGGAATGGCTGGCGATGGCGACCTTTCTGGCCAGTTGCGTCATGATGTCGGCGATCGGGCAGGCCATGCGCCAGAGCCGTGCGCGCGTCATCGTCGCCAACGAGCGGCTGGAGGCGGAGGCCGCCGAGCGGCGCCGCGCCGAAGCGGATCTGGCGGTGCTCAATGCCGAACTCATGCGCGACGTTGCCGAACGCAAGGCCGCAGAGTGGCGGACGCGAAAGCTCTCGCGGATGTACGCCGTACTGAGCCGCAGCAGCGACGCCATCCTGCGTTGTAATAACGACGATGCGTTGTTCCAGGCGGTCTGCGACGCCGCCGTCGAGGCCGGCGGCATGAAGTTCGCGTGGGTCGGCCTTGTTGACGCTGATTCACGCATGGTGGTGCCGGTCGCGCATTGCGGCAGCGGCGCGGACTATATCAACGACATCCGGGTGTCCGCAATCCCGGGCGATCCGTATTCGCAAGGGCCCACCGGCACCGCCATTCGCGAGGATCGGCCGTGTTGGGTCGGGGATTTTCTCGCCGACCCGAGAACCGCGCCCTGGCATGAACGCGGCCTGAAATTCGGCTTGAGGGCGTCAGCGGCATTGCCACTGCACCGTGGCGGTACGGTGATCGGTGCCTTGACGATTTATTCGGACGAGGTGTCGGCGTTCGACGACGAGTTCAAGAAGCTCAATACGCAACTGGTCGAGAACATCAGCTTCGGCCTCGACGTGCTGGCGGCGCAGCGGGCGCGCGACCGGGTGCTCGCCGAGCTGGGCGAAAGCGAGTCGAAGTTCAGGGCGCTGACCGAGCAGGCGGTGACGGGCGTCTATGTAATCAAGGATGGCGATATTTCCTACATGAATGCAGCGGCCGCCGCGATTTTCGGCCTCGAAACGACCGAGGTGGTGGGCAAGCCGCTGCGCGATTTCATCACCGAGGAAGACTGGCCGCTGGTGCAGGAGAACATCCGCAAACGGATGGTCGGCGAAACCGAAACGATGCAATACGAGTTCAGGGGGCGAGCCCGGGACGGCTCGTCGCCGCTGGTGCAGGTGCACGGCAATGTCGCCGTGCTGGGCGGGCGCCGGGTCATCATTGGCGTCCTGCGCGATGTCACCGCCGAACGGGCCGCTGCGGCTGAACTGGAGCGGCATGCGCGTGAATCCGAGCTTGCGCGGCGCTCGCTGCTGAGCGTACTCGAAGACCGCCGCTTCGCCGAGGAGGCGCTGCGAAGCAAGACCGGGGAACTGCAGGCCCGCAATGAGGCGCTCACGCGCTTTAACCGCCTGACAGTCGATCGCGAATTGCGCATGGTGGAATTGAAGCAGGAGATCAACGCGCTGCTGGCACGCGCCGGCGAGCCGGCACGGTATGCCGAACGTAACGGCCCGGGGGGGACTCTCCCCGCCGCGGCTGGCCCGGGAAATGCACCGGATAAAAACGAATGAATCCTGATGTCGTACAAGCCGCGGCGGCCGACCCGCTTTATTCGCGCTACTTCGACGCACTGTTGGCGGGAGACGGCGAGCAATGCCGGCAGGTCGTCGAGGCGTGGCTGGAGCGCGACCCTGATTTGCGCGGCCTCTACGAGGGCCTGTTCCGGCGTGCGCTCTACGCCGTCGGCAAGATGTGGGAGCACGGTCAGGTATCGGTGGCGACCGAGCATTTCGCAACGGCCATGACCGAGCGCATGCTGACGCTGGTGTACCCGCGCCTGTTCAGCGGCAGGCACAGCGGCAAATCGGCGCTGGTCACCTGCGCCGCCAACGAGCACCACCAGGTGGGCGCGAAAATGGTGGCCGACATGTTCGAGATGCACGGCTGGCGCTGCTGGTTTCTCGGCGCGGCGACGCCGTTGCAGGAGATCCTCGACCTGATCGGCGACAAGCGCCCGGACGTGGTGGCCCTTTCGTTGACGCTGTACTTCAATGCCGACGCCCTGTACGCCATGGCGGAGGCGATCCGCAAGGCGTTTCCGGATCAGCCGATGCTGGTCGGCGGGCAGGCCTTCGAGCACGGCGGGGCCGAGCGCTTCGAGCGCATGCCGGGCATGCGCCACATGAAAACGCTGCAGGAACTCGGGGCATGGATCGAGTCGCAGGAGGCCCATGTCCGTCAATGACAGGCGCGGTGAACCCAGCCCCGGTAACCCCAGCCCCGGTGACGGTACGGCGGTGAGCGCGGCGGTGTTCGCGGCGGTGCTCGCCTATGTCAACGATACAGCGCCGGTGTTGTCGCTGCGCCTCGATGCCGACCTGCGCATCACGGCGGCCAACGCCCTGGCGCGGCGCGTGCTGCCCGAGGGCGCGATCGGCCGGCCGCTGGCCGAGTCGGTGATGGACTTCGGCGCTACCGTGGATGTGCCCGCACTGGTGGTGAGGGACGGTAACGTGCACTTGCTGACACTGAAAACCGCGGCCGGACTGCCGGAGTCGTTTTATTTCCGTTTCTTTGCCGTTGACGATGGCGTGGGCGAAGAGGGCGGCAGCGCCACGCTGGCCCTGGGCGGCCTCGATTTCGCCGAGCAGTTGCGTCTGCGCGGCGAGGTGCTGACATTGAACCGCGATCTGAACAACCTGACGCGGCAATTGCACGTGGCCAACGGCGAATTGCGCGACTTGAACGGATTGAAGAACCAGTTCCTCGGCATGGCTGCGCACGATCTCAGAAAACCGGTCGGCGTGATCATGACCTACGGCGAATTCGTGCTCGAGGAGGCCGGTGCCGCGCTGACCGGGGAGCAGCGCGGCTTCCTGCGCACCTGCATCGACGCGGCCGCCGGCATGAAACTGCTGATCGACGATTTCCTCGACGTGTCGGTGATCGAGTCGGGCCGGCTGCGTCTCGATCGCGCGCCGGCGACGGTGGCCGGAATCCTTGCAACGGCGGGCGAATTCGGCGCCGTGCTGGCACGGAAAAAGAAAATCACCCTGGTGCTCGAGCCGCCGGAGCCCGGGCTGCATCTGCAGGCCGATGCGCCCAAGCTGCAACAGGTGCTGCTCAACCTCATCGGCAACGCCGTGGAACACTCGGTCGCCGGCCAGCGCGTGTGGCTGTCGGTGCAGCGGGATGCGAATGAACTGGTTTTTGCCGTACGCGACGAAGGCGCGGGCATCGCGCCCGCCGACCAGCAGCGGCTGTTCGCGCCGTTCGAGCGCGCCGGGACGAAAAAGACCGCGGGCGAGCGCAGTACCGGGCTTGGCCTGGCGATTTCGCGCAAGATCGTCGAGGCGCATGGCGGCCGCATCTGGGTGGAAAGCACGCCGGGGCAGGGCGCAAACTTCCGCTTCGCCCTGCCTGCCGGTGACGACAAAGAAACCGTGAAGGACGTCAAGCGATGAAAACGCCGCGCGAAACAGCATGCGCAACAGAACGCGATAGACCAAACGGAAAAGCGCGGGAAAATTCAGGCCTGACATTGATGGCCGAACTCAAGGCGGCAACGCAGGCCGCGCACGTCCAGCTGGATGGACTGCCTTATTTTGCCGCGCTCGAGTCCGGCGCCGTTGCGCTGGAATCATACGTCGGTCATCTCAGGGCGCTGGCCATAATCCATGGCACGCTCGAGCACGCCATCGCCGGCAGCCAGGATCGCGATCTCGTGCAGGTATGGCGCGACGACATGCGCCGCCTGCCCTTGTTGCAGACGGACCTGCATTTTTTCGAGCCGCGCGCCGTGGCCGACATTGGTGAATCAGTGGACGCGGCGCTGCAGATCGCCGGCGATATCAGCCTGAGGTTGGCATCGCAGCCGGCGACGCTGCTGGGTCTTTTGTATGTGCTTGAGGGCTCGGCGCTTGGCGGGCAGACCATTGCGCCGCGCGCCGCACGCGCATTCGCGCTGGCGGCGGAGGGGCTGGACTACCTGCACAGCGGCGGCGGGGACGGCGCCGATGGCGGCGCAGTCAGGTCGCGCTGGGCCGGGTTCACGCAACGCATGAACGGCCTGCAACTCTCAGGCGACGAGCGCACGCGCATCGTCGGTGCGGCGGCGGCGTTTTTCGCCGCCATCAAGAAGGTGTTCGCGGCGCTCCAACCCTTTCAGGCCGGGTCGCTGGCGCAACTGGTGACGTCGATCAATCCGGAGGCCGGCCGCCATCCCATTCCGGCCGACCCGCGCGAAGTGGGCGCGGCATTGCGCGCGGCCGCGCAGTGCTGGGAAAAATATCCCTATTTCGAAATGCGCTACGGCGAGCGCGGCCGGCGCTTCACCGACAGTGACGGTGCGTGGCTCGCCACGCTGTGCCGCTTCGAGCCGGCGCGCATCAGCCAGCAGGTGAAGTGGCTGGGGCGCGTGCTGTCGACGCGCGGTATGCCGAGCATGCTGTTGCAGTCCAAGCTGGAGCTGTTGTGCGAAGAGCTAATCGCGGCGGTGCCGGAAAGAAAAGCCGATTATGAAAAGCTGGCGCTGGCCGCTGCAGAGTTGCGGGCCGTGCGCCGGTCCCATGTCAGCGACGGGCGATTGGCAGCGCTGGCCGGCGCGTTTGATCACGCCGCGGGCCCGGAATGGAGCGGCAAGCTGCCGCACAGCGGAGAACTGCTGGTGTGTGCCGTGGCCGATGAACTCGCCGGCAACACTGGCACGGTGGAAAAGCTGAGGTCATGGATGACCGACAGTGCGCGCTTTCCCGCACACTGGATCGCCGCGGTTGAAGCGACGCTGCACAGTACAATGGAACACACCGGCAGCACCTGAAGACCGCCCCTGAAGGCTGCACCAGCGCAGATTGATCATGGATACCAAGACTCGCAACGAAGCGGCGACGCGCATCCTCGTCGTCGATGACGACCCCGACGTGCTCAATGGCACGGCGCGCGTTGTCGAGCAGGCGGGTTATGTCGTTTCGAGGGCGGGCAACGGCACCGAGGCGCTGCGGATGGTCCGGGAAGAGCGGCCCGATCTGGTGCTGCTCGATCGCAACATGCCTGACATGGACGGGGCGGAGGTCTGCCGCCTCCTCAAGCAGGACACCGCGCTCAAGGATACTTTCGTCATCCTCATTTCGGGCACCGCGGTTTCGGCCGCCGAGCAGAGTGCCGGACTGGAGGGGGGCGCCGACGGTTACATCGTCCGCCCTATTGGCAACCGTGAGCTCTCAGCGCGCATCGAGGCGTTCGTGCGCATCCTGAATCTCGGCCGCTCGCTTCGCAAAACCCTGGAAACGCAGCTCGTCACCAATGCGGAACTGGCCCGCGCAAATGCGCAACTGGATGCGCGCGCGACCGAACTGGAAGCGGCGAACCGCAGCCTGCTCGATTCGAGCATGGCATCGATCAACATCATCGAAGACGCCACCATCGCACGCCAGCACGCGGAAAACGCCGCCGATTCGTTGCGCCAGTCCGAGGTGCGTTTCCGGTTGCTGATCGAAAAATCCAACGCCGGCATGTACGTCCTGCGAGACGGGAAATTCGTCTATGCCAACCCGCGCATGGAGGAAATCCTCGGTGTTCGGCAAGGGGAACTGGTCGGTACGGCGTTTGATGCCGGGTTGCTGACCGACGACCTTGATATCGTTTCCGCCGCTCGAGAAAAGCTCGCCGCCGGGGAGAATGCGGTCGGCTACACGGTGCGCGTCAGGCGCGCCGACGACGCCATCGTGGAACTCGGCATCCACGATGTTGTGGCCCAGTTCGAGGGCTCGCCCGCGACCATCGGCATGGCGCAGGACATCGGCGAGCGCAACCGGGCGCAGGCCCAGATCAAGCGCTACCTGGAACAGCTCGAGCACACCACCGAGGGCACGCTGCAGGCGGTTTCGGCCATGGTCGAGCAACGCGACCCGTATACCGCCGGTCACGAGCGCCGCGTCGGCGAACTGGCGGCGGCGATCGGCGGCGAAATGGGCATGTCCGAGCACACCGTCAGAGGTCTTCGCCTGTCCGGGTACGTGCACGACATTGGCAAGGTTGCGGTTCCCGCGGAAATTCTTTCCAAACCGGGGAGGCTCTCCGCCATTGAAATGGAACTCATCAAGGTTCATCCGCAGACCGGCTATGAGGTGCTTAAGAACGTCGAATTCCCCTGGCCGGTGGCCGAGGTGATCCTGCAGCACCATGAACGCATGGACGGCAGCGGCTATCCGCACGGCCTGAAGGGAGGGGAGATCCTCCAGGAGGCCCGCGTCATGGCGGTCGCGGACGTGGTCGAGGCGATGTCATCGCACCGGCCGTACCGGCCCGGCCTCGGTATCCCGGCGGCGCTGGCCGAGGTGGAGAAGAACAGCGGCAAGCACTATGACCCCGGGGTTGTCGCGGCCTGTCTGCGGCTGTTCCGGGAAAAAGGCTATGAGATTCCGAATTGAGGATGCAGGCATCGACGTCAAAACCCCTTTGACTGAATCAATGGAAAATAGTGAAGAGGCGGCGAGCCTGCCGGCGACATCGAGGGCACCATAGACATCAATTTCCACACGCTGGAAAAAGCGGCGTGGTTTGCGCGCCAGCCGAATAAAAAAGGCTGGAAACCCTTGTCCAGCGCGGGTTTCCAGCCTATGACACCGTGAATTTGCGGTGATTTAGAGCTTTTCCAGGATCGATTCGGCGTTAGACACTTCGAACTTGCCCGGGCCCTCGACGGCGATGTGCTTGACCACGCCGTCATCGACGATCATGGCGAAGCGGTTGCTGCGAACGCCCATGCCGCGGGCGGTGAGATCGAGTTCCAGGCCGATGGCCTTGGTGAAGATGGCACTGCCGTCGGCCATCATGCGCACCTTGTCGCCGGCTTTTTGCGTGCGGCCCCAGGCGCCCATGACAAAGGCGTCGTTGGTGGCCATGCACCAGATTTCGCTGACGCCCTTGGCCTTGAGTTTGTCGTAGTTGGCGACATAGCCGGGCACGTGCTTGGCCGAGCAGGTCGGGGTGTAGGCGCCGGGCAGGCCGAATATGACGATTTTCTTGCCCTTGGTCGCTTCGGCGATATCGATGTCCTTCGGATTGAGCGGGCAACCTGCGGCTTCGTCGAATTCGAGGGCTTCGGTCAGCTTGCCAGCGGGCAGCGTGTCTCCGATTTTGATGGTCATGGTGACTCCAATCAGTAGTAAAAAGTGTGGGGGGGGATTCGGATGAATGACTGCAGCCGGATTTCGGCAGGTCCAAAGGATGGCGCAGGCGCCGGCTAATGTAAAGTCCGCCGGTGGCATGGCCGCCGGGCTTGCTTGCTGCCAGAGGCGCAGGCGGCTATATTCCACACTCACAACAGGGGAATGCCTTGCAGCTTGCCGCAGAATCCGTCGATGAACACCGCCTGACGCTGAGCGAGGTGCTCGCCGCGCTGGTTGATGATGGCATGGTCCCCCGCGCCGACGCCGACAAGCTCATCGCCGAGCGGCGCATGCACCGTGGCGACCATCATCCACTGACCATCATCGCCGACATGAAGTGGCGCACGCCCAACGCCGCGGCCAAGCTGATGCACCTGGAGTGGCTGACCGAATGGCTGGCCGGCAAGGCCGGTGAGCCGTACTTTCACATCGACCCGCTGAAGATCAATTTTTCCGCCGTGACCACGGTGATGTCCAACGCCTATGCCGCGCGTTTCAAGATCCTGCCGGTGGAGGTGAGCACGCGCGAGGCGGTGATCGCCACCTGTCAGCCCTATGTCAAGGAATGGGAAAAGGAACTCAGGCAGATCCTGCGCCTCGACATCCGCCGCGTCGTTGCCAATCCGCAAGATATCGCGCGCTACCAGGTCGAGTTCTACAACCTCGCCAAGTCGATCAAGGGTGCGGCGAGCAAGGGCGACGGGCGCTCGGGCATAGGCAATTTCGAGCAACTGGTCGAGATGGGCAAGGAAAAACAGTTCGACGCCAACGACCAGCATATCGTGCACGTCGTTGACTGGCTGTGGCAATACGCCTTCGACCAGCGCGCGAGCGACATCCACATGGAACCGCGGCGCGACATCGGCGAGGTGCGCTTTCGCATCGACGGCGTGTTGCACCCGGTGTACCAGATTCCGGCCGCGGTGATGACGGCAATGACCAGCCGCATCAAGATTCTTGGCCGCATGGACGTGGTCGAAAAACGCCGGCCGCAGGACGGCCGCATCAAGACGCGCACCACCGATGGCCAGGAGGTCGAACTGCGCCTCTCGACCATGCCGACGGCCTTTGGCGAAAAACTGGTGATGCGGGTGTTCGACCCGGAGGTGATCGTCAAGGATTTCTCCGAACTGGGCTTTTCCGAGGACGACAAGGCGCGCTGGGGCAAGATGACCTCGGCGCCGCACGGCATCATTCTCGTCACCGGCCCGACCGGTTCGGGCAAGACCACCACGCTGTACTCGACGCTGAAGACGCTGGCGGTGCCCGAGGTCAACGTCTGCACCATCGAAGACCCGATCGAAATGGTCGAGCCGGCCTTCAACCAGATGCAGGTGACGCACGCTATCGACCTAAATTTCGCCGACGGCGTGCGCGCACTGATGCGCCAAGACCCGGACATCATCATGGTGGGCGAGATCCGCGACCTGGAAACGGCCGAGATGGCGGTGCAGGCGGCGCTGACCGGCCACCTCGTGCTCTCGACGCTGCACACCAACGACGCGGCGTCGGCGATCACCCGCTTGCTCGACCTCGGCGTGCCCCCTTACCTGCTCAATTCGACCATCCTTGGCATCATGGCGCAGCGCCTGGTGCGCACGCTGTGCAAGCATTGCAAGCAAAAAGTGCCTTACGACGAGGCGCGCGCCGACGATATTTCCTGGGAAGACCTGGTTGCGCCCTGGAAAGCCAAGCGCCCGACGCACATTTACAAACCGGTGGGTTGCCTCGAATGCCGCAACACCGGCTACCAGGGCCGCGTCGGCATTTACGAAATCCTGCTGCTCTCGCCGGCGGTGAAAAAGATCATTCACAATGGCGCCGACCTGGCGCTGCTGCGCGAGCAGGCCTATAAAGAAGGCATGAAGCCGCTGCGTATCAGCGGCGCCGCCAAGGTCGCGGGGGGGCTCACCACCTTCGAGGAAATCGTCAAGGTCGCACCGCCGGTGCAGCAGGAATAGACGAGCCCCATGTCATTCCGAGGCCGGAGGCCGAGGAATCTGCTGCTTGGATTTGGAACGAAAAGCAGATTCCCCGCCACGCCCGGAATGACCACGCGGCTTACTTTGTCAGTGACCGCATGCAGCGCTCGAGGCCGGCGATGGTCGCCGGGAACATGCGCCCGCCCATGATTTCGCGCAGCACGCCTATCGACTGGCGGTAGCCCCAGATTTCCTCTGGCTCGGGATTGATCCAGGCCGCCCTGGCATAGACGTTGAGCATGCGCTGCATCCACACCGCGCCGGCCTCGTCGTTGCTGTATTCGACCGAACCGCCCGGTTGCAGGATTTCGTAGGGGCTCATGGTCGCGTCGCCGACGAAAATCAGTTTGTAGTCGTGGCCGTACTTGTGCAGGATGTCCAGGGTGCGGATGCGCTCGGTGTGGCGGCGGCGGTTTTCCTTCCAGACGTAGTCGTAAAGGCAGTTGTGGAAGTAAAAGTATTCGAGGTGCTTGAATTCGCTCTTCGCGGCCGAGAACATTTCTTCGCACAGCCTGACGTGATCATCCATCGAGCCGCCGATATCGAGGAACAGCAGCACCTTGACGGCGTTGTGGCGCTCCGGGCGCATGGCGAGATCGAGGAAGCCGGCGTTGCGCGCGGTGCGGTCTATGGTGGCGTCAAGGTCGAGCTCGTCGGGTGCGCCGCTGCGCGCAAACTTGCGCAGCCGGCGCAGCGCGACCTTGATGTTGCGCGTACCGAGTTCCACGCTGTCGTCGAGGTTGCGGTATTCGCGCTGGTCCCAGACTTTTACGGCACTCCTGTTGCGCGATTCCTTTTGCCCGATGCGCACGCCCTCGGGGTTGTAGCCGTAAGCACCGAAGGGTGAGGTGCCGGCCGTGCCTATCCATTTGTTGCCGCCCTGGTGGCGGTCTTTTTGTTCGTCGAGTCGTTGTTTGAGCGTTTCCATGAGCTTTTCCCACCCCCCCATGGCCTCGATCAGGGCTTTTTCCTCTTCGGACAGCGTCAGTTCGGCCTGCTTCAACAGCCATTCGAGCGGGATGTCGGGGTTGTCCCCGGTGGCCAGTTCGGCGCCGCGAAAATACTCGCCGAAGGCGCGGTCAAATTTGTCGAAGTTCGATTCGTCCTTGACCAGGGCGACACGGGAGAAATAATAAAACTCGTCCAGCGACGGGCCGACGACATGCCGTTGCAGGCCCTCGACCAGGGTGAGGTATTCCTTGATCGACACCGGCAGCTTCGCCGCCTTGAGCTTGAGGAAAAAACCGATCAGCACGGCGGGCTCAGAGCGACCAGGTTCCGGTGAGGTGGGCCAGCGGCTGCGATGTCGGACGTTTTTCGATGACCAGCATGGCATCGTAGAAATGCAGCGCGAAGGTGGTCTGCGTCATGCCGTCGGCGGGCAGTTGCGCCGGATCCTTGACGTATTTGCCGTGCAGTTCGTCGATGAGGCCGGCCATGTCGTGCGCATGCCAGCCATAGAGCCGGTCTATCAGGCCCTTGCTGTACTCGAGGAAGGTGCCCTCACGCCGCTCGCCGCCGCCGAAATCGGCAATCAGCGAGGTGTTCATGTCCTCGCAGACATAGACGCCGTGCGGCTGGATGTGCGGGTACAAGGCCTCGAAGGTGTTGATCTGCTGCGTCATGCTATGACCGCCGTCGTCGATCAGGATGTCGAGGTGGGGAACCTGCCTGCGCACCTCGGCGAGAAAGCCGCGGTCGGCCTGGTCGCCGATCAGGATGCGGGTGTCGGCGTTCTCGAACTGCCGGCATTGCGGATTGAGGTCAATGCCGATGACGCGCGTGCCGGGGCCGAAGTAATGACGCCACATCTGCAGCGAGCCGCCGTTTTGCACGCCGATTTCCATGATGACCGGCGACTGGCCGCAGAAGGGCGCGAAGTGGCGGTGGTAAACCTCGAAATAGTGGTCCCACTTGTGGATGGCGCGGCCGGGATTATTGGCGAAATAGTCCTCCAGCGGATTGATCGCCGGCGGCGTGCGCGAAAAGCCTTTTAGCAGCCGTGACAGCATCACGCGCTTTTCGGGACGTGGTCAGCGCAGCGGGGCATGGTGGTGCTCACCCCCGGCTACGCGACATGAACACCAATCGTTCGAACAGGTGGATATCCCGGGCCTGTTGGAACAAGAGGGCGGTGCCCCCTTGTATATCCCCCGAGTCAGATTTTGCTGACAGGATCATGTCGCCCCCCGGCTACGCGACATGAACACCAATCGTTCGAACAGGTGGACATCCTGTTCATTTTTCAGCAGCGCGCCGTGCAGCGGCGGGATGATGGTCTTGCGGTCCCTGGAGCGCAGCGCCTCGGCCGGCATGTCCTCGGCCAGCAGCAGTTTGAGCCAGTCGAGCAATTCCGAGGTCGAGGGCTTTTTCTTCAGGCCCGGCACTTCGCGCACCTCGAAGAACACCTCCAGTGCCTCGCGCAGCAGTGTTTTCTTGATGCCGGGGAAATGCACATCGACGATTTTTTGCATCGTGTCCTTGTCGGGGAAACGGATGTAGTGAAAAAAGCAGCGGCGCAGGAAAGCGTCGGGCAGTTCCTTTTCGTTGTTCGAGGTGATGAACACGACGGGGCGGTGCTTCGCCTTGACCAGTTCGCGCGTCTCATAGACGAAAAACTCCATGCGGTCGAGTTCGCGCAGCAAGTCGTTGGGAAACTCGATGTCGGCCTTGTCCACCTCGTCGATCAAGAGCACCACCGGCTTGTCGGCGGTGAAGGCCTGCCATAGCGTGCCCTTGACGATGTAATTGGCGATGTCCTTGACGCGCGGGTCGCCCAGTTGCGAATCGCGCAGCCGCGACACGGCGTCGTATTCGTACAGGCCTTGCTGGGCCTTGGTCGTCGATTTGACGTGCCATTCGAGCAGCGGCATGCCGAGCGACGCGGCCACTTCCTCGGCGAGTTTGGTCTTGCCGGTGCCGGGCTCGCCCTTGATCAGCAGCGGGCGCCCCAGCGTGATGGCGGCATTGACCGCCAGCGTCAGGTCGTCGGTGGAAACATAGGTGCTCGAGCCGTTGAAGCGCATGACGGGTACCGTTCTGACGGGAGGAGGCATTATAGCGGGGCGTTGGACGGTGAAAAGTGAAGGCGTGAATGAGTTGAGGGGGCGGTCGGGAACGCCGGTTTTGTCACTTTTCACCCATTCACGCCTTCGTTGGTCTTGACAGAGAGGGCACCGCTTGAGTCGTTCGGCAAGCCCAACCTGGGTCGGCCTGCGTGCGGGGGCTTGGACTTTGACCGTCCAGCGGAATAACGGTAAAATTCAGGCCGTTTCGCAGCGGTTTTGGCGGATTGGATTTGGCGCATTGACTGTCGCCAGGCGCGATTCCGGCTGCAAGTGTTCTTTCACCCCGTTTTTACCAAGTTGAGCGACCCAATTGAGCAACCCAATGAAGAAACTCCTGTTTTTGTTTGCGCTGCTTGTCGCAAGTTCGGCCGCGGTCGCCCAGTCCGCTCCCAAGGGCAATGCCGAGGCGGCGAAAAAAGACAAGATTGCAATGTGCATCGGTTGCCATGGCGTGCCTTACTACAAGACCGCGTTTCCCGACGTCTATCATGTGCCTATGATTTCCGGGCAGTCGGAGGCCTATATCATCAAGGCGCTGCAGGCTTACAAGTCGGGCGACCGCCCCCATCCGAGCATGCGCGGCATCGCCCGCAGCCTGTCGGACCAGGACATGGCCGACCTCGCTGCTTACTACACCTCGCACAAGAACTGATGAACTGACCGGTATCCGACCATGATCAAACACGCCCTATTCCTCGTCGGCGCCCTGTCGCTGTGTGCCTCCGTGCACGCGGCCGGTAACGTCGCCGAAGGCCAGAAAAAGTCCACGCCTTGCGCCGCCTGCCACGGCGCGGACGGGAACACGCCGGTCGGTCCCGATTTTCCCAAGCTTGCCGGTCAGCACAAGGACTACCTGTTCAAGGTGCTGAGCGACTACAAGAGCGGCGTGCGCAAAAACGCCATCATGTCGGGCCAGGTGACCAACCTGTCGCGCCAGGACATGCAGGACCTCGCCGCGTATTACGCGTCGGTGTCCGGTTCGCTGCACATCGTGCCGATCAGTCGCCTGAAGGGCAGCGGTCACTGATCCTGCGGATTCAGGCCATGCCTGTCGGGCCGGATTCTCCGGCCCGTTGCATTTTTGCTTGATGAATAAACCGGCTCAGGCCTTGCGTCTGATGCAATCGAGGTAGGCGTTGGCATCCGGTCCGGTGCCATTGCGCTGCGCCTGCCACACCGTTTCACCGAGGCAGTCGAGCACCGCGTGCTCGGCCTCATGGCGGTCGCCTTTGGCCGTCAGCAGGCGCTCGAACTCGCCCTTGATTCCCGGTGGTTGGTCGATGGCCAGTTGCTCGGCAATGGCGAGGTGCAGCGAAAAATGCAAGAACGGATTGGTCTCGCCGTCCTGCGGTGTCCAGTCCTTTGCGCCGTAACGGCTGCGGTCATCGAGCACCGGATGGTACTCGGGGTGGCGCAGTACGATGTCGAGTGCGGTGGGCTCGAGGCCTTCGAGCGCCACCGATGCACGGTATTTGGCCCACAGATCGAAGAAAAAATCACGGACCTGATCGCGGCTGGGGTTGAACATTTCAGTTGGCCTTGGCCTTGGCCTTGGTCTTGGCGCGGTACTCGCACAAGTCGGCGATGCCGCAAGCCGGGCATTCTGGCGTGCGCGCCTTGCAGACATAGCGGCCGTGCAGGATCAGCCAGTGGTGGGCGTCGAGTTTGAATTCATCGGCGACGAATTTGAGCAGGCGCCGCTCGACCTCGTCCACGTTCCGGCCCGGTGCAATGCCGGTGCGGTTGGAGACGCGAAAAATGTGCGTATCAACGGCGATGGTCGGCTGCCCGAAAGCGGTGTTGAGAATGACATTCGCCGTTTTGCGACCCACGCCGGGCAGGGCTTCGAGTGCTTCGCGGGTCTGCGGCACTTCGCCGCCATGGCGCTCGACGAGCAGCCGGCAGGTTTCGATGATGTGCTTCGCCTTGGAGTGAAACAGGCCTATGGTCCTGATATACGTGACCAGCTTGTCCAACCCGAGTTTATGAATGTCCCGCGGCGTGCGTGCCACCGGATAGAGTTTGCGCGTGGCGAGATTGACGCTTTTGTCGGTGGCCTGGGCCGACAGGATGACTGCGATCAGCAACTCGAATGGCGTGCTGTACTCGAGCTCGGTGCGCGGCGCCGGGTTGGCCGCCTTGAGGCGGCTGAAAATGGCATGGCGCTTTTGCGGATTCATTGCGGGAGCCGGGCAATATGCTGGAAAGGCCCGCCAGGCGGGCATTTGCGGGTGATCATGCGCATTGCGCCGGTTGTGTCGGTTGAGCCGATTCTGCCGATTCTGCCGATGGCGCCGTGGCCGTTCATGTGCGTCTTGCCGCCTGCCTGGCGCGGGCGCGTTCGATCGCAGCCTGGATGGCGGCGCGTTTGGCGTCGTCGTTGCCCTCGCGCCGTGCGGCGCTCTTGCGTGCCAGCAGGTCGATGCGCTCCGCTGCGTCGCGTGCGAGGCGCGCATTGCGAAAAGCGTAATGCGCGCGCGCGGCATCGGCCCTGGCATCGTCCCAACCGGCGAGGGCCGGCGGTGCCTCGGGCATGCTGATGCAATCCACCGGGCAGGGCGGCACGCACAGGTCGCAGCCGGTGCACAGTTCGGCGATGACGGTGTGCATCATTTTGGCCGCGCCGACGATGGCATCGACCGGGCAGGCCTGTATACACAGCGTGCAGCCTATGCATTGCGCCTCGTCGATCAGCGCGACGCGGCGCGGTCCCTCTACGCCGCGTGCCGGATCGAGCGGTCGTGCTTCGCGCTTGAGCAGCGCCGCGAGACCGGTGATACCGGCGGCGCCGCCGGGCGGGCAGCGGTTGATGTCGGCCTCGCCCGAGGCCATGGCCTCGGCGTAGGGGCGGCAGCCGTTGAAGCCGCACTTGGTGCACTGCGTCTGCGGCAGCAGCGCGTCGATGTCATCGGCCAGGCGTGCGGATGTTGTCATGCGCCGCCGCCGTCAAAGGCGTGGTGCTGCCGTTGCGTGTCGCGCGCCAGCCGGGCGCAACTGACGCGGCCGGCGTGTAATTGCAATCCTTCGGCAAGGGCGGGGTCCTCTGCGAGCGCGCCCCCGAGGCCCTTGTCCGCCAGTGCCAGCACGTGGGGCAGCGTGGCCGCGGTGAGCGCCAGCGTCGCGCTGCGGGCGCAGGCCGCCGGCATGTTGGGCACGCAGTAGTGGACGACGTGTTCTTCAATGTAAAACGGCGCGGAATGGCTGCTCGGACGGGAGGTTTCAGCGATACCGCCCTGGTCGATGCCGATATCGACAAAGGCCGAACCGGGGCGCATGCGCCGTAACAACCCGCGGTCTATGAGTTTTGGCGACAGGCTGCCCGGCTTGAGTACCGCGCCGATGACGAGGTCGGCATCGGCAACGGCGGCATGCAGGGCGGCGGGGTCGGCGACGGCTGTACGCACGCGCGCACCGTACAGGAGGTCGAGTGCGTCGAGGCGGGCACGGCTGCCGGCGAAGACGGTGAGTGCGCAGCCAAGGCCGGCGGCAACGTGCGCGGCGTTGCCGCCGGATTGGCCGGCGCCGATGATGACCACTTTGCCGGGGGCGACGCCGGGGGCGCCCGGCAGCAGCACGCCGCTGCCGCCGTGCTTGATCTGCAGGGCCTCGGCGCCCATCAGCGGCGCCAGCCGGCCGGCGATTTGCGACATCGGCGCGAGCAGCGGCAGGCCACCGCGACCGTCGCCGACGGTTTCGTAGGCAATGCAGGACGCACCGGCGGCGAGTAGCGCATCGAGCAGCGCGGGTTCGGGGGCGAGGTGCTGGAAGCAGAACAGGATCTGGCCGCGGCGCACGCGCGGGTATTCCGGCGGCTGCAATTCCTTGACCTTGACCACCAGCTCCGCCTCCCAAACGGCGCCTGGCGAGACCATGCCGGCCCCGGCGCGAACGTAGGCTTCATCGTCAAAGCCGCTGCCCGCCCCGGCGCCTGCTTCAACGCTGACGGTGTGTCCGGCAGAGGCGAGGGCGGCGACACCCTGCGGCGTCAGGCCGGCGCGACATTCGCCGTTCTTGATTTCGCGCGGCAGACCGATGTGCACGGCGGTCAGGCCGTGGATGGCATGGATGACAGTGCGCGCCGCACCTCGGTGATGAGTTGCGGCCCGCGGAACACGAGGCCGCTGTACAACTGCACCATGCTGGCACCGGCGTCGATTTTTGCGCGCGCGTCCGCGCCCGACAGGATGCCGCCGACGCCGATGATGGGGACGCGTCCGGCGAGTTCGGTCGCGAGCAGGCGTATGACCTCGTTTGACCGGGCAAAGACCGGCGCGCCCGACAGGCCGCCGCTTTCATTGCCGTGGGGCAGGTGGCTGACCGCGTCGCGCGCGATGGTGGTGTTGGCGGCGATGACGGCGTCAATGCCATGGCCGACCAGCAGGCGGGCAATGGCGCGCAGTTCCCCGTCGCCAAGGTCGGGCGCGATCTTGAGCGCGAGGGGCATTGGTTTGCCGTGCACGCGGGCGAGCCGGTCGCGGGTGCGCACTACCGCGCCGAGCAGGCTCTCGAGTGCATCGACGGCCTGCAACTGGCGCAGGTTCTTGGTGTTGGGCGAGGACACGTTGATGGTGACGTAACTGGCGTAGGCATAGACGCGCTCTAGGCACAGCAGGTAATCACCCTCGGCGGCATCGATGGGGGTATCGAGGTTCTTGCCGATATTGACGCCGACGATGCCGCGATAACGCATGCGCCGCAGATTGGCGACCAGGTAGTCGACGCCAAGATTGTTGAAGCCGAGGCGGTTGATGATGGCATTGGCCGCAGTCAGCCGGAACATGCGCGGTCGCGGATTGCCCGGCTGCGGCCGCGGCGTAATCGAGCCGACCTCGATGGAGCCGAAGCCGAGCGCGCCCAGCGCATCAATATGGTCGCCGTTCTTGTCTAGGCCCGCCGACAGGCCGACGCGGTTGGGAAAGTGCAAACCCATCATCCCGAGCGCCGAGTCCGGCGCACTGCCGGCAATGAGGCGGGACATCCCCAGGCGATGGGCAAGGTCAAGGCCTTGCAGGCTCAGATGGTGGGCATCTTCCGGATCAAGGCAAAACAGCAGTGGGCGTAACAGGCTGTACATGTGCGGCGGATTTTAACAGACGTGCCGCGCATGCCGCGGCGCAGACGCAGACTCAGGCGCGGGCTCAGTCTGCGGCGCCGTCGCCGGTTTCCAGCGCGCCCCATTCGCCGTTGACCAGTCCCTCTATCGGTTTGAAGCGGGCCTTGTACGCCATCTTGCGGCTCTCGGCGATCCAGTAGCCAAGGTAGAGGTAGGGCAGGCCGAGGCTGCGGCACTGCTCGATCTGCCACAAAATATTGTAGGTGCCGAGACTGGCGCCGCTGATATCCGGGTCAAAGAAGGTATAGACCGAGGAGATGCCGTCGGCGAGATAGTCGACGATACTGACCATGATCAGTTTGCCGCCTTCGCGGAATTCGATCAGCCGGGTGTTGACGCGGCTTTGCAGCAGGAAGTGTGAGTACTGGTCGCGGCTGTCCTGGTCCATGCCGCCACCGGCATGGCGTTGCGCCTGGTAGCGCAGGTAAAGGTTGTAGTGCTCGATGCGAAAGCGCAGGCCCTGGCTGCTGATCTCGAGATTCTGGTGCCGTGCCAAGGCGCGCTTCTGGTGGCGCGCGGGATTGAACGCGGCGATGGGCAGGCGTACCGGCACGCAGGCACGGCAGGCGTCGCAATACGGACGGTAGGTGAAGATGCCGCTGCGGCGAAAGCCGAGGCGCACGAGGTCGCCGTAGAGTTCGCTGCTGATGAGGTGGCTGGGCGTGGCGACCTGGGAGCGTGCCATTTTGCCCGGCAGGTAGCTGCACGGATACGGCGCGGTAACGTAGAACTGCAGTACGGCGTGGGGCAGATCGTTAAGCTGCGACATCGAGGGGGCGCGAGATTGCGGTCCAGTTGCCTGCGGGAATGGCGTAGTTTATCAACTCTGCCAGCCGTTGTGAGAATTCCAACCGGGGAATTTCGCGTGCGCCGAGCGAAGCGAGGTGACCGGTGCGCATCTGGCAGTCGATCATGCCGAAGCCGCGCGCTTCAAGCCGGTGCGCAAGATGCACCAGCGCGATTTTTGATGCATCACGACGGCGCATGAACATGGATTCGCCGTAAAACATGCCGCCTATGGCGACACCGTAAAGCCCGCCGGCGAGTTCGCCGTCTATCCAGGTTTCGGCCGAATGGGCATACCCGAGCGCGTGCAGTTGCTCATAGGCGGCCAGCATGCCGGACGTGATCCAGGTGCCGTCCTGGCCCGGTCTGGGGGCGGCGCAGGCGCGCATGACGTCTGCAAAGGCAGTGTCAAATCGCACTTCGTATTCGCTGTTACGCAGCACCTTGCCGAGCGAACGCGAGACCTTCAGTTCGGCCGGAAACAACACCATGCGCGGGTCGGGGCTCCACCACAGCACCGGTTGTCCGGCGGAAAACCACGGGAATATGCCGTGACGATAGGCGGCGAGCAGGCGCGCCGCGCTGAGTTCGCCACCGGCGGCGAGCAGGCCGTTGGGGTCCTTGAGTGCCGTCTCGACGGGGGGGAAGGGCGCGTCGCCTTCTAGCCAGGGAAGCATTGATTGGAGAAGCGAATGGGTGAATGGGTGAAAAGTGAAGGGGATGCCAGGGTCACGGCGTTTGACTTTCTGATTCTGTCACCCATTCACTTTTCGCTCTTTCACCGGCGACGCTAACACTTCACCTGCTGCCGGCAGTACTGCGCCAGTTCGCGTACCACGCAACTGCCCTCGACGGCGTTCTTTGCCTTGCCCGCGTGCTCGATGCCGAGGCGGAACTCGAACCTGGCGAAGAAGGCGTCGAACATCTCACCGCCGAGGGTGCCCACGGCGTGCAGTTCGTCGCGCGCCTTGTCGTGTTCGAGCAGGATTGCGGCCAGCGGTTGCGGCGCCGGCCCGGCGAGCACCCTGCCGCCCTCGGCCGGGTCGTACTGGCTGTGCTCCGAGCAGCAATGGATGACCTGCGCAAATTTATTCTGTGGCGACGCTTCGGCGCGATAGCTGATGAAGCTGATGTCGCGCGTCGGGTAGGTGAGCTGGTGCGCGCAGATGGCCGAGTAGGCGACGACGCTGTTGCCGGGGCCGACGCCGCCGCGCCATTCATAGGTTTTCGCATCCGCCGTCTTGAGTGTCGCCGCGGCCTTGACCGGTTTGCCGAGATTGAGCAAAAAGCACGGCGTGGCGGCGAAGGGATAGTGGAAAATATAGTTGACGTTGGCGGCGATTGCGGCGGCGCGCAGCGGCCTGCCGCTGTGATCGACGAGCCTGACGCGGGCGTAAAAACGCGCCCTGGCGTTCTCTTGAGACAGCGCCGGCAGCGACGCCGCAACCGCCGACACGGCACAAGCCTGCACAAACTGGCGGCGCTTGGGAATCAATGCCTTGCTCCGAGGATACGATCTCTACAGGCTAGCCAAGCACCGGGGTGCTGTCAATTGTCTCCAGCGACATTGTCTCCCGCGACATTGTCCCCGGTCACATTGTCTCCGGTCCCGGGTCACCGTCCTTGGAGCGGCCGTTGAGGCGTAATCAGGAATGTTGCGGCTCGAGCGATTCGGAGTGCAGCCCGAAGCCGCCTTTTTTGCGGTCCTCGAAGTAACGATGCAGCGTCGTTGAAATGGTCCGGAATGCGAGTTCGGGCCAGGGGATGTCGGCCTCGTCGAACAATGCGACTTCAAGGCTTTCTTCGCCGGCGCCGAAGTCGAGATTGAGCAGGCGCGCCCGGTAGAACATATGCACCTGGTTCACATGCGGCACCGAGATCACCGAAAAGAGGCCGGACAGCGCCACATGCGCCTTCGCCTCCTCGAGTGTTTCGCGCAAGGCCGCCTCCTCGGTCGATTCGCCGTTCTCCATGAAGCCGGCGGGGAGGGTCCACTTGCCGTAGCGCGGTTCAATGGCGCGCTTGCACAGCAGTATTTTGTCGCCGTGCTCGGGTATGGTGCCCAGCACCATGAGCGGGTTCTTGTAATGAACGGTGTCGCAGGCGGTACAGACGAAACGCGGGCGGTTGTCACCGGGCGGGACTTTGAGCGCGATGGGCGCGGCGCAGTTGGGGCAGAAATTCACGGGTTCACGATTTCGCGGTGTCGGTCGGGGCGGTGTGCAGCGCGGGATGATACCTGCAAATCGATTCACGGCCACGGGGCTGCCCCGCAAGCGCGGTCAGTTTCACCGCAGACGATATACTCAAGGCCCGGGCCACCACGACAAGGCAAGCACATCACATCATCCGCCATCGCCGCAGCAAAGACGCGCAGCCCTCTTGCAGCCTGGACCAGCCTCGCATGCATTGCGCTGATGTGTTCCGTGCCGTTTCTCGTTTCTCATCACGAGTATCCACTGCCGACCTTCTACCAGGAGTGGTTGGCCGTTGCGTTTGGCCTGGTGTCGGTGGCAGCCATGCTGCTGGCGAATCCGCGCGCTGGTCTGCTCATCCCGGTGTCGGGGCTGTGGCTGCTGGCATTTGCCGGTGTGCTCGGACTTCAGATGGCCCTGGAAAGGGTGGCCTACTACGAGCAGTCAATGACCGCTGTGCTGTACGTGTTGTGGGCGGTGACGCTCATATGGGCGGGTGGTGAGTTGAGGCGCAGCTTTGACATCGGGCGCGCCTGCAATGTGATCGCATTCGCATTGCTGACGGCCGGCATGCTCAACGCGCTGTTCGGGGTGCTGCAGTTTTTTATCGACGTGCAAGGCCTCCCGCGCGCGATTTCTTCGATGCACGGGCAGCACGCCTTCGGCAATATCAATCAGGCGAATCTGTTCGCCAACCTTCTTGCACTGGCGCTCGCGTCGCTCGCTTACCTGTATGTGACGGCGCGGGTGTCAACCGCATTCGCCATCCCGGCGTGCGTCCTGTTGCTGCTGGGAATGTCGCTGTCCAGTTCGCGCTCGGCCTGGTTGTATCTGGGCTGGATGATGATCCTTGGCATGCTTTGGTGGCGATATTCGCGCGACCTCTCCGCCCGAAAATTTGCGGTCCTGGCGGTGAGCGCAGTCGCGGCGTCGCTTTGCATTGAGTTGTTTGTCCACCAGAGCGGTCTCTTTGTCGGCGTGGCCGGACCGCCGGACACTATTTCCAGCCGCATGGTGTCGCAAAGTATTTACGCCGACAACGCCCTGCCTTCGGTACGCTGGCTGATGTGGCGACAGGCATGGCTGATGTTTTCCAACGCCCCCGTTCTTGGCGTCGGTTTCGGTGAGTACGCCTGGAACTATTTCCTCAACATCGAGTTGTTTGCGGGCAGCGTGTTGCCGGGGCAGTCCCGCCACGCCCATAACATCGTGCTGCAATTGTTGGCGGAAACCGGAGTACTTGGGACCGCTTGCGTGGCGTTCGCGGCCGGCGCGTGGGCGTGGCGCTCCCGCGCGGCTGCATTCACGGCGGAAAATTGGTGGCTGATGGCCTTGCTCGGGGTCGTGGCGATCCACAGCATGCTCGAATTTCCGCTCTGGTACGCCCACTATCTGGGACCAACGGCGGTTTTGATGGGGCTCGCCGAGCGGGACGGCTTTCGCTCCTCGCTTGGCGCCAGGCTGCGGGGTGTTCTCGGGGTGATGCTGCTCATGGGGGCTGTGATTCTTGGTGCGACGGCGCAAAACTACGTGCAGTTTGAGCGCTGGTTTCAGAACTACCTTCGAATCAGTCGCGACGACCTCGCCAGTTTTCTTGGCTATCAGGAGGTCTTGTTCAAGATGGACCGCGCGCTGTTGCTGCGGCCGAATATCGAACTCGCCCTTACCGGTTCGATTTTGCCTGACCGCAATAATCTGGCCGATAAACTGGAGTTCAGCGCGACCGCAATGCGGTTCGCGCCGATCTGGCCGGTGGCTTACAAGCACGTGCTGTTGCTGGCGCTGAACGGGGATGCCGAAAAGGCTGCAACCTTCCTGCGCCGCGCGCTGCTGATGTATCCGTCTCACGCCGGGGTTTTTTTGCAAGCGCTGAAAGCCGTGTCGGCTGATTTACCCGCAGTGTCCCCGAAGTTGGAGCAAATGGTGCAGCGCAGCTTAAAGGGGGAGGCACCGTGATTGCGTCCGGGCGTATCGTTGCCGGACCGGGACAAAGCAGGGTATTTTTGAGGGCACTTTCGCCGTGGCACTGCCGTTTGGCCGGTGGTGGCCGCGAAAACGCAATTTGTATTCAGGGCGGACATGGCTAAACCAGAAAAAATCCGGATCGGTGACCTGCTGGTCCAGGAAAAAATCATCTCGCAGGAACAGTTGCGGGAGGCGCTAGAGGTGCACCGTAAAAGCGGACGCCGGATTGGACGCGTGCTGGTCGAGGCGATGTTTGTCAGCGAGGACCAGATCAGCGAGGCCTTGTCGCGCCAGCTCAATATCCCCTTCGTCAATCTCAAGCAGTTCAACTTCAATGTCGCGCTCGCGAGGCGCTTGCCCGAGGTGCAGGCGCGGCGCTTTCGCGCGCTCGTGCTCGAGGAGCGCCCGCAGGGCTATCTCGTCGCACTGGCCGACCCGACCGATTTGTTCGCCTACGATGAAATCAGCCGCATCCTCAAGCGCGAAATCGATCTCGCGGTAGTCAGCGAAAGCCTTTTACTTGAATCATTTGACCGTGTTTATCGCCGTACCGACGAAATCACCACGCTGGCACGCGCGCTGGGGGATGACCTCGGCGAGGTGGTCGATTTCGGGGCGCTCGGCGCCGGTGCCGAGGATGCGCCGGTCGTAAAGCTGCTGCAGTCGGTATTCGAGGATGCGGTCCAGGTGAAGGCTTCCGACGTGCATATCGAACCGATGGAGGATGTGCTGCAGATTCGCTTCCGCATTGACGGCAATCTGCAGTTGCAGACGGAAGCTGACAAGAAAATTTCCGCCGCGCTGGTGCAAAGGGTCAAGCTGACTGCGGGGCTCGACATATCCGAAAAACGTCTGCCCCAGGACGGCCGCTTCGGCGTCAAGGCGCGCGGTGAACAGGTCGATGTGCGGATATCGACGATGCCGACCCAGCATGGCGAGTCCATCGCGATGCGCCTGTTGCTGCGTTCCTCCGGCGTGCAGCACCTCGATGGCATCGGCATGCCGGCACACATACTCGACAGGTTTCGCAGCGTCCTGCAGCGCTATTCGGGCATGGTACTGGTGACAGGCCCCACCGGTAGCGGCAAGACCACGACGCTTTACGCGGCGCTGGACGAAATAAACACCGTAGAAAAGAAAATCATCACGGTGGAAGACCCCATCGAATACCGGCTGCGCGGCCTCAACCAGGTGCAGGTCAACGACAAGATCGATTTGAGTTTTTCCCGGGTGCTGCGCTCGGCCTTGCGCCAGGACCCGGACATCATCCTGGTCGGCGAAATGCGCGATTCGGAAACGGCGCAGATCGGCTTGCGCGCGGCGATCACCGGGCACATGGTGTTGTCGAGCCTGCACACGCGCGACGCGGCAAGCACCCCGGTCCGGCTGGTTGACATGGGCGCGCCGCCATACATGGTGGCCTCCTCACTGCAGGCGGTGATAGCGCAACGCCTGATCCGGCTGGTGTGCGAAAGTTGCGCCGAACCTTACGAACCGACGCCGCACGAATTGCACTGGCTGAGGGCTTCCGGTGTTGCCGCGGGCGTTCCGCTGCAGTTGAAGCACGGACGCGGGTGTCAGCGCTGCAACGGCACCGGCTTTCGCGGCCGCACCGGCTTGTATGAAATGCTGGAAATGGATATGGCGCTGGTCGAACTGATCAGCCGCAACGACCCGGCGGGGTTCATGCGTGCGGCGGCGGCGCAAATGGCCGGCCGGACGCTGCGCAATCATGCCGCCGACCTGGTTGCCGCGGGCAAGGCAATTGCCGCCGAGGCGATGCGCTACGGTGCCGAAGAAGAAGACGAAGTCTGACCGATGCCTTACTTTGCCTACAAAGGCCGGAACTCACGCGGGGAACTGGTGCAGGGGGTCATAGAGAACAGCGATTCGGGCGCGGTCGCCGACCAGTTGCTCAATACCGGCGTGGCGCCCATCGATATCAAGCTCACCGGAACGCCGGCGGTGGCCGGAGCGCAGGGCTTGTATCAGCGCCTGTTCCCGCCGACGATCGAGATCGAGGACCGGATGCTGTTCAGCCGGCAGATGTACACCCTGCTCAAATCGGGGGTGCCGATACTGCGCGCGCTGTCCGGTTTGCGGGAGTCGAGCAGCAACCCGACGATGATCCGGGTACTTGGCGACATTCGCGAAAGCCTTGACGCCGGCCGCGAGCTTTCGGTGGCGATGCGCAAGCATCCGCAGATTTTCGACTCGTTCTACGTCAGCATGGTGCGCGTCGGCGAGATGACCGGCCGCCTCGACGAGATTTTCCTGCGCCTGTTTGAACATATCGAGTTCGAAAAAGACATCAAGGAGCGGATCAAGCAGGCGATTCGCTACCCGATCATCGTCATGGCGGCGATGCTGATCGCGATCATTCTGGTCAACCTGTTTGTGATCCCGGCGTTCGCCAAGCTGTTTGCCGGCTTCAAGGCCGAGCTGCCGATTTTCACGCGCATGCTGATGGCGTCCTCGAACTTCATGCTGAAGTACTGGCCGGTGCTGGCCGGAGGAGCCGTGTTCGGCTATTTCGGCGCGCGTGCCTATGTCGGAACGCAAAAAGGCCGCTACAACTGGGACCGGATCAAGTTGCGTATTCCGGTGGCCGGCAAGATTGTCGAAAAGGCGATGCTGGCGCGGTTTTCGCGCAGTTTTGCCATGGCATTGCGCAGCGGGGTTCCCGTGGTTCAGGCGATGTCGGTTGTGGCAATGGTCACGGACAACGCATTCATCGCGCAGCGCATCGAGCAAATGCGCGATGGTGTGGAGCGCGGCGAGAGTGTGTTGCGTACAGCCGTGACGACCGGCGTTTTCACGCCGGTGGTTTTGCAGATGGTTGCGGTCGGCGAGGAAACCGGCGCGCTCGACCAGCTACTGCAGGACGTTGCGGAAATGTACGAGCGTGAAATCGATTACGACTTGAAAAATCTTTCAAGCCAGATCGAGCCCATCCTCATCGTTTTTCTGGGCGTTCTGGTGCTTATTCTCGCTCTTGGCGTGTTCCTGCCGATATGGGACCTGGGGCAGGCGGCATTGGCCAACAGATGAGCAGGGCTGTTCGCGGCGCTTGGGCCGGGTGGTCTCTGGTCGAACTGGTCGTCGTCATCGTCGCAATCAGCCTGCTTGCCCTCATTCTGCTCGATCGCCTCGTTTTTTATCAAGAGATCGCCGAAAAAGTCGCCATGGAGCAAACGGTCCAGTCCATGCGCAGTGGTTTGCAAATGAATATTGCGGCATTGCTCCTGGCTGGAAAGTACGACGAAATTGAACGCCTCGCAGAGCGCAACCCGGTCAGTTTCCTCGAACAGCCGCCGGCCGGCTACGTGGGTGAGGTCACCGATGCCCGGCTGGCCGAGTCGCTGGCCGGGCCTATTTGGTATTTCGACGTGGCGCGACGGGAGATCGTCTATGTGCTCGTGCGGGAGCAGCACTTTCGCCCGGGACCAGACCTGCAAAAGCGCGCCCGGTTTCGCCTGGTTGTCCGGCTTTCCGGCGCGGGGGGCGGCAGGGGGCTTGATGCTGCCACTCTGGTCAATGCCAACGGCTTCTCGTGGAAAGTTCGCTGAGGGAGGGTGGGGGCTGGCGCGATCAATGCCGGTGATCCAGGCAATGCGTCGTATTTGCGCGTTTCAAATGCCGGTTTCGTGCGTTATGCCACAGACAGGGAAGTTCGCAAGCCGGTATAGTGGTGGCATTGCGCGCATGGCAGTTTCCTGATAGGGTTCCTCAGGTTATGCGCGGTATCGTAACTAATTTCTTGGTCGGAGGCACACCATGGCACGACAACTACGCGGTTTCACCTTGATTGAACTCATCGTCGTGATCCTGATTCTGGGCATCCTCGCTGCCACCGCAGCACCCCGCTTCTTCAATCTCCAGCAAAGTGCCCGCATTGCCGCGTTGAACGGCGCTCGCGCGGCCGTTCAGTCGGCCGCATCCCTCGCCAATGCCACAGCGCTGGCGCAAAGCCTCAGTGCAGGGTCGCCAATTTCGGTGCAGGGGTTCTCGGTCGCCATGGCGAACTTTTATCCGGCCGCCACCAGCGCGATCAGTGGCATCACGACGGCGGTTCAGCTCGATTCGGCGACCTACACCAGCGCTGCCGCGGCGGGCACAGCGACCTTCAGCATCACCGGGGCGCCGGGTACCTGCGCCTTCAGCTACGTGCAGGCTGCGACAACGACGGCGCCTCCGACCATCAACGTGGCGGTCACGACCGGCTGCTGATTTACACATTCAGTCGGCTATTAGACGGCATTTGGACCCCGGACGAAGATGAGATCGACGGGATGGCCGGGGGGGGGCGCTGTCTCT
>ENA-ORBV01002181-ORBV01002181.1-microbial-mat-metagenome-genome-assembly--contig:-NODE-2181-length-41856-cov-5.894516_pt1 | contig 41856 bp, 34 predicted proteins | sample MGYA00237777_ERZ505514 | MGnify/ENA primary metagenome ERZ505514 (study PRJEB26160, sample SAMN06269048) | microbial mat metagenome | isolation source: Oligotrophic lake microbial mat | place... | reverse complement strand
CAAGACCTCCTAAGGGCGCAAGAGGCAAAGTTTGATGCTGATGACTGGGTAGAAGGTCTCGAAAGCACCCCGACCGTAGTCCATGAGAACGGCGAGGATGCCTTCGCTAACCACAGCGCTCTCGAGGAAGGGCCGTTCGCGCGAAAACTTGAAGAGCTCGGGGTCAATCTGGACGGGGTAAACGGGTCCGAGCTCATTCATTGGGATAGCAAGGCGGAGCTCGGTCTCGTGAACAGAGAGATGGAGCTCACCAAGCAGATACGCGAGAAAATGCTCGAACTCCTGCTCGGAGAACTGTCGCTCGACGTGGGCCGCTTCCGCCACATCTTCCGTGGCAGATAGCGACCCGCGCAGGGCCCAAAACGGCCTAACCGAACAGTTGCGAGTTTTCGCCCGAGAAATCGCGTGTCAAAGCCATACGCAATTTCGAGAGCGCGCGATCCTGCACCTGACGGATGCGCTCACGCGACAGCGAGTGTTCGTCGCCGATTTCTTGCAGGGTACGCTCGCGGCCGTCATGTAACCCGAAGCGTTTGCGCAAGATGTCGACCTCGACCGGCTTCAGCGTGCCGAGCAAGCGCAACATGGCGGATTCTTTTTCGACCGCCTCCATGCGTTCCACGGGTTCCGGGTCTGGATCCGGATCCGCGAGCGACTCAAGACGCGAACGGCCATCGTCGTCATCCGCGTAGGGCTCGTCGAGCGAAACGGGATTGGAGGGTGGCAGGCTCACAATGCGCTGTACCTCTTCAAGCGGCAAACCCGCCTCGGCTGAGATCTCCTCTGACGAAGGTTTGCGACCGAGTTGAGCCAGCAGCTTGCGCCGCGTCTTTTCGATCTTCTGTTGCGAATCGAGTACGTGCACCGGCAAGCGCACGAGCCGTGCCTTGTCGGCAAGCGCACGGCCAATCGCATGGCGAATCCACCACGAGGCGTACGTCGAAAAACGGAATCCACGTCGGTAGTCGTAGCGATCGACTGCCTTCATGAGACCAATGTTGCCCTCTTGCACCAGATCCTCGAACGACAGCAGTTCGCGGCTGTAGCGAGCTGCAACCGCCAGGACGAGACGCAGGTTCGCCTTCACGAAGTAATTCTTCGCGTCTCGCAGACGACGGCGTGCGGTTCGCACAGACTCGGCAAAGCGGGACCAGTTTTTCACGCGCTTCTGCACGGGTTCGGGTCGCTCCAGCAAGAACTCGGCGGTAAGTTCAAGGAAGATCCCTTCGGGATCGGCTTCGCCAGCCGACTCGGCCCAGGTCAATACCTTCTTGTCGAAAGCACTCGGCGCCTTGCCAGCGGACTTCTCGGCCTTGACGGGCTTCTCTTCCTTCTCCTTGGCAGCGCCGGACGACGCACGAAGCATCGAGCGCTTGTATACGTCGAAGAGTTTGAAGCGTTCAGGCATGTGCAGTTCGATGCCGTCGATCACAACGCCCGCACCGGCCTGAAAGCACAGGATCGCGGCCCAAAGATCAACCTTGAGACCTTCAATTCGGCGGGCCAACGCGAACTCTTGCTCGGGCGCCATGACGTCGATATCGCTCACGTCACGCAAATAGCGCCGGAACAGGCTTTCGTCTCCGTGGCCCACATCCTTGCGAATAGCCTTGACGGGCTTTGCGACGATCGCCTCATCTACCTCTGCTGGATCAAAGTCCTCGGAAGGAGGACGGGGAGGCGTCTTGGCAGTCGCCACTTTCTTTTTCGCTCTGATCAATCTCATTTCTATTTTTCTTTTCGAGTTGGTGTTTATTCAGGAACTTTTCGCCACGAGGGAGGGCGCCTCAATCGGCGCCACGAGTCGGGAGATCATGTGGAGCTCCCCTCCCAGGAGGTGGCTCAGCTGGGTTCGTTGCACGACAGCCTGCACGGCGTGGTCGAGTGCACGCCACAACGAACGAAGCGAACAATCGACCGAGTGAACGCATACACAGCTCTCACCCGCATGCGTGTCACAAAAGGTTGCCGAGAACAGGCGTCCGCCCAGGGTATCGAGTACCCGGCCGACATTGATCTGCTCGGGACTCACGTTGAGCTCGAATCCCCCCTTTTGACCGCGAACACTGCGTAGAAACCCGGCACGGCGGAGAATCCGAAGCAGCTTCGCCACGTATGCCGTGGACAAAGCCTCGCGACGCGCAATCTCGGGAATGGTGAGAAAGCGGCTCGGCTCGGCTGCGATCTGCAACAAGCAGCGCAGACCGTATTCTTCCTGGGCGGTGAGTTTCATGAACGGGTTCCGTTAAGCATTCTTTCGGAAACGAGACAGATTGACGGGCAGGACATCGATGGTCGGAAACTTTTGTTCGGGGTGCAGTTTCTGAGCCCGGTCAAGCAGAACCGCTTCCGTCTCCTCGTGCTTCGGGTCGGGCAAGCAGCACTCCACCGGACAAACGGCCTGGCAGGCTTCGTGGTCATGAAACCCAACACACTCGGTGCAGAGATTGGGCTCAATGATGTAAATGTCCTCGCCCTCGCTGATTGCCTCGTTTGGGCATTCGGGCTCGCAAGCGCCGCAGTTGATGCATTCGTCGGTGATGAAAGTTGCCATCGCGGTCCCTCTATTAATGAAAGCCAGCAGAAAAGGAAAGTGGACAGAAAAGTAAGTGTTTGGTTTTACGAGTCAAGGAAAACCAGCGGTGTGCATTACGATGGCGATTGCGAAGTTTCAAATTATTTTGAATATTTCAGCGTGAAAAGGCACTGAACAGCCCCAGGCGCCGGAGAGTGCGCTAGACCTTCGCTGCATCCAGCGTCTTGAAACCGGCCTGCTGAAATGGAGATAAGCCATTGAATTTACAACGGAATAAAGTATTTCCTGAGGAGCTGATTCACACCGTCGACCCGTCCATCCTGGTGCAGCATGAGATGGCCGAGATTGACGCGATGCTTACGGAAAAGATGCGGAGCCCGGTCGGCCCAATTCCGCGCGTCGGAGCACACCTGCTCGGTGCGGGCGGCAAACGGCTCCGTCCTTTACTGGCCGTCCTCGCGGCACGGGCCACCGATGCCTCCATTGCACACGCAACCGCGGTCGGCGTGGCGGCTGAAATGATCCACACCGCAACCCTGTTTCACGATGACGTCGTCGATGATGGTCGCGTGCGACGCGGACGACCCGCAGCACGCATGGTCTATGGCAACGGTATCGTTGTGTTGGTCGGTGACTTCTGCCTCGCGCGTGCGCTTGAGACAGTCGCAGAAACTGGCGTACTCGCGCTTGTTCAAAGTCTTGCCGCTACCGTTCGCGAAATGGCCGAGGGCGAGGTTGCCCAACTTGAGGGTGCGGGCAATCCCGATGCCACGGTCGCGGATTACTTCTCCGTCATCGATCGCAAGACGGCTTCACTCATCGCCTGGTGCACACGCGTTGGAGGGGCGGTCGCCGCCGAACAAAACGCGGGACTGGATCGCTACGGACGCGCAATGGGCCGCGCATTCCAGATCGCCGATGACATCCTCGACTTCGCCATCGACGAGGCGACCGCGGGCAAATCCGTGGGACACGATCTCATGGAGGGGAAACTGACCCTGCCGGCTCTGCTGGCATGTGATACGGATTCCTCCTTGCGCCGACAGATCAAGGCATTGATGGGTGAACGCGGCGTCAGCGAAGACAACGCCCGCATTTTGGTCGCCGCCGTCAATGCAGCGGGCGGCGTGCAGGCCGCAAGAAAACAGGCGCGATCACTCGCTGCGGCCGCCGTGGCCGACCTTCAAGTTCTTCCCGAATCTCCCTACCGTGATGCCCTGGTCAGCATCGCGCACCTCGCGGTCGATCGCGTTCGCTGAGCACCCACGATGAACGATACCGCGAGCAATATCGCCAACCCGAATTCGGGACCACTTGCCGCCTCGGTGGACGTGAAGGCCATGTTCGATCGCATCGCCGGTCGATACGACACCGCCAACCGTGTGATGTCGATGGGCATCGACGTTCTGTGGCGGAGGCAGGCGCTCGCCACGTTTGCGGAGCTCCCGGAAGCTGCCACCTTCTTGGATCTGGGAGCCGGTACGCTCGATGGCACCGCAGCCATTGCAGCCAGCAGACCCGGAGCGCGCGTTTGTGCGGCTGATTTTGCGGGCCAAATGTTGCGAGCGGGCTCACCCAAGGTGCGCGACACGCAAGCACGCGTGGCGTTGCATCAAGCGGATGGACACGTTCTACCTTATCGCGATGGCGTGTTCGATGGTGTGTTTACCGCCTTCTGTGTTCGCAACCTGGTGCATCTGGATGTGGCCCTTGCAGAACTTGCACGCGTCACGCGACCGGGGGCCAAGATCGCCGTGCTCGAGTTTTTTCGACCCGTAAAACCACGTTGGTTTTTCGATGGGATCTACAATCGCCATATCTTGCCGCTCATTGGCTGGGCGATAACGGGCGATCGCGCCGCATATCAATATCTGCCGGAATCGATCGGTCGCTTCGATTCAACCCATGATTTTGAGGCGCGCCTGCGCAGGGCGGGCTTCACCAGCGTCTCAACCAAGAATCTGTTTCCCGGCGCAATGGCGTCTCTCATCACCGCGACGAGAGGCAAGCCGGAATGACCAAACCCCAATCGCGCAAGATCGTGGTCGCCATCGGCGGCGCAACCGGTGCGATCTATGCAAAACGCCTCCTGGATACCCTTCACCAGATGCAAGTAGATGGGACACCGCTTGAGGTCGGTGTGTGTATGTCGCGCGCTGGTGAAAAGGTATGGCGTCACGAACTGGGTGAACCGGCTGACCTACCCTTTCGACGATATGCGCTCGATGATTTTTCCGCGCCGTTTGCCTCTGGCTCGGCGGGCTGGCACGCGATGGTCGTCCTTCCCTGTTCGGGCGGCGGACTTGCGCGAATCGCCCATGGCATTTCCGATGATCTCATTGGACGCGCCGCAGACGTGATGTTGAAAGAGCGCCGACGCCTGGTCCTCGTCATGCGAGAAACGCCGCTATCGACGATTCATCTCGAAAACATGCTCCACGTCAGCCGCGCGGGCGCCGTCGTGTTGCCGGCGAGTCCCTCGTTCTACAGTCATCCCAGGGACTTGAACGAACTTGTCGACACGGTTCTCGGTCGCGTGCTCGACCATCTCGATCTTCACAACGCGATAACCCCGCGCTGGGGCGAAAACGGCTCGGAGAATTTGGAGTAACGGCATGCGCGCTGAAACCTTGTCCCCGACACCGAAATCCAGTGTTGCAAATCCAACGCACGCGCCTCGGCACACCGATGTGGATCTGTTTGCGCTTGGGCGACAGGCCTGCGCGATCCGCGATGGGCTCAACCATGGTCAGGGGTTGTTTTCGCGCACGCGGCAGCTCAACAAATCGGGCGCGTGGATTGGTCCGCGCGATGCGGCCGACGGATGGATTAACGGGGACGATGTGCAAGGCCTGGGTGGCCTGGCACGTATACTGGAACAAGGCGTGCGCGTCGTGCTCACGGACGACGCGGCCCTTGCGCAGGCGGCAACAGCGCTTGACCTTCGGGTTTGGTGGCGTTTGCCCTATCACCGCGACGACGCCCGTCTGTTGCGAGAGACACGAATTCAAAAAGCCATCGGACAACCCAACGTCGAGGCGATCTTGCCGACGCCCGAAGGCGAACCGATGGGAATCGATACGCTGTCGTTGTTCGCACAGATTCGTATCACCGTCAGCACGCCGCACCTCATCGCCGATTTCTCACGCCTCGGGCACCGCCTTGCGCAGATGAGTCTCACGATGGGCGCAGACCAACTATTTGGGCCGGTCGTGGCCGAACGCGCACTTCGACTCGGCGACAATGCCAACAATCCTGCCATGACCCGACGCGAAGCCGCTGCGCTCCTGCGCGGAGCGGGACTCGTTCCGCATGAAAGAACCACCTTGGCCATCGTGGAGTTCGAGCCATGACCGTGACGTTTGATTCCATCGTTCGCAAAGTTGAACAGCAGGAACCTTTGTCGTTTGACGATGGTGTGGCGCTGTTTGCTCATCCCAACATCATGGAGGTTGGGTTGCTTGCAAACCGGGTTCGCGAGCGACTCCACGGCAACCGAACCTTCTTCAACCGCAACTTCCACATCAACGCGACGAACGTCTGCGTCGCAAGCTGCCGGTTCTGCTCGTTCGCCCGGCTAAAGGAAGGCGATCCCGAGGCCCATACGATGACCCTCGAAGAGGCGTGGGGCAAACTACAGGCTCGTGTCGATCGCAATGAACCGGTGACCGAGATCCATATCGTCAACGGATTGCACGACAAGCTTTCTTTCGAGTACTACACCGATCTCTTGAGCGGCTTGAAGCGCATCAAGCCCGACATCCACATCAAGGCCTTCACCGCTGTCGAAATTCACTACTACAGCCAGCACTACGGTATGACAGTCGGTGAGGTTCTGCGTCGCTTGCACGCAGCCGGCATGGACTCGTTACCAGGCGGCGGAGCGGAGATTTTCGCCGATCGCGTTCGGCAGAAGATCTGTGCCGACAAGTGCAACGCGGAGGAATGGTTGCACGTTCATCGCACGGCCCACCGCATGGGGCTCCGCTCGAACTGCACGATGCTATATGGAACGATCGAGACAGTGGAGGAACGCGTCGATCACATGCTGCGGCTACGCGATCTTCAGGACGAAACCGGCGGATTTCAAACCTTCATCCCGCTCGCATTCCACCCCGACAACAACGCGTTGATGAAACTGCCGGGGCCCACCGGCGTTGAAGATCTGCGAACGTATGCAGTCGCTCGCCTGTTACTGCACAACATTCCGCATCTCAAGGCCTACTGGGTCATGCTGGGTGTCAAGACATCGCAAACGGCACTCTGGTTCGGCGCCGACGATGTGGACGGCACCGTTCAGGAAGAAAAGATCTACCACATGGCGGGCGCGGAAACGCCTCAGACCCTGACATCCGACGAACTCGTCCGGATCATTGTCAACGCAGGCCGAGATCCAGTCGAGCGTGATACGCTTTACAACGTCGTCACCGAAACCGAGGCGCTTGTCAGTCAAAAGCCGTTCCGCCGAAACGTGCAGAAGCGATCGCTCGAGGTTGTGCCATGAGCAACCGAAAATTGAAACTGGCGGCCGTTTCGTTTCTGAACGCCCGTCCGATCACCCACGGCATCGAACGTGGTGAAGGAAGAATGGGCGAACGATTCGACTTGCGATTCGACTTGCCCTCGCGGTGTACAGAACTCTTGCAGTCGGGCGAGGTGGATCTGGCGCTGATTCCCATCGCGAGCTTGGCGACCATGGGACAGCCCTTGCACATCGTCCCCGGTATCAGTGTCGCAAGCCGTGGCCCGGTGCGCACGGTGCTTCTGGTCTCGCAGGTTCCCTGGGAGCAACTCACGACCATTGCACTTGACGGCGCGTCGCGCACGTCGGCCGCGTTGATTCAGATATTGAGCAAAGCACGCGGCGCCTTGCCCCTCTTCGTTCCGGCCGATCACGACGCCGTGCTCTCCGGCGTCAAAGGGACCCACGGCGCACTCATCATCGGCGATGCCGCATTCGATGCTGCCAACGATTTTCCGTACGTGGTTGATCTCGGCGATGCCTGGCGCGAGCTCGTGGGATTGCCGATGGTCTACGCTGTGTGGGCCGGCCGTCCTGACGCGGCCGATCCCGAGGCAGTTTCTCTATTGCGAGAAAGCTTGCGCATGGGCATTGAAGGACGATCTCAGATCGCCCGGGGCTGGGCCGAATCCTCCCACCTGGCACCCGATCTTTGTGTTACGTATCTGCATCACAACATTCGCTACGGGCTGGGCGCCGAGGAACTGTCGGGAGCCTCCGCCTTCCTCGCCCGGGCAGCCGCCGATGGACTCATCCCCAAAGCACCGCACCTGCGTTTCTTCGATGACGGCAGGCCCGAACGACCGATCACAACCGTGCGCACTGCGCCTCCCTTGCCGGTGCCGCAAAGCGGGCGCGATCATCCCAACAAGTCCATCGATGCCTTGCTCTCGGACGCCGCCGCCGGCATTCGACTTGGGACAGAGGATGCCCTTCGACTCTACGACAAGGCCAGCACGATTGACCTGGGCGCCGCAGCGGATATCCGTCGGCGGTCACTGCATGACGACGGTGTGGTCACGTACATCATCGACCGCAACGTGAACTACACCAACGTTTGCGTAACCCGATGCAAGTTCTGCAACTTCTACCGCCCGCCCAATCGGGCTGACGGCTACACGCTGACGCGAGAACAACTGACGCAAAAGTTCCAGGAAACCGTCGATCTGGAAGGCGTTCAGATCCTGTTACAGGGGGGATTAAACCCCGACCTGCCGCTTGCGTATTACGAAGATCTCTTCCGATGGATCAAGGCTAACTTCCCACTCGCCATTCACGGATTGTCGCCCGAAGAAATCCGATACATCGCGGAACTCGAAGGCATGAGCTTGCGCGGCGTCATCGAGCGACTCATTGAGGCCGGACTCGACTCGATCCCCGGCGGCGGCGCCGAGATACTCGATGACGAGATCCGCGAGAAAATCTCGCCGCTCAAGTGTTCCACCGAGACCTGGCTTGAGGTCATGCGACAAGGCCACAAGCTGGGCTTACGTACCACGGGATCCATGGTTTTCGGCTTCGGCGAAACGCCAAGGCACGTTGTGAACCATCTCGAACATCTGAGGGCCTTGCAGGACGAGACGTCCGGCTTCACGGCGTTCATTTGCTGGCCGTTTCAGGCCGAGGGGACCCGACTCAAACTGCGCGACGACACGACGGCGGTGCGCTACTTGCGAGAGTTCGCACTTGCCCGCCTCTATCTCGACAACTTTCCCAGTTTACAGGTTTCCTGGCCTACGATGGGCCCCGATGTGGGACAGGTTGCGCTCCGATTCGGTGGCAATGACTTCGGCTCGGCGATGATCGAGGAGAACGTTGTGTCGCAAGCCGGCGCTGTCTTCAAGCTTTCCGCCGGTGATATCGAACGGTACGTCCGCGACGCCGGGTTTATTCCCCGTCGACGCAACATGCGTTACGAATTGCTCGCCACAAGCTAAACTGCGCGGATGGAAAAGCTGAATAAACCAGCCTTCGATCCGAATGACGTCGCTCCACGAACCGGAAGCATCTATCCGCAGGCCTTGGCCAATGCGGTGAACGGCAGAAGCAAACGCGCACTGACGGCGGCACTCGGGTTGAGCCAGTTTGGCGTGAATATCGTGGACCTGGCACCCGGTGCTTCATCCGCCTTGCGCCACTACCATTCACACGAGGATGAATTCATCTATGTGCTGCAAGGTGAGGTTGTGCTCTTATCCGAAGGGCAAGAACAACCGCTGGGCGCCGGGATGTGCGCGGGGTTTCCCGCCGGCGTTGCGGATGGACATCGCATCACCAATCGCTCCCTGGAAACCGCCCGATACCTGGAAGTCGGCACACGAGATCCTCGCGACGCGGCCTGCTATCCCGACGACGATCTTCACGTAGAACCGGAGCGTTACGAAAAACCTGTCTTTACGCGCAAGGACGGAACTCCCTACGAGAGCAAGTAGCCTGCGTTTGCCGAGACCCACGATGCCTTCATCTTTGTTGCGTCTCTTCTCGGCACCCTGGGTTCTGCCCATTTGCGAATCACCCATCGCGGACGGTGCAATCATTCTCGACGATTCGGACTGCATTGTTGCTGTCGGGCCGAACGTTGCGTTGCGACAACGGTTTCCGGACGCGGCAAACATGCACGTTGAGGGGGCGCTCATGCCCGCACTCGTCAACGCGCACACGCATCTGGAACTGTCAGCCTTGCAAACGACAGAGCCCAGCCTGCCGTCAGGCTTTATCCGATGGGCCGCGGACACGATGAAACGCAACACGGAACTTTCGACCGAACTGCGACAACAAGCCATCGCGGCGGCCATCACAAGCCTTGAACACGCTGGCGTCGGGGCTATCGGCGACGTCGGAAACACCATCGCAGCGGTGCCAGCGATCTCCACCTCGCCACTCATCGGGAGCTTTTTTCACGAGTTAACCGGCACGCGACAGCGCCAAACGGGCGACGCCATCGCCTCGGCACTGTCCGAGTGTGCGTCGCTCCCCGGCCCCTGGCCGGACCGCATTCGTTATACGGTTTCGCCCCATGCCCTATATTCGGCCGATCCGGAACTGCTGCGGGACATCTTTCTCGCCACGGCGGATCACAAAACACCGACCACCATTCACGTCGCCGAAGATCGCGACGAAATTGAGTTCCTTCGGTACGGTTCGGGATCGTGGCAAAGCACGCTTACCCGAATGGGCTTCGATCCAAAGCGCCGTTGCCCAGGAACGGGGCCGCTTCAATATCTGCGAAACCTTGGTGCCTTCCACGCGAATCGATCGCCGCTGCTTGTGCACATGGTGCATGTGGACGAAGAAGATCGTGCCATTGCTGCAGCGGCCGGCGCCACGGTCGTGTTGTGTCCACGCTCCAACCTCGCGATCGGTGGTCAGCTCCCCGATGTGCCCTCGCTGCTGTCCTCTGGAATTTCGCTCGCGATTGGTACCGACAGCCTGGCGTCCTCGCCATCACTCTCGCCATGGGAAGAGATCGCAGTTTTGGCGGCCGCGTTTCCCGACCTCCCTCCCGAAACATGGCTCAAGGCGCTCACCATCGGAGGTGGGACTGGCTTGCACCTCCACACCATGGGGTCGCTCGCCCCTGGCAAACGTCCGGGCGTCATCGCGGTCGGCCCCGTTGACAGCGCTAACCCCGTCGCGCATCTGGTAAACCACCCACCTTCATCTGTCAGCTGGATCGCCCGGCCGCAAAGCTCACCATGACCGTACCGAATGAAAAAGCCCTGGCATCGCCTTCGCCCGGTCACGGACTGGTCGCGTTCGGGCGGATGATCAAGTTCAGCCATTCCATCTTCGCGCTTCCGTTTGCCCTGGCCGCAGCCGCAATGGCAGCACGTGCGACGACAATCCATTTTTCCGTACTCCTCGGCGTCGTGGTTGCCATGGTCGCTGCACGAACCGCCGCGATGGGGTGGAATCGGATCATCGATCGACACATCGACGCGAAAAACCCGCGCACCGAAACCCGAGAGATTCCGTCGGGCAAGATTTCACTCAAGGTCGCCTGGGCAGCAACGGTCCTCAGCATCGCTGTCTTTGTGGGCGCCGCCGCTTACCTGGGTCCGCTCTGCCTCAAGCTTTCACCGGTAGCGCTCTTTTTTCTGCTGGGATATTCGTACACCAAGCGCTTTACCTGGCTGTGTCACGTTTTTCTGGGCATCGCGATCGCGGGCGGCCCGGCAGGCGCGTGGATTGCGGTTACCAATTCCTTCGGCGCGACCCCCGCGTGGCTCATGTTGGCCGTGACGACCTGGATTGGCGGGTTCGATATCCTCTATGCGCTCTCCGACATGGAATACGATCGAAAGGCGAAACTGCATTCGATCCCGGCACGCTTCGGCATTCGCACGTCGCTTGTCCTGTCGGCACTGCTTCACGCCGTCGCATTCGCAGCACTAGTCATGACCGGAATCACGGCCGGCATGGGTGTTGCCTATCTTGCCGGCGTTGGCCTCATCGGCGGCATCTTGATCTGGGAGCACAGCATCGTGCGGCCCGGCGATCTGAGTCGCCTCAACATGGCGTTTTTCACGCTCAACGGATACGTCTCAATGGCATTTTTGGCCGCGACACTTCTCGATATCGGCATTGACTCGTATGGTTTCATCCCCTTGCCCATGGGGTAAGTCAGTTTCACCGCGATATCGGCTGCCTTGCCATGAAGCTGTTGGTGCGCAATCGCTCGCACCAGCGATTCGTAGGGTCTAGCTGTCGTCTCGTTCGTACAAGTCGAGTTGTTTGGACACAACGAAGGGTAGATTCGCAGCGGCGAAGGCCTTGAAATGCTCGGTGCCGTGGTGTTCAACATCCCATGCGGCACGGTGGGTATAGACCTCATAGAGAAAGCACTGCGTCCGATCGGCCGAGAAGGACACATCAAACTGCCGACAGTTCGGTTCCTTGACGCTCGCACGTGCATTCTTGATGACGATCTGCCGAAAGGCGGCGTATGCGCCTTCTTTCAACTTGAACTGAACCGCGACGACAAACATGAGTCGATCCTATACCGGATTGTGCACGCCCCGTCACGCACGCAGTGCCGTGCGCCACATGGATTTTGTGTCTCCAACTCAATTGTTTCGCGGTTATCATCCGGGGAACATGATCCTCCGACGACTCGCGTTTTCGATCTGCATTGCCGCCGCCCTTTGCCCGAACGCGGAAGCCGCCGTTCATCCGTTGCGCGTGCATCCAAACCATCGCTACTTGCAACAGGCCGACGGACAACCCTTCTTCTACCTCGGCGACACCGCCTGGGAACTTCTGCACCGATGCAATCGAGAAGACGTCAACACCTACCTATCAAATCGCGCGCGCAAGGGCTTTACTGTGATCCAAACGGTCATCCTTGCGGAACTCGATGGTCTCAACAAACCGAACGCGCTCGGCGACAAACCACTCATCGAGAATGATCCGACGCGTCCCAACGAGGCCTACTTCGTGTTTGTGGACGAGGTCGTCAAGAAAGCAGGAACCCTCGGCTTGACTGTAGGTCTTTTGCCAGCCTGGGGCGACAAATGGCATCACCGCCTCACGATGCCGGGTCCCAAGGTATTCACGGAGGCCAACGCGTTTACCTACGGCAAGTTCGTGGGCAAGCGCTATGCGGCAAGCCCGGTCATCTGGATTCTCGGCGGCGATCGCAACGCCGACTCCAAGGACGATCTCGCCATCGTACGGGCCATGGCAAAGGGCCTTCGAGCAGGGGGTCCCAGGAATCTCATTACCTTTCATCCGCGCGGGCCGGGTCGGTCATCGGACACGTTTCACAATGACGACTGGCTTTCCTTCAACACGGTCCAATCGTCACACGCCGCGAAAGACTTCGACAACGCTCTCTTTATCGAGCACGACTACAAAAAGAGCCCGGCCAAGCCAACCCTCGACTCGGAACCGCGCTACGAGAACCTGACTGCCGGGTTCTACTTCGCAAGTGCCAATCCCGCGGTACGTTTCGACGATGCGGATGTGCGCCAGGCTGCCTACTGGTCCATGCTCGCGGGCGCGGCCGGTCACACCTACGGCAATAGCAGCGTCTGGCAGATGTTCACGCCCGAGAGCGATTCCATGATCGGCGCCAGCGTTCCATGGCAAGAGGCACTCGATCACCCCGGCGCCCTACAAATGGGTCACCTGCGCAAGTTGTTCGAGTCGCGTCCCTTTGAACGTCTTGTACCCGATCAGAAAATCCTTGGTCCGTACCACGGTCCCGGAGCCGGCTTCATTCGAGCGGCTCGCGCGAACGACGATTCCTTCGCCTTCATCTACACGCCGCTTGGGCAGTCCGTCACGGTACAGCTTGGGGCATTCAAGGCACCGGGTGGCCTCAAGATCTCGTGGTACGATCCCCGGTATGGCGTTTCGTTTCCAGTCATGAACGCCGACGCAAGTGCTCTCAACGCCTTCGTGCCACCCACGTCGGGTCGTGGACAAGACTGGGTATTGGTGATTGACAGCGTCGACAAAAAGTTCCCACCGCCCGGGAAGCCGTGGAAGGCGCCCTCTTCAAAGTAGGCGAGCAAACGCAGTCGCGATTCATCACCTCGGCGATCGCAAGATCCTCGAACGACTCGTCTGCGCACGGGTACCAGTTCACAGGATTGTGAAATGCGCTCGGAATCCTCCGTGCTAGCGTTTCGTCCGCGCCATGCAACCCGGTTTAGATGCCCTGATCCACCCTCGTTCCACCGTCGATTTTTTCGAGCACTACCACGAGGGAAATCCGCTGGTGGTTCACGGCCACGGTGAGCCCATTTCGCCCTTGACGTCGTTGCCGTTCTTGCAGTCGCTCGAAGCGCTGTTGCATTCATGGCCTCGACCGATCGAGGCGCATCTCCCCGATGTCAGAGACGAGGCGAGCGCAATTCAAACGAACGGCACCGATGCTCGTAAGCTATTCGCCAACGGCATGGGGCTCCTGTTCAGCGAAGCCAATCTTGTGTCACCGATTCTTGCCGACTGGCTGCAGGCGATCCGCAAAGACCTGGGGATCTCGGCTTCGACCTACGGACGGTGCCTGATCTACGCCACCCCCGACGGAAAGGGAACGGCGCCGCACTTCGATCACAACATCAATTTTGTGATTCAGATTAGCGGAACCAAGGTATGGCGTCTGGCACCCAACCGTCACGTGTCGCATCCAATGAGCCGCCACACGATGGGACTGCCGTCCGATCCAGAACTCTCGACCTACCTGGAAGCGCCACTGCCGAAGACAATGCCCGACGACGCGCTGACCTTTGAGTTGTTGCCCGGTTCGCTCTTGTTTGTGCCGCGCGGTTTTTGGCACGCAACCGAAGCACAAGGCGACGCCGTTTCGCTGAACTTCACGTTTACAGCGCCGACCTGGATCGACCTATTCACCGCTGCACTTCGCAGCCGACTCATCACCGCGCCGCACTGGCGAGAGACGGCGGATGGCGTGTCAGACCCAGCCCGACGAGATGCGGCATCGCTGCGCCTTGATCTACTGCTATCGGACCTCGTGCAAGACCTCCCCAACTGGCAAGCGACCGATATTCTCGACGCAACCGAAGGTGACACGACAATCAAGTGAAGATGCAGTGGACGTTCTGGCCACAATATGCAAAATTGGAGCGATGATGTACTCGCGACTCGGCGCCGGAGTGATCTTGATGAACCTATTGACGGCGGCAACGATGCCCGCTTGCAAAGGTGATGGTGACACGAATGGCTCGGGCGGAAGAGCACAAGGTGGTTCGGGCACAGCGGGCGAAGGCGGCAACAGCGGACAAACAGGCGGCACCGCAGGATCGGTGGAAACCGGTGGCAGCGGCGGTACAGCCACGGGCGGCGCGGGTACGGGCGGCTCCAAAACCGGTGGTACGAATGCCGGCGGCACCGGCGGTACAGCCGCAACCGGTGGCACGGGCGGCAACCCGGCTGCGGTTGACCACTTCGTGTATGTGAGCGGAGGAACCGATACCGACATTGAAGGATTCTCGTTCAACTTGACGACGGGCGCGCTCACCAGCATCGGCAAGGCAGACGGCGGCTTTCGTCCAACCTACCTATCGTATAACCCGAATGGCAAGAACCTCTACGCAACCAATGAGGTGGGCACGGGTACGGTCAGGGCGTTTTCAATCGCGACAGGCACCGGAAAGCTGACAGAACAAACCACCCGAAACTCCATGGGAAGTAGTGCCGTCCACACGTCAGTCCATCCGAGTGGAAAGTGGCTGTTCGCTTCCAACTACAGCAGCGGCTCTGTCAGTGTCTTTCCCATCGACGCTGTGACCGGCGACATCGGTGCCATCGCCGACAACAAAAAGACGGGGGACGAATCCCATCAGATCATGGCCGATCCCGCGGGCAAGTTCGTTTCGGTTCCCTGTCGCGGACCAAACCAAGTTATTCAGTTTTCCTTCAATGCAGATACAGGCACGCTGACCCCGAACAATCCCGCAACCGTAGCGTCGGATGATCCCCGGAATATTGCGTTTCATCCAACGGCCAAGTGGGCCTATCTCCTCAACGAGAAACCCGCCAATGTCGTCTCATTTGCGTACGACGCTGCAACCGGAACCCTATCGTCACCGCAAAAGTCGGCATTGGCCGCGAACGAAGCCTGGGGCTCGCGCGTGGTGGTCACGCCCGATGGCAAGTTCGTCTATGCCGCGGGCCGTGACACCGGAACCATCTTTGGGTTTGCCGTGGACCAGGCCACGGGGCGCCTGACAGCAGCCGGGAGCACAAACACCGGCATTGCGGTACCTCGTGACTTCACGGTCGATCCCACCGGAAACTTCCTTTTGGTTGCAAACTCTACTCTAGGCAACATTGCCGTACTACGAATTGGCGCGACCGGAACGCTGACCCGGGTGGGCAACAACACACCGACTGTCGTCGATCCGCAGGCGATCGTCGTTGTTCCAGTGCCGCGCTAAGGTGCTCGGAAACGGATTGAGGCTGGCCGCCACCGATCACTCCGGCGTAATCGGGCGCAGTCGATACGCGCCTGATGTGTGTTCACGATTGAGATGGCAGTCCCGTTGACTCCACCAATCTATAACCAATAGAATGCGCCAGGCATCGACGGTTTCATTGCCATTGAACGCTACATTCTCAAACAGCGCGGCGTCTTTGCAAGCGCCTCGGCGCGCCCACCGGTCTCGTTTGAACCGGATCGACCGCCTGTTGGCTTTGACGATCAACGCTGTCGGTTCGACTCCGGCTTCGTGAGCATTCCGCGTTGAACAGAAAGACAGTTAGAAATGACGACACGCCGATTGCGCAGCCACGAATGGTTTTATGGCCGCGATGAGCTTGGATTTCAGCACCGCGGAGCATTGCGTTCGATCGGCATCGACATGGATGCCTACCATGGTCAACCGATCATCGGCATCGCGAACTCGTGATCCTAATTCAACAACTGCAACTTGACGCTGCGTGATCTGGCAGAGGCGGTCAAGCAAGGCGTGCGCGAGGCGGGCGGCATTCCGCTTGAATTTCCGACGATCAGTCTCGGCGAAGAGCTGATGAAACCAACCGCGATGCTGTACCGCAACCTGATGGCGATGGAAATCGAGGAGAACCTGCGCAGTTATCCGGTGGATGGCGTGATACTGTTGTGCAACTGCGACAAGACGGTTCCTGCGCAATTGATGGGCGCCGCGAGTGCCAATCTTCCGGCGATTCAACTCAACGGAGGACCGAAAGACGCCGGGGTTTGGCAAGGCAAGCGCCTTGGCAGCGGAACCGATCTCTGGAAATTGTGGGACAACGTTCGTGGCGGCAGCTTGCCGCAAGCATCCTTCCACGAGATTGAGAAACAACTGTCGTGCGGCCCCGGAGCCTGCAACGTCATGGGAACGGCCTCGACGATGAATGCCATCAGCGAGGCCCTGGGTATGATGCCCGCAGGCTTCAGCTCGATGTCGGTGGGATCGTCAGAGCGTACAGCCGGTGCGCGCGAAGCAGGCGTGCGAATCGTTGGAATGGTCGGCGAGAATCTGCGCCCCTCCGACGTGATGACCCAAGAAGCGTTCGACAACGCCATCTGCGTGTTGCTCGCCCTCGGTGGCTCGACCAATGCGATCATCCACCTGCTGGCGATTGCCGGTCGACTGGGCGTGGATCTGACCCTGGATCGCTTCGACACTTTGTCACGCAACATCCCGTGCATCGCCGACGTTCAACCTGCCGGAAAACATCTGATCGACGAATTCCACGAAGCAGGGGGGGGTCCCTGCCGTCATGAATCGTATCTCGAATTTCTTGAACCTGGGATCGATCACGTTGTCGGGACAGCCAGGGACCGAGGTCCTGTCTCGGTTTTCCGTTCAGGATGAAACGGTGATACGGTTAATCGATTCAGCCGTCGCCGTACCACCTACGCTGGCGGTCCTGCGCGGAAACCTCGCGCCGTCGGGCGCTGTTCTCAAGGTGGCAGCGGCTTCGTCCCGGTTGCTCAAACACTCGGGGCCCGCATTGGTCTTCGACAACTACGAGGACATGCTCACGCGCATCGACGATCCCGACCTCGACGTCACGGCCGAAACGGTATTGGTGCTACGCAATGCGGGACCGCGAGGTGCGTGCGGGATGCCCGAATGGGGAATGCTGCCGATCCCGAAGAAACTGCAGGCCGCCGGCGTGCGCGACATGGTCCGCATGTCCGACGCCCGCATGAGTGGAACCAGCTTTGGCACAGTCGTACTACACATCGCCCCCGAGGCGGCGGTGGGGGGGCCTCTCGCGCTGGTACGGACGGGCGATCGCATCACACTCGACGTCGAGGCACGCGCGGTTTCGCTGGAAGTCACCACCGGCGAACTGGAGCTCCGCGCCAGATCCTGGACCCCACGAGGCACCGCCCATCTGCGCGGATATCCGAAACTTTACCTTGAGCAGGTGCTGCAGGCCGATGAAGGGTGCGACCTTGAGTTCCTGCGCCCTCGCAGTAAAGCAGAGCTTGCATTCGTTCCGCCGCTCGTGGGCCGTTCCTAGTGGGTGCGCAGGGAATCGAACCCCGAACCAAGAGATTAAGAGTCTCCTGCTCTACCAATTGAGCTACGCACCCGGTGTATTCAGTTTTTTTTGCGCGCCCCGAGGGAATCGAACCCCCAACCCTCGGCTTCGAAGGCCGATGCTCTATCCAGTTGAGCTAGGGGCGCAACGGCAATCCGAACTCAGGCAGGAATATAGCGGTCATCGTTTTGAACGTTAGGCGGCACAATATGCGGATGGGCTTGCGCCCTGTCAAGCACCGCCGCCACCGCCTTGAACGAAAACCCCGGCAGCGTCAAGGGGTCGGTTTGGGAGCCGGTTTGGGGGCCGGCCGACTCCGACGCAACCAGCTCGGCCGCAGCGTCTCGATGAGCCGCTTTTTCATCGTGTTTGCGTCCTTGTGGACGTCGATATCCTTGATCCGCTCGAGCGACTGCCGAACCAACGCGATGCGGGCATGATCCGCGTCCGAACAGGGAACCGACGAGCCGTTCTCGCACAGTTCCAGGGCACGTGCAGTCGATTGAAAAGCCGTCGGCATCTGGAAATGTTCCGCCAGGGCCAGACCGCGTCGAAAGTGCAGGCGGTGGTCAGCGCCGTTGGTTTGCAGGGCGGACTTGAGGACCGCAACCGCGAAATCGGGGCGCCCACCATCCACCAGCAAATCCGCCATCTCAAGCGCCTCGTCAGGGGACAGCGGCGCGGGTTGACTTTGCAGTTCGGCCAAGCGCGCCTTGCTGTCCACATCCAGCGCGAGCGCCGCTTTCACCTTCACATCCGGTCGAGGCAAAAGCACAGCAATCGCCACCAACAGGAAGAGCGCAACGTCGAGGATCCGCAAGGGGCGCATCGTCCTTGTTCTTACCAGTGCTATCCCTCTGGGGGAAGAGGCTCCGACGCGATTGGGGACTGGCCCCCACACCCTAAAATGGCGATCGGGAACTTTCGCCCCGCATCGTGGCATTTCGCCACAGGATTGCCGCCTTCCCTTCCGTCCACAACGGGTTTGAGACTGGACACGACCTTCGAAATCATGGCATTCAAAATGCTTCAATACGGGCGAATGAATAATTCGCGAGTCTGTATTGATTCCTGAGTTACCCACTTGCAATGGGTAGGGGTTTTAGCTGCACGAACCGACCTGTCCGATCCGAGTTCAAGGAGGAACCGATGAGTGTTCTCAAGTTGCTGGCCGACGCGTTTCACGAAGGTGGATGGGGCATGTGGCCCATTCTCTTCCTCTTGATGTTGACGATGGCGATTGTCATCGAGCGTGCTGTGTTTTTGCGCAAAGCCGTTATCGACAAGGAAAAGCTTGTATCGTTGCTGCGCTCGCAGATCTCGGCTGGCAATATCCAGGGAGCCATCAAGGTGTGCTCCGGCAACTCCACCCCGATGACCCGCATCGTTCAGGCTGGCCTCATGCGTGCCAACCGCAGCGATGTCGAGATCGACGCTGCAATGGACGAAGCTTCACTGCGCGAACTTCCCAAGGTGGAAAAGCGCACGGGTTATCTGGCGATGCTGGGCAACCTCGCAACCCTGGCGGGCCTCCTCGGCACCATCACGGGTCTCATCAAGTCGTTCGCAGGCGTCGCCGGCGTCGATCCTTCGCAGAAAGCCACGCTGCTTTCCAAGGGGATCTCCGAGGCCATGAACTGCACCGCTTTCGGACTTGCCACCGGCATCATCGGTCTTGCGACCTTTGCATGGTTGAACGGCAAGACCCAGAACATCATTGATGACATCGCTGAGGTCCGAAAGAACGTCGGCAACCTCCTGTCGCTGGCCAAAGCAGCGGCGCGCGGATAACGAATTTTTCAAACGGAACGACGAAGGAGACCACCAGATGCAAAATATAGCGGAAGCGTTCAAAGAAGGCGGATGGGGCATGTACCCAATCCTTGTGATGTTGATCATGATCCTCGCGATCACGATTGACCGTGCAATGACACTGTCCAAGGCGACCGTGGATGTCGACAAGTTGTTGTCGCTCATCAAATCGCAGATTGTTTCCGGCAACGTTCGTGGCGCCATCAGCACCTGTGAAGGCTCGCCCGCACCGCTGACCAAAATCGTTGCGGCCGGACTGCGCAAAGCAGAAGGCACCGAGCACGAGATCCAGCAAGCGATGGACGAGGAGGCGCTGCGCGAGTTGCCCAAAATCGAAAAGCGCACCGGGTATCTCGCAATGCTGGGCAACCTGGCAACGCTGGCCGGTCTGCTTGGAACCATCACGGGCCTCATCAAATCGTTCGCGTCGGTCGCCGGCGTCGATCCCTCGATGAAAGCCACGATGCTCTCCCTTGGTATCTCGGAAGCCATGAACTGCACCGCCTTTGGTCTTGGTGCCGGTATTCTTGGTCTCGCAGTCTTCGCCTGGTTGAATGGTAAGACCCAGGGGATCCTGGACGGCATCAATCGGGGCTGCGTGGAAGCGCTGAACTTGGTTATTGCTGGCCGTTCGCACCAGTAGTCGTCCACCCCCGCGGAGGAGCAACCCATGTCCGTTTCAGTAGATACAGGTGGTAAAGGTGGCAAAAAGCCGCTGAATGCCGATCTGAACCTGGTTCCGTATATCGACCTTCTGACGTGCATGGTGGCCTTTCTGCTCATCACGGCAGTCTGGACGCAGCTCGCACGTTTGGAGGCGAAGCAAAAGGCGGTTGGGCAAGCTTCCACGGAAGAGCAGCCGACCATTCCCACGGTTAAGATCACGGTCATCATCAACGAGGAGGGCTACAACCTCGTGGTCGATCAGGATCAGACGCCCATCCCCAAGGTGGACGAGAAGACCTACGACACCGAGGCGCTGTCCGAACAGTTGAAGAAACTGAAAGAAGCGCACCCGGACAAGAACGATGTCATCGTCGCTTCCGAAGATGCCATTCACTTTGAACGGGTCGTCCAGGCCATGGACACCGTGATCAGCGCCCGGTTCACGGACGTGTCCCTCATCGACGCCGGTGGCGCGGGAATCTAAGGAGTCTGCAATGCCGATTCGCGCACCCCATTCACATCTGTTCAGCTCAATCAACCTTCACGTCATCAGCGGAAAGCTGGGACACGGTGGTCGTCGTGCAGTGTACGAGGCACTCAACCTCGTGGCCTACATCGACATGATGACGATGCTCGTCATCTTCTTGTTGATGTCCTTTTCGGCCACGGGTGAAATCGTCTTCGTGCAAAAGAACCTGGTCTTGCCGGACGCTTTGAACTGGTCCGAACTGGATCGCGCACCGGTCGTCAGCATCACGAAAGACGTTGTGACGCTTGACGGTCGCCAAGTGGCAACCGGTGATGACTTGAACGCCGATCCAGCAACGGGCGACTCCAAGCTCACCGAGTTGCACGAGAACCTCGTGACCTTGAAAAACAACTACAAGCTCTTGCACCCCAATGAGGACTTCCTCGGAAGCGTCGTGCTTCAGTGCGACAAGCAGGTTGAGTTCAAGGCGCTGAAGAAGGTCATGTACACCGCAGCCCTTGCCGGCTACGCCAACGTGAACTTCGCGGTACAGCCGAAGGTAAAAGGCGCAGCAGCCGCCGAGTAGTGGGACGCGGCCCCAACCCTTTGACCCCGGGACTGGCCAAGGCTAACCCCGGGTTTTTTCTTTTGTAGCACACCATTTTCGATTCGATGCCGGGGGTATAGAGATCATGCGGACCAACCAGAACAAACTCGCGACACTGCTCGGGGCCCTGTCACTTGTACTGAGTGTTTCGGCGGGATGTAACGACCCCAACGATCCACGCACCTGGGCCAAGCAGCTCGACAGCTTGCGCACCCAGAAGGAAGCGCTCGACAACCTGGCCCGAATGGAGCCCGAAAAGGCGCGCCTGGCGCTGCCCGAGCTTACGAAGCTTTTCGAGAATTCGGACAAGCCCGAACACCTCCGCGCCATTGCGCGGCTCAAGGATCCATCGACTGTCGATCTCTTCATCAAAGAACTCGACTTTACGTCGGACGATTTCGAGAATGCCACCATCGCCGTGGGCTTTCTTGGCGACATGAAGGTGAAGTCAGCGGTTCCGGCACTGGGCAAGGCCGTCGGCCGCTCGTTGCCGATCAAGTCACGCGCCAACACCGTGCGTCTTGCAGCCATTCGGGCGCTGGCCACCATTGGCGATCCAGCCGCAACCGAGCCGCTCACCCGCGCATTGACCGGATCGGCTGACGAGCAGGACTTCTTGCTCAACAAGAAAGCCGCGCTCGCGCTGGCCGAACTCGCTGACGCCTCCGCCATTCCCGCGCTCTTGCAGGGCTTGTTCATGACGGGCCGGGGCGCAAACGTATTTCAAGAGTGTCGGCTGGCACTGGTCCGCATCGGCGAGCCGGCAATCGCTCCGCTGATTGCCCTCTTGCAGCGCAAGAACCCCGAAGTCGAGGCCATGGCCAAGAAGCAAGACTTCTCGGACAACGGCATCATCCCCTACAAGGCCGCATACGTGCTGGGCGACCTGCGCGCCAAAAAGGCCGTGCCAGCCCTGCTTGAACAATTGAAGCAACCACAAAAAGGCGGCGAGCTTTCCTCGGTGTTGATCGCGCTCGGCCAAATCGGCGCCCCCGAAGGCGTAGATGCGCTCATCGCGACGCTCAAAAACGACAAGATCGAACCTGGTGTTCGCGCCGCGGCCTCGAACGGTCTTTCGATGTCGGGTGACAAACGCGCTGTTCCCGTATTGCTTGACATCGCAAAATCCGGCTACGTCGTGGTTGGCGGCCAAAAAGCCTCTGACCTGCGCGCCAGCGCTGCCGTCGATCTGGCCCGCATCGCAGGCAAGGAATACTTCGCCGCTTTCAATGCCATCGCCGAAAGCGAAAAAGACGCGGAGGGAATATTTGACGCGGTCCTTGAACGCATGGAACTCGCGAACACCTGTGACAAAGACATTGCGTGTTACGCAAAGAACCTCGATGACGAAAGCCCCGCGCGCGCCGAGAAAGCCGCGTTTGCGATCGGCTTCTCGGGTGATCCCAAGAAAGGGATTCCGTTGCTCCTCGGCGCGATGAAGCCAATTGCCAGCCTCAAGCACGAACGGTTCCTGGTACACCAGGCGATTCTCTACGCCCTCGGCCAGCTCGCAGGCAAGGGCTGCACCGAATGTGTCGAGAAGCTGAACGCTCAGATCGAAAAAGACGAAAAGAGCGCGCTCCGTATTCCGGGCGCGGGCGATCTCCTGGGAGAAACCCGCGTCGTCCTGGCACGAATCGCAGCACGGTGATGTGCCGACCGCTTGAGCGGCCCGAGTTAACGGGCGCGGCGTTTGCCGTCGTATTCCACCACCACGACGGTGTGGATACCGCCGCGCACGTTGAAGTCGCCTTCCACGCGGGCCCGGCGCGGCTTCACGGCGGCGACGAGATCATCCAGGATGGCGTTGGTGACTGCTTCGTGAAACGCCCCTTGGTTCCGATAGGACCAAAGGTAAAGCTTCCACGACTTCAACTCCACGCAGACCGCATCGGGAACGTATTCCACCCGAATCGTCGCGAAATCGGGCTGGCCCGTCACCGGGCAATTGCAGGTGAATTCCTGTGTCTCAAACCGGATCACGTAGTCGCGATTCAGGTTGGGATTGGCAAAGGTCTGAAGGCGCGTGTCCGGAACGTTCCGGGTCGCGCCGAGGCGATTGCCCGAGGGCTGTTTTTTTATCGGCATTGCCGCGAGGATAGCGGCCCTCATGCGTTGACACCAATAGAACGCGCAGGATAACGTCCGCGTTCATTGAGAGGTCTGTGATGACAATGGAAAGTGTTGGTTTTTCTCGTGTTCCCGCCGCCAGTCGGTGGATCGCTTTGGCGGTTGGATTGGTCAGCCTTGGCGTGGGGTTTGGAAGTCCCTCCGTGAGCTGGGCGGATGCTGTTGCAGGGCGCGTCGAGCTGCCACGACAACTTGCATCCGGTCGACGTTTCAACGGCTACTGGCGCGTCGAAAACGGAACGGTACCGGTCAAGGATTTGCCGTCAGGCGCCGTGGTTGTTCTGGAGGGCGCGGCTGGCGCGGCCCCTGAAGCGAAAACTTATGCGGTCAAAATCAATGGCTATGCGCCCGACAAGGCCATTCTGATTGTGGGCCCGGGCTCGGTGGTTGAGATCACCAACGAGGATCGGGTACCGCACGATTTCTCGACACCGTCTGACACGAATCTTATGCCCATTGAACGGCTCAGCCCCGGCAAGATGCGGCGACAGAAATTCGCAACGGCCGGCATCTTCGAGATCCGATCGGCTCAACACCCAGCAACCAGCATCACGGTCGTGGTTGCTGGCAACCCACACGTCGCCGCCGTCGAAGCGGGCGGCGCCTTCAAGTTTCCAAACGATGTCGCCAAGGGACCGGTCAAGTTGAAAGTTTGGGCCAAGGGCAGCTACGTGCACGAGGAAACCATCGACGTATCGAGCTCAAGCAAGACCCTACGCATCGAAGTGTCGGCGCAAGTGGACGCTGCCAAATAGATTTTTTGAAACGTACTACCGGAGCTGGACGAAATGTTCCTGAACAAGTTGTGGTTCATCCTTGTGGCGTTGACGGCGGGCGTGTCGTTGACAGTAGCCTTCCTCGCACCGCAATCGGCTGGTCGCCAGCTCAAGCAAGCCGAGGCCTCGGGCCTCGATCGGGCGCAGTACGCGGCCGATGAAATGCTGAAGGGCGATACCCGCAAGTGGATTGACTACGCGGCAGGCTTGAGTCGTGACGCCAAGATCACGGAAGCGCTTGAAAACGCGAGCCGCGGTGCAGGCGAAGAACGCATGCTGCACGAATCCGTTCGTGGTGCGCTTGGCGCGCTCTTGCCCGATCCGGCCGCCGCCGGGATCGCGCTTCTCGGCGCGGTTGACATCAACGGCAAGGTCATCGCGCGCATCGGCCAAAAAGAAAATGAATCCGGAGACTCGATGATTGGCATCGAGGTCGTCGGCGACGCACTTCGCGGCTTCATGACAGATGGCATGCTCTCCGATGACGGAAAGTTGATGCGTCTTGCCGCTGCGCCGGTGCTGTCCAAGGCGCGCGATCGAATCGTGGGAGCGCTCTTCGTGGGACTTGCCGTGGGAGAACCGCTCGCGCAACGTTGGAAGCAAAACCTTGGCGTCGACATCGCCTTTCTGCTTGGTGGCGAGGTGATTTCAGGAACGCTACCGGGCACTGCGCTCGGAAGTCTTGCGGACAAGATCGCGGCCCATGAGGTCGAGATCCGCAGCAACGGACGAACCCTGGCTTTCGAGGTCCCTGTTGGCGGCGAAAATTTCGTCGCCGTGGCGGCCCCGTTTGTTGGCGAGGTGCGGGCACAGGGCGGTTACTACGTTCTTTTGCAAAAGCGCCAGGTCACGCTCAACGCCATCGAGTTGTTGAAAAACGTGGCAACCAACGATCTGAAAGAACTGCCGTGGGGTCCGCTTTCACTTGCAATCGTCGGCATGTTGGTCATCGGCCTTGTGCTACAGGCGCGCGAAATAGAAGGACCGCTCAAGCGCTTGCGCGACGATTTGCAACGATTGGCACGCGGCGACGTGCAAAAAATCGACGACGGGCGGCATCCCGGACGATTTGGTGGCATTGCCCGCGACATCAACGCAAGCATCGAACGATTTGGCGGCCATGCCGCAGGCGACCGGCGCGATCTGAATCAAATGCTCGGTGACGATGCCGGACGTGAACGCGTCTCTTCGCTGCCACCACTGCCGCCACTCGGTGGACCGAGTGCGTCATGGGGCGGTCAGGCGGGTGTGCCGAGCGGGATGCTGGGAGCGAACATGCCGCATCAGGCGGGAGGAATGCCCTCGATGGGGATGGGCGCAGTTCCAGCAGCCAACCTCAAATCACCGGCACTACCCTCGTTGCAAAACACGATGGGCCAGAGCGCCCCAGTGCCGAGGATGGCACCACCGATCGCGGCACCGCCCTCGGTTGCAGCGGCCTCACCCCGCATGGCTATCCCACCCGGGGCTCCGCCTGCCCGGGAAATGGACGATCAGCCGACCAAAGACATGGTGCGTGAAAAAGGCGGCGGGGCCCCCGATGCGTGGGAGACCCATGTGCGCGAAGTCTTTGCTGAATACGTCGCAACCCGCGCCCGATGTGGCGAGCCCACCGCAGGTCTTGCGCTCGACAAATTTCGCGAGAAACTGGAAGTGAATCGCAAGGCGATTGTCGACAAGTACAACTGCCCGAGCGCTCGATTCACGGTCTATGTGAAAGATGGCAAGGCGGCGCTCAAAGCCTCGCCACTGAAGGCGTGAGCGGTCACTGACCCAGCAGCAAGCGGTCGGCGCTGTCATCGGTGGCTGCCGCTTGCTCGTGCGGCTCGGTGCCGTTGATGAATACTTCGTCCATGCCCACAACACCCGGGGCAGGTAACACACCGGTTGCCGGATCGATTGTCTGCACGCGGATCCCAGGTGGTTGCGTGAAGGATCGAATCGGCTTGCCTTCATTGGCCGCCTTCATAAAGTCGAGCCAGATCGGCAGTGCCGCAGCGGTCCCGGTTTCACCCTTGCCGAGAACCCTCATATCGTCGAATCCGACCCACACCACCGCCAGAAGCTCTGGCGTTGCACCCACGAACCAAGCGTCTTTCAGATCGTTTGATGTGCCGGTTTTACCGGCAGCGGGACGCCCGAGAACGCGACCGGCCGCCGACGCAGTGCCTTCCTTGATGACCGACTCCATCATCGACGACACGAGGTATCCCACCTCGGCACTGATCGCGGGAAGGCGGGTCGGCTCGGCTTCCACCTGATCGCCCACGCGCAAGAAAAATCGCGGATGGACGCGTGCACCGCCATTCCAGATGGGAAGATAAGCAGTGGCGAGTTCAAACGGCGATACTTCGTGCGATCCCAGTGCAAGCGATAAACCGGCCTGCTCGTCTATGGGTTTCTCGAAGCCCATCCGATCGCAATATTGCCGCAGGGTTGGGATGCCGATCTCTGCGAGCAATTTAATCGAGACGGTGTTGATCGAATTCGCCAGAGCGGTCCGCAAACGAATCGGACCGCGAAACTCTTTCGAATAATTCGAAGGCTTCCAAAGATCGTAAACATCGGGAGCATCGTTGATGATGGATGCGGGCGTGAAACGTTGCGTTTCAAGCGCAGCACCGTAGACGAACGGTTTGAAAGATGACCCCGGTTGCCGACGCGCCTGGCGGGCCCTGTCAAAGCCCCCGGCCTGAAAGTCGTAGCCACCAACGATGGCCAGCACATCCGACGTGGCAACATCCAGCACGACCATCGCCGCCTGAGGACCCTGTTCGAGTACAGCGGGATAGATCTTTTCGTTTTCGCTCGGCTTTCCGGTTATACGCACCCGCACGAGGCTTCCGGGTACAAAGCGCCTGGCCATCGAAACCTTGCCTGCGTGGAATCGCTTCTCATCGGCCAACTGGATGACCGCTTCTATCCCGCCCAGATCCAAAAACATTTGTCCTGCGTTTGGATCATTTGGCTGTTCGACAACCCTGGTGACCACGGCTTCGACGATCTGGGATTGCGTAGGCGCCGACCCACCGCGATTCGCAATGAGTTCCGAGAGCTTCGACTTGAGACCCTTTTCCTTCAATATGCGGATCGGCTCACGGTAGCGCTGACGCAGATCGATCGCTTCAAGGCCACGATGCACCGCTTGGCGCGCGAGGGCTTGCAAATCTGCATTGATCGTCGTTTGCACCGAACCACCCGTACGGGTCAAAGCGCCGCCGCCCATCGCATTCACCATCGTCATGATCTCGGGAACCACAGCGAGACCTTCGCTGCGCACGACCGTGATCGGCTCGTTGGCGAACTGAATCGCCACTTCCCGTGGGACAAAACCGAGCTCGACCATTCGCGCCAAGACGTAGCGTTGACGCGTCTTGGCGGCATCGGGATGTTTGAAAGGACTGAGCCGCTCTGGACCTTGCGGCAGGCCCGCCAATAACGCAGCTTCACCCAGATCCACCTCGCGGATCGATTTTCCGAAAAAATACCGAGCGGCCTCTTCACAACCATAGCGCCCGTGGCCGAAATAGATGTCGTTGAGGTAGAGCTCGAGGATCTCTTCCTTGCTGAGGCGATTCGTCAAACGGTATGCGAGTACCAGTTCTTGAACCTTGCGCTTGATGGTGCGTTCGGGCGTTAGCAGCAAACGCTTGATCACCTGCTGCGTGATGGTCGAACCACCGCTTGCGCGTCGGCCAGACGAATCGCTGTCGCGCAGGACGTTTTCAAACACCGCGCGAGCAATGCCCTTCACGTCGAGTCCGGGATTCTCGAAGAAGGTTGCGTCCTCGGCGGCCACAACCGCCTGCACGAGGAGCTTCGGCACGTCAGCATAGGGAATCACCGTTCGTTTTTCGGTGCCGAGTTCCCCGATCACGTTGCCGCTGCGATCGAGCACGCGAACCAGCTGCGCTGGTCGGTAGTCCCCGAGCTTATCGAGGCTGGGCAGGTCCTGGGTGTAATAGAAGTAACCGCCAACCGCAACACCACCTACGAGAAACACCAACAGAACACTCAGCCAAAACAGCCGGCCGATCCACCGCAAGATCGCAGATCCCTTGCCCTTGCGGGGCCGAAGGCGTCCGGACGCTTCGTACATCGTTTTGTTTTTCTTGGCCACGTTGACCTTTTCACCGTATCAAAAAAATACGAAACCTCCCAAAATCAACAGCCTACAACCCTGCATCACCGGAATCATCAGGGGTGACGGCGGGTTCGCTGCCGCGGTCAACGATGCGTGCAATCCAGGCGAGGCAGTTCTTTTCGTCCATGGTTCGTTCGGTCAAATTGAACGCCGGCATGGTTTCGAGCGCCAGCGCAAACTCCTCGTCGGTCAACCGATCCCGCTCGTGCATGCGCGTGATGACGCGCTTGAGATGTTTCTGCCACTTGTCTGAAATGGCACCCTTGCAGTAATGCGCATAGCGACGCTTCGGACTTGGCAACAATGACGCGAGGAACGCAGCTTCCGCGACCGAAAGATCGGACGCTGATTTTCCAAAGTAGTGACGCGCGGCGGGACCCACGCCATAAAGGCGGGGACCAAACTCGATCGCATTCAGGTAAAGCTCGAGGATCCGCTCCTTGGTCAAGATCTGCTCGATGTACCACACGAGAAAAAGTTCTTGCAGCTTGCGCGACAAAGTCTTCTCGTGTGAGAGCAACAAATTTTTGACCGTCTGCATGGTGATTGAAGACGCACCAAATCGAAAACGACCGCTTGCCAAATTGCGTTTAAGCGCCGTCTTGAATTCGGTCGTCGCGAATCCGTCGTGCTGAAAGAAGCGGCTGTCCTCGGTGGTCAAGACCGCGTTGATCAGGTGCACCGAGATCGATTCGTAGGGCACGAAATCTTCGTTGTCCGGTCCAATTGCAAACATCAGAACTTCGGAAATGTTGGTCTTATCGTCCCACGGGGGAGGAATCTCGACTTCCTGGGTAACGACAGCCTGGGTATCGACGAGTGCAGCGACATGCTCAGGCGCCGTCACAACTTTGCACCCATCGATGCCAACCTTGCCGTTGAGTTCGAGTGCCTCGAGGTTTTGAAAGTCGATATGCGTTTCGAGGTGCGTCTCGAATTGGCCCGTCATCTGGAAACCCTGCAAAGTGGGCAAGATGGCCGAAGGAAAACTGGAAAGCAAATTCGCACAAGAAACCTTTGGGACCTCAAAAACCAGATCGATCCGCGGTGTCCAGGGCAGCGGAGCCCGATCATCAAAGTTAAACGGTTCGGGTAGCATCTGCACGGACCCATGGACTTGCGCCTGCAAGTTCCCGATGCGCCCCCAGAGCTTCTCGATGTGCACGGTATGCGTGGTGGGAGTGAACGTTGCCTTCAAATCGGTTGATAAATTCATGCCAACCACCGGTTCGGCCGCGAGGCCTTCGTGGAAAATACTCAAACCCACGACACCGAGGCGACCCGTGATACGGATTTGCCCGTCTACCGCACCGACATCCAGCTCGGCATCCACACTGGTTTGCGCAGGATTCTGAATTACCGGCGGCAAGACGTTGGCAATGCGCGCCAGCGAAAACTTCTCGGCGCGTAGGCGGATGGTACCCGACGAGGTCGAAAGGTCTTTGCCCGGCACCACGCTGCCCTCCGCGCGCCAAAGGGTCTCCTGCGATCCACCATAGCTGCCACTGAGATCGATGAGGAAGGTTTCAGGCTGCGAATCATTTCGTCTCACATGTCCCGAAATGCCGGTCAACCCAAGCTGGGGCATGGCCTGCAAATATCCGTCCACGACCTCGATTTCGGGAAGCCCCGTGGGACGCAGACCGGTTAACGGTGCAGAAACCAACAGTGACTCTGCGCCAAAACTGGAACCCGAAAGATTCTCCCCGTCACCCATCTCTCCCGCGACCCCGAGCATCGTGATTCTGCCCTGTTTTCCAGGGTCTATTTCGCCCGAAATTTCGCGAATGAACAGGTGCCGACCATCGGTGCCAGATTCGATGCGCACCGAGCCTCGCAGGACCGACAGCACGGGCAAACGGCGAGTCGAATCGACGCGCGATTCTGAGCCGCCTGAACGGCCTCTCGCTGCAAAATCCTGACGCAGCTTTTTCAGTTCATCAAAGCCACCGAGCACAACCAGGCGAGGCGCGACGACCTCGATTCTGCCGGGGCCAAACAGCACACTAAAAGGGACGACCACGCGTTCAACCGTCAGAAGCGGCCGACCCACGTCACCCACCTTCAAACCGGAAAGCTCGACGGACCAAATCGACGCACGCGACCTTGCAATTTCGACGGACAAACCGGTCCGCGCTGCAATTCGTGCAATCGCCATACGGGCTGCGATCGCGCCCCCGACAATCGGGTAGCACAAGGCCAACAACACCACGACTGAAACCGACACAAGCCAGCGCCGGCGTCGCTGCAAAAGGTGTTGCCAAATGCGCGTCAGGCGTCTTCTGCTCGAAAGAGTGGGTTCAGGCGGCACAGGCTTTGATTGTATCCCCATGCAAGGGATAGCAAAAACCGGAGGCGGTCAACCATTCGGGTGCGAGTTTGTCACGATTCCCGAGGACGCCCTGCCGGAGCTGCCCCTGGTTTCAAGCGGCGTTGGGCATCCAGGCGTCGTCGGTCACGGAAAACGTGCGCAATTCGTCGGCCAGCCGTCGGCGGGCGTGATGCAAACGCGACATCACGGTACCCACGGGACAATCCGACCGTTCGGCGATTTCGTCGTAGGAAAAATCCTCGAACTCGCGCAGTTGCAGGGCATCCCGGTGCACGGGTGACAATACCGCCATCGCGGCGCGGACGACCTGGCGAGTTTCGGCGGAGGCGAGTTCGACCTCTGGCGTCCGGCCGTGTGACGGTTCGTGTGAACCGACTTCCGAAAGATCATCGCCATCGTATTCACGGGGCTCGCTGCGCAGCTTCTCGCGACGCATGATATCGAGGCTCGAGTTCATTACGATTCGATGCACCCAGGTGAAGAACGAAGCGCGTCCCTCGAAGCGAGGCAAGTATCGCCAGATCTTGATCGTCGCGTCCTGAACCGCATCTTCGGCATCGCTCGGATTTCGTAGCACCTTCATTGCAACAGCGATGGCACGGGGCCGCGCTTCTTGCAACAGACGCTCAACCGCACCACGTTCACCCTTCTGTGCGCGAATGATGAGATCGTTGATGGAAGTGTCAGTTTTTGAACAGTTGTTGTTGACAGTTTGTTTTTGGTTTTCAGTTTCCGGGGTCATGCTCTGGGTATTGTGCAAACGCCGGGCCGAACTTTGCCGACATGCCAACGACTTGATTTGCAACCGATGTGAATCGATGTAGGTGGCAAGGCGCACTGCCGCGAATCCGAATCAGCGCGGCGAACGAATTTCGCCTATATTTGGCCCGCTTGGCCGTGTACCCCTCCCCCACGATTCACCGTTTTCTGGAACGCGCTCGACGCAGAGCGCGTCTGGAAGCGGGGTTGCGTCAGGGCGCATTGCTCGGAATCGCAGTGGTGGCGAGCATCCTTGTCCTCGCCACGGCGGCCGCGTCGTCTGGACCTGCGGCATTTTGGCCCTTGCTCACCACACGGGTGTTACCGGGCTTCACACTGTCAGTTTTTGCACTGTTGCTGATTTACGCATGGCGCAAGACCCGTTCCAACGCCGCCGTGGCCCGCCTCGTCGGTCGGCACGAACCCGCAATTTCGAGTGATCTCCGGTCCGCCGTCGAGCTTTATCCACAGCCGACCGCCTCTGCGTCCCCCGAGCTCGTCAACGCCTTCGTCACCGACGTAGGTCTTCGGGTGGAGGCCCTCGACCTGCGCCGGGTCCTTCCCCTGCGGAGGGCCGTTTTGACACTGCTCGCACTGGGGGGCGCCCTGATCCTTTTGCTAACCCTGGCTCTCGCCGCGAAGACATCCTTTGGCCGGGGACTGGCCCTGCTCTTTCACGTGCCGACGCGATTCGAAGGTGCCACCGTCTCCACGAAACCCCTGGTTGGCGAGGTCGAGGTCACCTATGTCTATCCACCCCATACCGGCATGGCGTCGCGAACAATCAAGGATTCATCAGGCGATGTCGTCGCGCCTCGAGGAACCCACGTCGCCTTGAAAATGCGCGCACTGCGGCGAACTCGAAAAGTCCTGCTGCTTTTTGGCGAACAAGGCGAAGGCCTCGAGATCGAGGTGCGCCGCGAGGGTGACACGTTGTCTGCAACCTTCAACGTCAATGAAGACGGACGGTATCGCGTTTGGATGGCGCCGGTATTGGGCCAGGCCGTGCGAGAGGATCGTGGCCACCGCGTTCAGGCACAGGCCGATCAAATGCCGGTTGCCGAGATCCGCGCCGCAGCCGATCGCATCGAATTGCCGACGCCTCAGCCCATTGAGATCGCCTACGGCGCAAGCGATGACTACGGACTCGGTCCCGTGGATCTCGTGTTTCGTGTTGGCAGCGCCGCCGAGAAACGTCTTTCACTTGAAGAAGGAAAAGGACGGCGCTCGCTCAAGGGCAAAACCACCTGGGACGCTTCGGCGGAGGCGCTTGTTCCCGGGGTGCAGATCGCCTATCGAATCGAAGTACGGGACAACGATGCGGTCAGTGGCCCCAAGACTGCATCTTCGCGCACGCTGTATCTGGTTTTCCAACGTCCAACCGAAACCACCGAGGAAGCCATCGCACAGCAACGCGAAATCCTTGACCACCTGCTGGCGGTGCTTGCGGATCGCATCGAACTCAAGTTCGGCCTCGACAACGATCTCGCGGTGGAAAGCGACGGCAGGCAGATCCCGACGATGGTGTCGGCGGCTCAAGATCCGCCCTCTCATTTGCTGGCTTTGCAGCAGGGACACGACAAGGAAGCGGAGCAAATTGCACAACTTGGTCGCATCATCGACGAACAAAAACGCAAAAAGTCGGGCAGCAAGACCTTGCTTGCTTCACTGTCGGGCATTGCCGATCGCCTCAATCGTCACCTGCGCAACGAATCGCCGCTGCTGATGAAACTGCGCGAAAAGCGCGACAAGAGTGCCCTGGCCCTCCGCGAGCTGGCGGTCTTCCACCAACAAGATCGCGATCACGTTGGTGCCCTGGAAGAGGCCTGTCTTCTGCTTGACGATCTCATTGGCCGACAACGGCTGGAAGATCTGGCGGCGCTCAGCAAAGAATTGACCGATGCCCACGCGCGACTCAAGGACTTGCTGGAACGCTATCGATCCACAAAGGACGAGTCGCTGCGCCAACAACTTCTGTCGGAAATCGCAACACTGCAAAAACGCATTCAAGAGCTGGCACAAAAAGTAGACGCCGTCCGTCGGCGCAACGACGTCCCGACCGAATGGCAAAATATGCCGGACATGCGCAAGGCTGCTGCCGAAGCGCAGAAGGTCCAAGATGCCGCGCGCAAGGGCGACAACGATGCGCTGGAAAAGGCGCTAGATGATCTGGGCAAGAGCCTGGATGCACTCAAAAAATCACTGGATGGCAACGCGTCCGAGTTCAACGACGAACGCTTTCCCAAGGAGAGTCGCGCGCTCAAGGAATTGCAGCGCAAGGTCTCGGAGTTAGAATCCGACCAGCGCGGGTTGTCGTCTGACACCCAGTCCCTCTCGGACGAAGTTCAGTCAGCCAGGGCAGAGAGCGAAAAGAAACGCATGGCGGAACTGCAAAAGGCAGCCTCGGAAAAGATGGCGGCACTCTCGAAGAAACTCTCGATGCCGCCCCCGGACTCTGCCGGAAATCGCGCCGGAGAAGATCACGCACGCGCGGGAGAAAATGCCGATCGTGCCGCACGACAAATGGACGAGAAGGATTTTTCCGAGGCCCGGGACGAGGTCGCGCAGATCGAGCGCAACCTCGAGCGATTGCAAAAATCGATCGCGCGACGCGTGTCCAACGAGAAACCCAGCGGCGAGCTAACGGGGTTCTCGCGTGAAATGAACGAGGCTCAGAAACTCTCCGAGGCGCTCGGCCAGGCGCTTTCTGAAATGCTTTCGCAACAACAGTCGGCGAGTGCAGAACAAAAAGGACGAGCCGGCGAACAGGCGGGTCGACAAAGCGGCATTGAACAGCGCACGCGCGAACTCGCAAGCGAAGCCGGCAAAGAGGGACAGGGTGTTCCCGGTTTCGACAGCGCCATCGGTGAACTGGAGGGTGCCGCGGAGCAAATGCAACAGGCCCAACAGGCGCTGCAACAAGGAAACGTATCCGAGGGGCTGGCGCACGAGAAAGCCGCAGCAGAGCGATTGGCACGCGTTCGCGAATCGATGCAGCAACAACAGTCGGGCGGCCGTTCGCAAAAAGCCGAACCGGTTGCCATTCCGGATGAAACGCGCGCGCCACGGGCGTGGCGGCAAGAGCTACTTGAAGCCATGAAAGAGAAACCCCCGGAAACCTTCCGCGAGCAAGTTCGACGTTACTACGAGGAGATTGTTCGATGATGCGGGCGGGGAAGATGCTCATTCTCGGGCTGGCGATGCTGCTTTTGCCTGCGATGGCCGGCGCGCAAGCCGAAGATCTGGCGAACGGCATTGACCTGCTGTCTCCGCGCGGTCGATCGATCGATTCCATGTTCGACACCTGGCAATTCGAGGTGGCAAGTCGAGAGTTGCAGGCGTTGCGTCTCGAAAAACCCGGAACCGCCGAGACCCTGTATCTCGAAGGCTACGAATTATTTCTGAAGGGCGACTATGTCGCCGCGGTCGTCAAACTGCGCGCCGTCGAATCGCGTGGAATTCATTCGCAAACCGTTCGCGGCTTGCGCGAGATGGCCGAAGCTGCGCAAACGGTCATCGACAAACACACCGAGCGACGTTCGCAAAACTTTGTCATACGCTTTCCCCCGGAGGACGAAGTTCTGGCCGACACGGCGCTTGCAACGCTGGAATCCGCCCTGGCCGCACTCAAACAAGACATCGGTTTTGTCCCTGCGTGGCCCATTGTCGTCGATATCTATCGCGACGCCGAAGATCTGGCTGCCGTTTCGCCCTTGACCATCGCAGAGGTCGAGCGCACCGGTACCATTGCGCTTTGCAAGTGGGGACGCCTGATGGCGACCACGCCGCGGGCGCTTCGCCATGGTTACCCATGGCTCGACACGCTTGGCCACGAACTTGTGCACTACGCCGTATCTTCACTCACGCAAGATCGCACGCCGGTGTGGTTGCAGGAAGGATTTGCAAAGTTCCTCGAAGCCCGATGGCGCAGTCCTGCAAGCGCACAGATCGCGCCCAGCATGGAACACCTGCTGGCCAAGGCGTTGAAGAAAAACGACCTGATTTCCTTCGATGCGATGCACCCTTCCATGGCCAAATTGCCGGGTGCGGAGGCTGCAGCGTTGGCGTTTGCCGAAGTCGCCACTGCGCTTTCCTTCATGTACGAACACGGCGGACCCCTTCTGCTTCGCGATACCCTGAGGCGAATCAACGAGGGCGCGGACGCCCAGTCGGCCGTTGCGGCGGCGATGGGAATCGCATGGAAGGATTTCGATGGGCTGTGGCGCAGTTACATGAAGACCCGCAAATACCGAACGTTTGCTGACTTTGAGCCCATGGCCCCCAAGTTGCGAAAGCACAAGGGTGGCAAGGGACCCAATGAAGATGATGGATCGGGATTGGGAGAGCGATCGACGCAGATGCTGAGGCTTGGGAACATGTTGCTGCTGGCGGGTCGTGCCCGTGCCGCCGCGATTGAATACGAAAAAGGCAAGGCCAATGCACGATCGGGTGACTGGTTATTCCCGGTCAAGCTGGGAAGAACTTACTTGGCCCTCGGCGACGGGGCCCGCGCCCTGTCTTCCGTAGCACGTTTCGTCGAGATCTATCCCGAGCTGCCCTGGCCGCATCTCATTTCCGGAAAAGCGCACCTCTTGCTCAACGACCCGCCCGCCGCTGTCGCCGCGCTCAACCACGCCGTCGCCAACAACCCCTTTGATCCCGAAGTTCAATGCGGGCTTTCGGACGCCTACGCGCGCAGCAACAATCGAAGCGCCGAGGACGACGTACGCTGGGAACGCGCCCGGCGCGCCTGTCTCGCACTCGGTCGGCAATAGCGCCTTTGACACAGATAAGGCCTTTGCCGCAGCGTGATCGGCGTGGCATTCTCTGCGGGTGTCAGAGTCCAGCCAGGCCAGCATCGAATCGGCCTCCGTTTCCACCGTCCCCACAAGCGCAAAAGAGCCTTCACCGGGTGACCAACGCATTGCGTCCACCGCGACCTCTCCCTCAAGTGACGACGCCGAGGCGGCTCGAACGCTGGCCGCGACCCGCCATGCCTTGATGGCTGAAATCGGCAAGCGCATTGTCGGCCAACAAAACGTCATCGATCACCTGCTCATCGCGCTCTTTTCACGCGGGCACTGTTTGTTTGTTGGCGTACCGGGTCTCGCCAAGACCATGTTGATTCAGACGCTCGCGGACATCCTCGACCTGTCCTTCGGTCGAATCCAGTTCACGCCGGACCTGATGCCCTCGGACATCACGGGATCGGACGTCCTTGAAGAAGACCGAACGACCGGCAAGCGGGTCTTCCGCTTCGTCAAGGGTCCCGTCTTCGCGAATGTGATCCTTGCCGACGAGATCAACCGCACGCCACCCAAAACGCAGGCCGCACTTTTGCAAGCGATGCAGGAACGCCGCGTATCGGCCGGTGGCACCACCTATCCGTTGCCCAATCCCTTCCTTGTATTCGCAACACAAAATCCCATCGAGCAAGAAGGCACCTATCCGCTTCCCGAGGCACAGCTCGATCGCTTCATGTTTCAGATCGACGTTGGGTATCCAACCGCCGAAGAAGAAATTCAGATCGTCGGTCAAACCACCTCGCCGGTCAACACGACCCTGTCCCGACTCCTCGCACCTGAACGGATCATTGCGTTGCAAGACCTGGTGTTGCGGGTTCCGGTCGCCGATCACGTGGTTCGCCATGCAGTTTCCCTCGTGCGTGCTACCCGACCGGGCGAGCCCACCGCACCGGACTTTGTGAAACAGTATCTTGCGTGGGGCGCGGGCCCCCGTGCATCGCAAAACCTCGTGATGGCGGCCAAGGCACGCGCGGTTTTGATGGGTCGCTTTGCGGCGTCCATCGACGACATCCGTGCCCTCGCCATGCCTGTTCTGGTTCATCGCATGGTGCCGAATTTTCATGCACAGGCCGACGGGCTGAATGCCCGAATACTGTGTGAACGCCTCTTGCAAGCCGTCACGGCCGAGTAGCCATCATGCCGATGCCCGGCGCATCCCCCGGTTCCGCAAACCAGCCCGTTTCACCGGCCGAGCTTGCCCGTCTGGCAACCATGGCGGTGCGAGCCCGCATCATCATCGAAGGCGCTTATGCGGGACTGCACCACAATCCGCGCCTCGGCACGGCCATCGAGTTCTCCGAGCACAAGGAATACGCGCCCGGTGACGACATCCGCCGCATCGACTGGAAAGCCGTGGGCCGACAGGATCGGTACTACATCAAGCGTTTCGAGGACGAGTCCGAAATGCGAACCTTCTTGTTGCTCGATGCCTCGGCATCGATGGGATACAAGAACCGCGGCGTATCGAAACTGACCTACGCAACCTATTTGGCTGCAGCCCTTGCCTATCTGCTTGGCAAACAGGGTGATCCTGCCGGGCTATGTCTGCACGACACGGCGATGCGAAACTACCTGCCACCCAGTGGCCGCGCCGGGCAGGTCCGCGACATGTTGCAGCTCCTCGAAGGGGTCAAGCCGTCCGGCAACACCGACATGGGACGGGCCCTCGAACGCATCGGTGATCTCGCCGAACGCAAAAGCCTTATCCTGATATTCTCCGATCTGTTGGATCTGGAACCGCCGGTGCAAGGGAACGCAAACCGCAATACGGTTTCCACCGGTCCCGCCGCCGAGCATCTGGCACAACTGCGCCAACGCGGTCACGATGTGGTCGTGTTTCACCTCCTCGATCCCGACGAGGTCGAATTGCCCTTCGAAGATCTCACCGAATTTCTGGCGGTCGAACCCGGCGACACCCGAACCTTGCTTTGCGAGCCCGACGATCTGCGCGAGGCATTCGCGCAAGCCTCCCTCGACTTTCGCGATCGCTGGCGCCGGGCTTGTGTTCAGGCGCGCATCGAATACCGCTTCGCAAGCACCCTCGAACCACCGGGCAATCTATTGCGGGCGTTCATCGGTCAGCGACAGCGACGCAGTGGTCAGGGTTAAGACACGAACATGGGCTTACTCGCACCATCGCTTTTACTGGGGCTCATCGCGGCAGCGATCCCCTACCTTGTTCACCGCATTGGGAAACGTACGCCGCGCCCCGTGCTATTCGCGGCGATGCAACTTTTGTCCGAGGCGCAACGGCGCGTGCGGGCGCGAACCCGCATCCGCGAAATTGCGTTGTTGGTGCTACGCACCGCCGCAGCAGCCGCGTTGCCCTTTATTTTTTCGCGACCCTTCATCGAGCGAGAAACCCTCGCACCGCAGGTCAGTCTCGCCCCTCAAAGTGCGGTCATCCTGCTCGACGACTCCGCAAGCATGCGACGCAAGATCGGACGACTCACCTCGTGGGAACGGGCGATCGAACGAGCCCAGGAAATCGTACGACAACTGTCACCCGAATCCGCGGTGGCGCTGGTCCTCGCAACGGTGGAGACCCCAACCCCCGCAGGCGATCTGACGCTCGAGCACACCCGAATCGAAGCAGCGCTTGCCACCACCGAAGTCTCTGCACGCCCGGTTGATTTCTCACGGGCTATCGCGCGCGCACAGGCATTGCTCGCAAATGCGTCTCACAACGAGCGACGCATCTACGTCATCACAGACAACCAGGCCTCCGGGTGGGAAAACGTCGATCCCAAGCCCGTCGAAGGCTCGCCGACCGTGACCGTTCTCGATGTGGGCAAAACCAGCGCGACCGACAACCGCGCGATTGTCGGGCTCGAAACGATCGCGGAACCGGAATTGGGACCTGGGGGAATCGCCGTCACGGCCGAGGTTGCAGCCTGGGGTGATTCCATCGAAGGCAAGCTGCCGATCACGCTTTTTGTGGATGGCCGCGCGGTCACGCAGGGTGTTGTCGAACTTTCAAGCGACGGTAGAGGCCGGAAGAAATTCGTACACGTCTTGCCAACAGATGGCGACGGGGCGCACCAGGTCGGCGTCGAGATTCCGGCCGACGCATTTCCCCTCGACGATCGCCGCATCACCTCATTCATGCCGGGCCAAGCGCCCCGCATCCTCATCGTCAATGGCGATCCGCGAACGGAAAAAACCGAAGACGAAACCTTCTTTCTCGAATCGGCATTGCAAACCGTTGGTGGTGGCGTCTCGATAGACACGATCTTGCTTGACGATGTCAGTGCTGAGTTGATGCACAATCGGGACGTGGTATTCGTTGCCAACGTTGCCACGCCCACCAACGACTTCGCGCGACTCCTCATTGAACACGTCAAACGCGGTGGCGGGCTATTCCTTTCGCTCGGTGAAAAGGTCAGTGCCGAGCAGTGGAATTTGGAACTTGGGCCCGTGTTGCCACAACCGATTGGTTTGCAGCGAACGGCATCGGCACTGCCGGGCCACAATGCAAGTGCACGAACGGGCTATGTTGCCGAGGGTGAACTTGTCGACGACCGCCCCGCCGAACGCTTCGCGCCCATCGATCGACAACATCCGCTACTCGGAACGTTTGGCGCGGATGGCGAAGGCCTTTCTTCGACCCGCATCTACAAGTACTTCCTGCTTGAACCCGCGCCCGAAACGGAACACCGCGAGGTCATCTTGAGCTACGAAACCGGCGCGCCAGCCCTCGTCGAACGAACGTTTCCACCGGCATCCGCAGGCGCACATGATCCCGGTCGCGTGCTACTTTTGTCGACCACCCTCGATCGCGAATGGACCGATCTGCCAATACGTCCGGGCTTTTTGCCCCTCGTGGCCGAGTCGGTGCGACGTCTTTCGGGGGCCCCATCGGGCGGCGAAACCCGAAGCGTGTTGGTTGGGCAACCCCGACCCATCACGATCGGTCGCAAACACTTGCGTCTCGAGATTGAAAAGCCCAACCGGCAAGTTTGGATTGCGCGGAGGGGCATCAACGATCCCGACAAGAAATTAACCTTCACGGAGACCGACGAACCCGGCACGTACCGCGTGCGGGCGTCCTCAACCGACAACACGCTTGCGCGGCTTCCTGTTGAAGACTTTGTCGTGAACCTCGATCCGCGCGAATCCAACCCCACCCGTCGAAACGACAGCGCCGTCGCGGCCAACGCCGCCAACGAGCAACCCGCACCCAGATACAAGATGCCCCTGTGGCACAACCTGGGCGCAGCGCTGATCCTGCTGGTGCTCGCTGAGTCGGTGTTCTCGCTGGTACGCCGGAAGCGTCTGACGCCGGTCTAGGTCCCGTTGACCTGCGCCGCAAACCAGCCCGCAAGCGCTTTGTGCCCGGGCGGTCCCAGCAACGAAGGCAAAAGCGCCCCCGGTTGCGGCATGCCAACCGTGATGCGCTTCTTGAAAACCGCCACTCGGGCCGTCGATTCCAGAATGCGCGCGCGAAACACAGCACTTTTCTCGGCCTCGCGCACCAACCCTGCATGCATCTCGATCTGCGCACTCTCCGGTCGGCGCACGAGGAGATGGTCCACACCGGCAACGATGGCCGCAACGGCAAGTTCCCCGGGCGAATTGCGATCCGCCACCGCCTTCATCGACAGGTCATCACTTACGATCAAGCCTTCGAATCCGAGCTCTTTTCGTAGCACACCTGTCACAATCTTGTGCGACAACGTCGCCGGCCGGTCGGGATCGAGTGCTGTGTACATCACATGCGCGGTCATGAGCGCATCGATGCCCGCTTTGGCTGCTGCTGCAAAGGGAGCAAACTCAACCGCACGCAACCGCGCCTCGTCGTGCAACACGACCGGCAAATCGAAATGCGAATCGACCGAGGTGTCGCCGTGACCCGGAAAATGTTTACCGCAACCGGCAAGCCCCGCGTGCCGCAATCCGCGCCAAAAAGCCAGGGCATGACGTATCACCTGCTCGGTCGTTGTTCCGAAGGCCCTGTCGCCTATCACCGGATTGGCTGGGTTCGTGTGCACGTCGAGATCGGGCGCCAAATTCCAGCCGATGCCCAGCGCCGCGAGTTCCGCACCCAAAAACCTGCCGAGCGTTTCAGTTCGATCGGGATCGTTGGCGGCACCCACCGTTGCCATCGGCGGCCAAACCGTCAAGGGCGAACGAAGCCGTTGAACCCGACCGCCCTCTTGATCAATCGATACAACCAGGGGCACATCGGTAGGCGACGCCTTCCGGAGTGCACCCACGAGGGCGCCGACCTGGGCTGGAGCCTCAAGATTCGGGCCGAAAACGGTGACGCCGCCGACTTCGCCGGAGACAATGCGGGCCCGAAGTACTGC
>ENA-ORBV01002180-ORBV01002180.1-microbial-mat-metagenome-genome-assembly--contig:-NODE-2180-length-41868-cov-8.683066_pt1 | contig 41868 bp, 26 predicted proteins | sample MGYA00237777_ERZ505514 | MGnify/ENA primary metagenome ERZ505514 (study PRJEB26160, sample SAMN06269048) | microbial mat metagenome | isolation source: Oligotrophic lake microbial mat | place... | reverse complement strand
GTTGTAGCGCGCCTGCTCGTAGGCGGCGGTCAGGCGGCCCACGAGCGCCGCACAGGCCGCCGCGCCCGTGGGCCGCCTGACCGCCGCCTACGAGCAGGCGCGCTACAACCCCGCTGGCGCCGCCCCCGCCGACGCGCAGGCCGCCGAGGAGGCGCTGCGCGAGCTTGGGTAGTGGACGGTGGACGGTGGACGGTGGACGGTGGACGTGCGCGGAAACCTCGCCCCATGAACAGGGTCGGCAGGGACGATTTGGCCTACAATACGTGGGCCGCTCGTGGCTGATCGTCTGCTCTGGGGGATTTTTATGCGCTCGGCACCTCGCCTGCTGATCATGCTCGCCCTTGCGCTGAGCGTCGCAGCCCAACAGCCGCCTGCCGCCGTAGCGCGCCCGGAGGCGCTGCGCCAGGCGAGCATGCGGGTTGTGACCAAGGAGCTCGCGCCGCTGGTGGTGAAGGAGGGCGGGCGACTGAGCGGCTTCAGCATCGAGCTGTGGGATGCGATCGCCGAGCAGCTCGGGCTACAGTACGAGCTGGTTGAAGTAACCAACGTGCGCGAGCAGCTAGAGGCGGTGGAGCGCGGCACCGCCGAGCTGGCGATCGCAGGGATCAGTATGACGCCTGAGCGCGAGGCCGTGCTCGACTTCTCCTACCCGATCTTGAACGCAGGGCTACAGATTATGGTCAGCGCGAAAAGCGAGACCGGCCTCAGCGCGCTGGTTGCGCCCGAGGTGCTGCAGCCCATGCTCCAGGTGCTGCTGGTCGGCATGATCATCCTGCTTGTGATGGCCCACGTGATCTGGATTGTCGAGCGTCCCAACCCCGACTTTCCCGACAACTACCTGCCCGGCGTCTGGGAGGGCATCTGGTGGGCCGTGAGCACGTTTACGACCTCGGGCTACCCCGGCCCCACGCCACGCCAAGCGCTGCGGCGACTGTTGGTGATGTTCTGGATGTTGCTCAGCGTGATTCTGATCGCCCAGTTTACCGCCTCTGTAACCTCGCTGCTGACGGTACAGCGGTTGAACAGCGCCGTCGGCGGGCCGAACGACCTGCCAAGCAAGCGCGTGGCGACGGTGCAGGGGAGCACGGCGGCGAGCTACCTTCAGGAGCAGCGGATCGACTTTGTGGGGGTTGCGCGAATCGAGCAAGGCTACGATCTGCTGCGCGCGGGCGAAGTCGACGCCATCGTCTTCGATACGCCGGTGCTGCTCTATCACGCGCTTAACCAGGGCCGCGGGACGCTCCAGGTGGTCGGCCCGATCTTCCAGGACGAGAGCTACGGCATCGCCCTGCCAACGGGCAGCCCGCTGCGCGAGCCGATCAACGAGGCGCTGCTCACGCTGCGCCAAGATGGCACCTACGACGCGATCTGCGAGCGCTGGTTTGGTGGAGACTAATGAAGCTACAGCCGTTTGATTCCGAGCTGATCCGTAGGATCGTCGTTCAGCACCCCACGCCGTTCTACCTGTACGACGAGGCTGGCATGCGCGCCGCCGCCCGCGCGCTTCACGCCGCCTTCGCCTGGGCGCCCGCCTTCCGCGAGTTCTTCGCCGTGAAGGCCACGCCCAACCCGCATATTCTGCGGCTCCTGGCCGAGGAGGGCTGCGGCACCGACTGCTCCTCGCTGCCCGAGCTGCTGCTGGCCGAGCGCGCCGGGATCGTTGGCGAGCACCTGCTGCTAACTTCCAACAACACGCCCGCCGAGGAGTTTGTGGCCGCGCGGCGACTCGGCGCCCTGATCAACCTCGACGCCGTGGAGCACCTGGCGTACCTCGTGCGCCACGCCGGGCTGCCCGAGTTCGTCTCGTTTCGCTACAACCCCGGCCCGCTGCGCGAGGGCAACGCGATTATCGGGCGCCCTGAAGAGGCCAAGTTCGGCGTCACTCGCGCGCAGCTTTTTGAGGGCTACGCCGCCGCCCGCGCCATGGGTGTGCGCCGCTTCGGCCTGCACGCCATGATCGTCTCCAACGAGCTCGACCCCGGCTCGGTGATCGCCACCGCCCGCATGCTTTTCGAGCTCGTGGCCGAGCTGAGCGCGCAGCTCGACATCACATTCGAGCTGGTGAATCTTGGCGGCGGCATCGGTATCCCCTACCGCCCCGAGGACGCGCCGGTGGATCTGGCGGCGATGGGCGCGGGCGTGCGCGCGGCCTACGACACGAGCTTCGGCGGCACGAGCCTGGCACCGCCCGCACTGGCGATGGAGTGCGGCCGCGTGATCACCGGCCCCCACGGCTACCTCGTTGCCACGGTGCGCCACCTCAAGACGACCTACAAGCAGTACGCCGGGCTCGACGCCAGCATGGCCAACCTGATGCGCCCCGGCATGTACGGCGCCTACCATCACCTGAGCGTGCTGGGCAAGGAGCACGCCCCGGCCACGCAGCGCTACGACGTGACCGGCTCACTCTGCGAGAACAACGACAAGTTCGCCATTGATCGCGCCCTGCCGCCGCTCGCCCCCGGCGAGCTCGTGGTCATCCACGATGTGGGCGCCCACGGCCACGCGATGGGCTTCAACTACAATGGCAAGCTGCGCTGCGCCGAGCTGCTGCTGCGCGAGGACGGCGACGTGCAGCTGATCCGGCGCGCCGAGACGATCAACGACTACTTCGCGACGATCGTCTGGTGAGACCAACTGTCACCCCGAGCGGAGCGAGGGGTCTTACCGCATTACAACGCAAAGATTCCTCGCTCCGCTCGGAATGACAAAGGTCAGGGTTTCACCGGCCGCGGCGGGGGTGGCGGGCCATCGGTGCGCTCGGCGAGCAGCACCAGCGAGCGCGGCGGCAGCTGGAAGATCTCGCTGGTGTGCGCATGATCGCCATTGGCGGCGGGGTCGGACGTGTCGATCAGCAGCTCCCACAGCGGGTCGTCCGGCCAGTCGGGCAAGATGAAGGGGACGGCGTCGTGGCCGGCGTTGTAGAGGATGAGCAGCACGTCGTCGTGGATGGGGCGGCCGCTCGCGTCCTGCTCCACCATCACGCGGCCATTCAGCAGCAGGCCGAAGCAGCGCAGCTCGGGGTTGTGCCAGAGCGCCGGGCTGATCTCCTGGCCATCCGGGCTGAGCCACTCCACATCGTACTCGGCGCTGCCGGGCGCAAGCGGCCCCTGGAAGAAGCTGCGCCGCTGGAGGATGGGGTGCCGACGGCGCAGCGCGATCAGCCGACTGGTGAAGTCGAGCAGCCCCGCCGCCTCTGGCTCACGCACCGCTTCCCAGTCGAGCCAGGAGACGGGGTTATCCTGGCAGTAGGCGTTGTTGTTGCCGCCCTGCGAGCGCCCGAACTCGTCGCCGGCCACGAGCATCGGCGTGCCCTGTGAGAGCAGCAAGGTTGCCAGGAAGTTGCGCATCTGGGCTAGGCGCTGCTCACGGATGACGGGCTCGTCGCTGATGCCCTCGACGCCCATATTCCAGCTGTTGTTGTGGCTGTCGCCGTCGCGGTTGCCCTCGCCGTTGGCGTCGTTGTGCTTCTCGTTATAGCTCACCAGATCGCGCAGCGTGAAGCCATCGTGGGCGGTGACGAAGTTGACGCTGTGGTAGGGCCGGCGCCCGTTGTGGTGGAAGAGATCCATCGAGCCCATAATGCGCGAGGCGAGCTCGGCGGCCTGGCCGGTGTCGCCCTTCCAGAATGAGCGCACGTTGTCGCGGTACTTGCCGTTCCACTCGGCCCACGGCGCCGGGAAGCGGCCCACCCAGTAGCCGTCGGGGCCAACATCCCAAGGCTCGGCGATCAGCTTCACCTGGGCGAGCAGCGGATCTTGCTTGATGATGTCGAAGAAGGGACTGAGCGGGGCGGAGTCGCTGGCGCCACGGGCGAGGGTGCGGGCCAGATCGAAGCGAAAGCCGTCCACGTGCAGCTCGCTCACCCAGTAGCGCAAGCTGTCGATCACTAGCTGGAGCACACGCGGGTTGGCGGTGTTCAGGCTATTGCCCGTGCCCGTGTAGTCCATGTAGTAGCGCGGGTTGTCGGGCACGAGGCGATAGTAGGCGGCGTTGTCGATGCCGCGAAAGCTGAGCGTAGGGCCAAGCTGGTTGCCCTCGCCGGTGTGATTGTAGACCACATCGAGGATCACCTCGATCCCGGCGGCGTGGAGCTGCCGCACCATCTGCTTGAACTCGGCCACCGCTGCGCCGGGGCCGCCCGCGCTGGCGTAGCGCGCGTCGGGGGCGAAGAAGCCAAGGCTCTGGTAGCCCCAGTAGTTACTCAGTCCCTTGTCCACGCGGTAGCCGTAGAGCTGGCCGGGGGCGACGCCGGGGATATAGCCGTGCCAGACATCCTCGCTGCGCTCGGGGAGCGCGTGGCGGGTGGCCTCACGCGGGGCGTCGGGGCGATCAAAGAGGCAAAGCTCAACGCGGGTGGCGTTGGCGGAGAAGAGCGCAAAGTTGGTGCCCTGGCCGTCCCAGGTGGCGCCGAGGGGATAGGGGTTACCGGGCCAGATCGAGGCCATGTGGAGCTGCTCCAGCTAGATTCCAGACGCGCACGGCGCTGGTTGCTGCTCCACAGCGAGCACTGGGCGCACACGGCCTGCGCCGATCATACCACAAGCGAACGGCTGGACCGCGAACGGCTGGACCGCGAATGGCGCGAACGGCTGCAAACCACCGCGAAACCCGGGCTCGGCCGGTTCATCTGCACGTTCTCCGCTTCCCTTCGCGTCGCTCGTGATCCAAAGGACTCGGGCGCTCAAGGCGCGCTATGTGCTGTATGCTCGGGGGCCACCTGCCGTGGCGTCGGCATCAGCCCTACCCAGCGCTGGCACCCCGCCCACCGCGCGTGCAGCGCGGGGCGCTCGTTACGCAGCGCGTCTATAATGCGCAATCTATGACGTAGCACATGCATGAGCGCCGGCCCTTGTCCAGCGACGTTCCGCTGGGCGGGCCGAGTGAGGTGCCAGCTTCCAAAAGGATGCCCCACGATGCCATCAAGAATCACGCCTGCCCACCGCGCCCCGCCCGCCGCCGCGCCCATCGCCCCACGCGCGCCCCGGCTGCTGCTCACCCTGGCCTTGCTGCTCGCCGCCCTGGGCCTGTGGCCGCCCGCCGCCGCGCCCGTCCAGGCGGCGACCACCACCAGGGCCGAGTGGGGCGCAACCAGCCCCGCCAACGGACAGCAGCTGAATGGCGTGAGCTGCACGGCCACCAATACCTGTATCGCTGTGGGCGCTGCTGGCGTAATCATGGGCTGGGACGGCAGCAGCTGGAGCCTCCAGGACTCCGGCACCACCCAAACCCTCAACGGCGTGAGCTGCACGGCCACCAATAGCTGTGTCGCCGTGGGCAATGGCGGCACCATCCGGGCCTGGAACGGGACGCTTTGGAGTGCCCAAACCTCCGGCACCACCCAAGCCCTCTTCGGCGTGAGCTGCACGGCCACGAGCCACTGTGTCGCCGTGGGCAATACCGGCACCATCCGGGCCTGGAACGGGACGCTCTGGAGCGCCCAGCCCTCCGGCACCACCCAAACCCTCAGCGGCGTAAGCTGCACGGCCACCAACAGCTGTGTCGCCGTGGGCAATACCGGCACCATCCTGGCCTGGAACGGGACGCTCTGGAGCGCCCAGCCCTCCGGCACAACCCAAACCCTCAGCGGCGTGAGCTGCACGGCCACCAATAGCTGTGTCGCCGTGGGCAATACCGGCACCATTCTGGCCTGGAACGGGGCGAGCTGGAGCGCCCAGCCCTCCGGCACCACCCAACAACTCCTTGGCGTGAGCTGCACGGCCACGAATAGCTGTGTCGCTGTGGGTAATACCGGCACCATCCGGGCCTGGAACGGGACGCTCTGGAGCGCCCAGCCCTCCGGCACCACCCAAGCCCTCCGAGGCATGAGCTGCACGGCCACCAATAGCTGTGTCGCCGTGGGCGCTGGCGGCACCATCCAGGCCTGGAACGGGACGACCTGGAGCGCTCAAACCGCCGGCACCACCCAACAACTCCTTGGCGTGAGCTGCACGGCCACCAATAGCTGTGTCGCCGTGGGCGCTGGCGGCACCATCCAGGCCTGGAACGGGGCGAGCTGGAGCGCCCAGCCCTCTGGCACCACCCAAACCCTCAGCGGCGTGAGCTGCACGGCCACCAATACCTGTGTCGCCGTGGGCAATACCGGCACCATCCTGGCCTGGAACGGGACGCTCTGGAGCGCCCAGCCCTCCGGCACCACCCAAGCCCTCCGAGGCGTGAGCTGCACGGCGACGAGCCACTGCGTCGCCGTGGGCAGTGGCGGCACCATCCAGGGCTGGAACGGTATCAGCTGGAGCGCCCAGCCCTCTGGCACCACCCAGCCACTCCTCGGCGTGAGCTGCACGGCCACCAACAGCTGTGTCGCCGTGGGCAATACCGGCACCATTCTGGCCTGGAACGGCACCAGTTGGAGCGCCCAGCCCTCCGGGACCACCCAGACCCTCAGCGGCGTGAGCTGCACGGCCACCAATAGCTGTGTCGCCGTGGGCAATACCGGCACCATTCTGGCCTGGAACGGCACCAGTTGGAGCGCCCAGCCCTCCGGCACCACCCGACCCCTCCTCGGCGTGAGCTGCACGGCCACCAACAGCTGTGTCGCTGTGGGTAATACCGGCACCATCCGGGGCTGGAACGGTATCAGCTGGAGCGCCCAGCCCTCCGGCACCACTCAACAACTCCGCGGCGTGAGCTGCACGGCCACCAATAGCTGTGTCGCCGTGGGCAATACCGGCACGCGGCTCGGCGCGCTCCCGCTCACGCTCACCGACACTGCCGCGGCATTCAGCCTCGATCTCGACCAGCTCAGCTGTCTCACGGCCCTCAGCGTCACCGAGGTCAGCGGCAACCACTCCAACGCCGGCCCCGCCCTCCAGACCGGGCGCTACTGGCAGATCACGCCCACCCCGGCCAGCTGCGCCAGCAACTACCGTGGCACCCTCACCCTGCCCTACGCCCCCCTCGATGTGAACGACAAGGTCTGCCGCTACACCGGCACGGGCCAGCTCTGGAGCTGCGTCCGCAGCTCGAACACCGCCACGACCGTGACCCGCATCACGATCACGCAGTTCTCCGACTGGGCGGTGGGCAACAACGCCAACCCCACGCCCGTCACGCTCACCAGCCTGGAGGCCGTCCTTGCGGTGGGTGGCGTGGAGCTGCGCTGGCGCACCGCGAGCGAGCTCGATGTGGTCGGCTACCAGCTGTTGCGCAGCCCCAGCGGCCAGCGCGCGGAGGCAGTGCCGGTGAGCCCGCTGCTCCCCGCCACCGGCGACGGGGTGACGGGCGGCAGCTACAGCTGGCTCGACGCCGCGCCGCTCGCCGGGGGCGCCTACTGGCTCCAGGTGCTCAACCGCGATGGCACCCCCGAGGAGTATGGGCCGGTGCAGCCCACGCCGCCCACCCCATCCGAGGGCACGCTACGGCTGTTTCTGCCCACCATTCGGCAGTAGCGCCCGTGGCCGATGTTGGATTTTGGTTCGGCAATCCAAAATCCAACATCGCAGCACACGCCCAGCCGTCTGGACCGCGAGCCGCGCGAACGGGTACGAAGGGCACAAACGCCAAACTGCACGGGCACGGCGGGTTCGCGGTGGTTCGCAGCCCTTCGCGCCGTTCGCGGTCCAAAGGGCTTGGGCGCCCCGGCACCTGTGGCGTCCCCAAGCCGTCTGGACCGCGAACGCCAAACTGCACGGGCACGGCGGGTTCGCAGCCCTTCGCGCCGTTCGCGGTCCAAAGGGCTCGGGCGCCCCGGCACCTGTGGATTACGCAGATTTCCGGCCCATTGCGGCACGGAGCAGCGCGGCGACATGCTCGCCCAGCTCGCGCAGCCGCACCGGCTTGCTGAGGTACTCGTTGGCGCCAGCTGCAAGGCAGAGCTCGCGGTCGCCGGGCATGGCGCGTGCGGAGAGCGCGATAATCGGCAGGCTGGCAAAGGCGTGCTCTGCGCGTAGCCGACTAATGGCCGTCAGCCCGTCCATGCCCGGCATCTGGATGTCCATGAGTACCAGCACGGGCAGCAGCGCGTGGGCCTGCGTGAGCGCCGTGTGGCCGCTGTCGGCGAGCGCCACGCGATAGCCAAGCGTATGCAGGTACGCCTCGACCATACTCTGCGTCTGAGGATCGTCTTCCACAAGCAGCACGAGCTCGCCATCACTGTGCGCCAGGTCTCCCTGTGGCGCATAGGTGACGGGCGGGGCGCTGGGCAAAACAACGCTATCGTCAGCCTGGCCCGGCTCCCAGGGCAGCGTCACGGTGAAGCGGCTGCCCACGCCAGGCGTACTCGAAAGCATGACCTGCCCGCCGTGAAGCGCGGCCAGCCTGGCGACCAGGGCGAGCCCAAGGCCGGTACCGGCGTAGTGGCGCGTCAGGCTGCTGTCGATCTGCACAAAGGGCTGAAACAGGCGCAGCTGGTCGTCGCGGGAGATACCAATGCCGGTGTCCCAGACCTCAAACTGCACGGTACGGGCCGCAGCATCGCCATGCACCTCGATCCCGACTGAGCCGCCCTGGGGCGTGAACTTCACGGCGTTTGCCAGCAAGTTGACGACGATCTGTTTGAGGCGCCGAACGTCGGCGGTGATGATCGCAGTCTGTAGATCAACACGAGTCTGCAAGTGGATCTGCTTGCGGGCCGCCTGCTCGGCGACAAGCGCGAGGCAGGCGGCGCAGAGGGCGGCCACAGGCACCGGCTCTGGGTACAGCAGCAGCTTACCGGCCTCGATCTTCGACAGATCGAGGATGTCGGTGATCAGAGCGAGCAAGTGGCGACCGGCCTCCTCGATGCGCGCAACACCATGCTGCTGCTGCGCGGTAAGCGGGTCGTCTGGGTCGTCGAGCAGGAGCTCGGAGCGACCGAGGATCGAGGTGAGCGGCGTGCGCAGCTCGTGGCTCATCATCGTCAGGAACTCGTCCTTCAGCCGCCCGGCGTGGGAAAGCTCGAGGTTGGCCTGGTGGAGCGCCATAGTACGCTCGGCAACGCGCTGCTCAAGACTCTGGTTCAGGAGCTCCAGGTGCTCGTTGCTCTCGTGCAGCGCGAGCTCGGCAGTGCGGCGCGCGGTAATGTCGCTGATGGTCGCGATCAGATAGCGCTGCCCCTCAGAGACAATAATATGCTGGTCGTACTGCACCCAGAGCATGTGGCCATCGCGGTGAAACTGGCGCATTTCGACGCGAAAGTCGCAGCTCGCGCCTGTGGCAGCGCCGGCCGCGATCACGTGCGCCAAGTCGTCGGGGTGCATCAGGCGGCGCCATAGATCAGGCTGAGCGAGCCACTCCTCCACCGAGTAGCCGAAGAGATCGGTGATCTGCGGGCTGATGTAAGGGCTGGTGGCGGGATCATCGAGGGCGCCAGTGGAGACGGCGAGGGGGATATTCTCGATGAGCATGCGGTAGCGCGCCTCGGCCACGCGCAGCGCATCCTCGACAACGCGGCGTGCGGCCAGCTGGTTCGTCAGATCGCGCTGGATGCCGACAAAGTGGGTGAGCTGGCCTGCGGCGTCGAGCACCGGCGCAAGCGTTAGCTCGTTCCAGAATGGCGTGCCGTCGCGCCGATAGTTAAGCAGCGTGACATGGCACTCCTCGCCGGCATGGAGCCGGGTCCGAAGCTCGTGTACGCTGTTCGGGTTGGTATCCGGCCCCTGGAGAAAGCGGCAGCTGCGTCCGAGCACCTGCTGCTCGGTGTAGCCCGTCATCGCCAGAAAAGCCGGATTGCAGGCGATCAGCGGGTAGTCAGGCAGACGTGCATCGGCGATCACCAGGCCATCGGAGAGCGCAGCGATGGCGCGCTCGCGCAGCGTGAGGGCGGCCTCGGCTGTCTGAAGCCGCTGGGCGAGCTGGCTGGTCTTGGCGGCCACCTGCACGGCGTGCGCGAGTCGCCAGAGCTGCGGTGGTGTGGTGAGCACGTAATCGACGATCGGCCCGCCGAGCAGCGCGGCGGCGGCCTGCTCGGCAGCGGGGGGGATCAGCAGCACGATAGGACAGCCCGGCACCGTGCTCGCAATCTGGCTGAGCGCTTCGGCAGTTACGTGCTGCTCGTCCACGCGCACCAGCAGCAGCTCGCACGCGGCGGGCAACTGGTGTGCAGTGTCGGGAGCATCTGCAAGGGCGATATCGGGGAAGAGCGCGCCTACGGCAGCGTCGATTGTATCGCGCGGAGCGGCAGTGCGGCGCTGGTAGCGCATGTGTAGCGCAGGTTGCATGGCGACGGACCTCTTGGTGCGGCGAGGGCAGCATGTGATAACTGAAGAATTTATTTATTATACAGGTTATAACAGGTCGCAGGTACCCAGGTGCTACGCCAACGCTATGAAGCCTGCGCCAGGATCGGCTATACTTACTACACCGTCTGAGCACTACTGATAGGTCGTTGTCCTCGGACTGGCGGCCACAAGAGCCGGCCCGACCGTGTCCGGGCGGCCTTTGTGGCCGCCCCAACCCTTCAAACTACAGCCTGGAGGAGCGACGCCCATGGCCGGAACGACGGTGGTCATCCTTGGCGGCGGCGTGGCCGGCATGAGCGCGGCCCACGAGCTCGCCGAGCGCGGGTTCCGCGTGCGAGTCTTCGAGCAGAAGCAGATCCCCGGCGGCAAGGCCCGCAGCATCCCTAAGCCCGGCTCGGGCACCGACGGCCGGCCCAACCTGCCGGGCGAGCACGGCTTCCGCTTTTTCCCGCGCTTCTATCGCCACCTGCCCGACACGCTGAAGCGCATCCCCTACGCCGGCAACGCCGCAGGCGTGTTCGACAACCTTGTGCAGACCACGCGGATCGACCTGACGCGCAACGGCCTGCCCGCAGTGCAGATGCTGTCACGCTTCCCGCGCTCGCTTGAAGATCTGCGGGTGCTGGTGGCCGAGCTCGAAGGGGTCAAGGACGGGATCGGCCTACGGCCCGGCGAGCTGAGCTTCTTCGTCGAGCGTCTGTGGCAGCTCGTGACAAGCTGCGAGGCGCGCCGCGAGGACGAGTATGAGCGCATCGCCTGGTGGGACTTTATCGGCGCCAGCACGCGCTCCGACGCCTATCAGAAGTTTCTGGCCGAGGGCCTCACCCGCTCGCTGGTGGCCGCCGACGCCAAGGTGGCCAGCGCCCGGCTGGAGGGCGACGTGGGCTTGCAGCTCTTTTTCGATCTGGGTAGCCCCGGCGTCAGCGCCGATCGCGTGCTCAACGGCCCGACCAACGACGTCTGGATCGAGCCCTGGCTGAGCCACCTGCGCTCGCTCGGCGTCGAGTACAACCTCGGCTACAAGCTCGATCTGATCCACTGCGCGAACGGGTCGATCAGCGGCGTGGACGTGCTCGGCCCCGGCGGGCGGCAGACCGTGACGGCCGACTACTATGTCGTTGCGGTGCCGCTGGAGGTGATGGCGCGCCTACTCCAGCAGGAGCAGCACCAGCCCATCCTCACTGCCGACCCTGGCCTGGCCGGGATCATCCCCTTCAGCCAGTGCGTGGCCTGGATGAACGGCCTGCAGCTGTATCTGCGGCGCGATGTGCCGATCGTCAACGGGCACGCGATCTACCTGGACTCGCCCTGGGCGATCACGACGATCTCGCAGCCGCAGTTCTGGCAGCCCCGCTTCGATCTGCGCAACTACGGCGACGGCGAGGTGCGCGGCCTGATCTCGGTGGATATCTCGAACTGGAACAGCAACGGCCTGCTGCACACCAAGCCAGCCAAGGCGTGTACGCGCCAGGAGATCATGGAGGAGGTCTGGTACCAGCTCAAGCTCGCGCTGAACGTGGACGGCCAGGAGCTGCTGCACGACGACGACCTTGTGACCTGGTTTCTGGACCCCGACATCCACGACCTGGTGGGCGAGGAGCGCACGCGCTACGAGGACGCCGAGCCGCTGATGATCGCGACGGTGAACAGCTGGCATCTGCGGCCGGACGCGTGGACGCGCATCCCGAACCTGTTTCTGGCGTCGGATTACATTCGCACCTACACCCAGCTGGCAACGATGGAGGCGGCCAACGAGGCGGCGCGGCGGGCGGTGAACGGCATTCTGGATGCGTCGGGGGTGCGCGCGCCTGCCTGCGAGCTGTGGCGTCTGCACGAGCCCTGGGTTATGACGTTCTGGCGCTGGTACGACGCGTGGCGCTACAGCCGGGGCCTGCCGTGGGAAAGCGAGCCGCCGTGGCTGATCAAACTGGCCCAACATCTGCTGGTACGCGGCTTCAACCTCCAGCATCGGCTGCGCCGCGCGCGGGCGAAGCCCCATGCCAGGCCCGCTCGGCCGCTCGCTCAGCGGGCGGGGGCGACACCGCCCATACCGTCGAGCAAAAGCTGAGCGGCCGCGAGGTGGGCCGTGTCGGCTGGGGCGAGGGGGTGGCGTCCAATGGCAAGGTGGGCCTCGGCCTGCTCGTAGGGCATGCCGAGGCGCTGGGCCTCGGCGAGCGAGCGCGCCCAGTGGCGATGGGCGGCGCGCTGGTCGCCACGCAGCCAGGCCTGTAGCCCGCGCACGCGGTGCAGCCCCGGCCGGCCCAGGGGAAAGGTGCGCGCGAAGGTGGCGACGCCGCGCAGGGCGCTGGCGGCGGCGCGGCGCAGGGCGGGGGCGCGCCCGGCGGCGGGGCTGCGCTCCCACAGCCCAAGGTAGACCTCGGCGAGGCCGAGGTAGCCGCCGAGCACCTGGGCAGCAGTGGGCTGAAAGCGGCCCAGGAGCCGCGTGGCCGCGCCGGCGATCCGCAGGGCCTCGGCGTGGTGCCCGGCGCGCCAGCTGGCGACGGCGGATACGCCAAGCAGCCAGAGCGCATCCTCGTTCTCGCCGATCAAGGGGCGCACCCGCTCGATCAGCACGAGTGCGGCCGCAGGGTCGCCGCGGCGCAGCGCGCACTCGGCCTCGCCCACCGCGCTCCAGATCTGGGTCTGCTGATCGCCGCGACGGCGCGCTGAGGCGAATGTGGCGACGCGCAGCTCGACGGTGCGGTCGAGGCGACCCTGGAAAAAGTAGACGGGTGCGAGCACCGAGCAGCTTTCCTCCCACTGGCGCCGGTCGCCAAGCCGGTCGAACAGATCGAGCGCCTGAAGCAGCAGGCGCTCGGCGCGCTCCCACCCGCCTATGCCGACGTAGTAGAGCCCGGTGGCGAGGGCCACCCAGCCGTGGGCCGGTCGGTCGTCGATGCGCTCGGCAGCGGCCCAGGCGAGCTCGCCGTAGCGCACGGCGAGCCCGTGCTGCGACACGAGGCCGCTGATCGCGCACAGGCTGGCGTACAGGCTCGCCAGCTCGGGCGTGGGGTCGCCCACACGCTCGACGAGATTCAGGCCGCAGATGTTCACCGTGAGCAGCGGCACGCTCTCGGAGCGATAAAAGTAGAGCTTGGCGACCTGCTGGAGCATGTGGGCGATGTGGACGAGCTCGTCGCGCCGCCCCCGCTCGCGCCCGATAAAGCCTGCTGGCCACAGGCGATGCCCGGCCTGGATCGCCGCCTCGCGCAGCAGGCTGCGCGCCTGGGCCAGCGGCTTCTCGGCGGGCGGATAGCCAAGCAGGGCGAGCGCGCGATGAAAGTGGTCGCGGCTTTCCTGGAGCTTGCCCAGGCCGAGGTAGGCCTCGGCGAGTCGGCCTTCCCAGCGCCCGCGCCGCGCGGCGTCCACCAACAACGTCGGGTGTGCATCGGCGAGGCGCAGCAGCTCGCCGAACAGGCTTACGCTTTCCTGGTTGGCATAGGTGCGAAACGCCTGCTCACCGGCGTGCTCCGTGTAGGTAATGGTCTTGGCCAGCAGGGTCTGGTCGGCCTCATCGCCGAGGGCCTGGCGCCAATGGTAGGCGAGCACGGCGTAGTACGGGGCAAGGTCGTCGGCGACGCTGTGCTCGTACCACTCGGCCACGGTGCGGTGGAGGGTGCGGCGCTGGGAGAACAGCAGCGTGTTGTAGGCCACCTCGCGGGTGAGCACGTGGCGAAACAGATACTGCAGGTCGGGCTCGGGCGTCTCAACTCTGGTGAAGCGCAGCTCGTCCAGAGCGTGCAGCGTGACGGGCAGCAGCGCGCGGTCGCCGTCGATCGGGTGGATCGCGGCCAGGATGCGGAAGGCGAACATGCGGCCGACCACGCTGGCCACCTTGAGTGTCGTCTGGTGCTGCGGGGGCAGCCGGTCGATGCGGCTGGTGATCACGCCCTGCACGGTGTCAGGGAAGCTGACGTGCGACAGGTCGACCTCGGGGGCGATGCGGCACTCGCCGGCGGCGATGGTGATCAGGCCGCGCTCGCGCATGGCGTAGGCGAGCTCCTCGCTGAAGAAGGGGTGGCCCTCGGCGCGGGCGACGATCAGCTCGCCCATGAGCTCGGGGAGTGCGCGCACGCCGAGGCGGCTGCGCACCAGGGCGAGCACCTCGGCGGGGGCGAGGGGCTGAAGGGTGATGGTTGTAGTGTCGGGATGGTCGCTCAGGCGGCGGGCGTCGGGCGACAGCTCGCCCTCAAGCGGGCGGGTGGAGATCACGAGCAGCAGCGGGCGCACCTGCTCGGCGACGGCGCGAGCGAGCGCCCACGAGGCCGAGTCGAGCCAGTGGCCATCCTCGACGAAGACCGCGAGGGGCTGATTAGCTGCGGCGGCGCCGAGCAGCGCCACGAGCAGGCGCACGGTGTTGTCGGCGCGCACCTGGCCGGTGAGCTGGGCGCTGAGCTCGCTCTCGGGCAGGTCGGCGGCGAGCACCGGGTTGAGCAGCGGCGCGAGCTCCGGCAGGTCCGGGTCGAAGGCCAGGCGGGCGCGCACAAAGGATGCGCGGGCCGCAGGGTCTTCCGGGGCGTCGGCGAGGTCGAGCAGCTCGCTGAACACGGGGCGCCAGGCCAGGTAGGGGGTGGCCCGCTCGATCGAGTCGCTGAAGCCGCTGAGCACGCGGGCGCCGGCGGCGAGGGCCGCGTCGCGCGTGGCGGCCAGCAGGCGCGACTTGCCGATGCCCGCCTCGCCGCTGAGCAGCACGGCGGCGCTGGCCCCGCGCTCGGTCGCGGCGCGGAGCCGCTCAACGAGCTGAGCCAGCTCCTGCTCGCGCCCGAACAGCTCGCCGTCGTCTGCGGCTGTGCTGGCAACGGTGTGGTGGTCCGCCCGCTCGCCGAGCTCGAAGATCGCGACGGGCTGCTGCTTGCCCTTCACAGTGATGGCGCCCTTGGGGTGGAGGACGGCGCGGTGGCGCAGCAGGCTGGCGACGCGCTCGGTGCAGATGATCTGGCCCGGCCGGGCGACCTGCATCAGGCGGGCGGCCGTATTCACTTCGTCGCCGAAGACGCCATAGGTGCGGCGCGTGGCCGCACCGTAGGGTCCGCAGTACATCACGCCCTGGCTGAGGCCGATCTGCGGTCGGTCGATAAAGCTCAGCTCGGGCGGTAGCTGGCGCAGGGCCTGAGCGGCGGCGGCAGCGCGCGCGGTGTCGTCGGCGTGGGCGATCGGCGCGCCGAATGCCGCGTACAGGTAGCTGCCCTTGTCGCCCATCGTTAGCTGGAGCACGAAGCCTTCGTAGTGGCCAACGATGCCCTGCACCCAGCGCACAAAGGCGTTCAGCCTGGCGCCAGCCTGCGGGTCGGCATCGTAGTTGATGCCGCCGAAGCGCATGAACAGCGCGGTGGCGGGGCGCAGCTCGGCCAGAAAATCGCCCTGGCCGCTGCGCAGGCGCTCGTAGACGGCGGGGAGCAGCCACGGGCGCGCCTGCTCCTCGCGCAGCGCCTGCGGACCCACCGGCTCCAGGGGTGCCGGGGCGACCACCTCGACCAGGGCCTCGATCACGGCGTACAGCTCGCCGCTGTGCTCGTCGGTGCGCCAGCCGGAGATGCGTAGGCTCGCGTCGAGGTCGGCCACCACCTCGGCGGCGATCAGCACCTCGCCGCGCCGGGCGAGCTGCTCGGCCTCGGCGAGCCGGTCGAGGGTGCTGCCGGCGAGCACATCGATCAGTTGAAGGGCGGGATCGCCCACGACGAAGCGGCGGGTGGAACCGGTGGCGACTGCGGCCTTGAGGCCCAGGGCGGCGCTGATGCCGGCCGGCATCGGGCCACTGTTGACGCGCTCGATGGCGCGCTGGCAGGCGAGCGCGGCGGCGACCGCGCGGCGCGCGGCGTGGGCCATGTCGAGTGGCGCGCCCTGGCGGCCCGGACGCGCGCCGAACCAGCAGGTGATCGCGTCGCCGCTGAAGGTGATCACGCTGCCGCCGAACGCGCTCACCTCAGCGATCAGGGCCTCGAAGATCAGGTTGAGCCAGGCGGTGATCACCTCGGCGCCGCGCTGAGGGCCGAGGGCCGTGGTGATCGCCTCGGTAAACGGGGTGAAGCCGGAAAGGTCGGCGAACAACACCGCGCCGACGGCCTGGTCCGGGAGCGTCTCGCCGCAGGCTAGGGCGAGTTGGCGGTCGGCCGGAATGAAGGCGCTTAGGAGTTCCATCCTTGTGCGTCGCTAGTCTAAGGCGGCGGGCGCCGCCGGGCGTCTGGGCGCTGCCATGCAGCTTGTGTGCTCTTATCATAACGCATTCCAACACCAAAAACTCACCCTGGGCGACGCAGCTCAGGGCTACGTCAAAGCCGCGCCTGCCGGGCATTTTATCCGCCCTGCTCAGGCGCGATCCAGCGCGGATCGATGGCGGCGATATCGAGGTCGAACAGGCCGAGCTGGGCGTCGAGGCGGAAGATCTGAGCGAACTCGGCGGGGGCGAAGGCTTTGTGCAGGCGCCCGGCGTAGTTCTCCATAAGCACGCGCACATAATGCTCAGCATCGTAGGGGGCGCCAGCTGCCGCCTCGTCGTCCTCAAGTAACGCATAGCGCCCGCCCTGGGCGCGATAGAAGCGCACGCGCTCGCCGGGCTGCCAGCTGGCGCGGCCGGCGGAAAGCAGGGCCTCGTACTGGCCCTCGCGCTGCTTGCTGGCGCGGTACTGCTCGGGCGACTTGGTGAGGCGCACGCGCGTGGCGACCTCGCGGGCGGGGAGGCGGCGCTCGCGTAGCGCGGCCACGCAGGCCAGGAAGTGGGCGCGCAGGGCGGGCGTGTCGCCGGCCATGGTGTGGCGCATAGCCTCGCGCAGGAACTGCTCGCCGAATGGCTCGCTGCGCGAGGAGCGCATGGCCACCCCGCGCATGATCAGCTCGCCGCCGTATGTGATCAGTGCGTAGTTCTTTACCTCGTGGCTGTACATCGCAGCGTAGCGGCCCTCGTACTCCAGAGCGATCCCGCTGGGCAGCTCGGCGGCCACGGCGGCAACCAGGGCGCGCTCCTCGGCGGCGCCCCAGGCGGGCGGCACGGCGAAGTAGACCCCGTCGGTGTCGGCTTCGATCAGGGCCACGCCGCGCGCGCGCAGGCCCGCGATCACCATGTCGAGCACCTCGCGGCCCCGCCGCGTCACCTCGTCGGCGGCGTCCATATCGGCGAAAAGGCCCATGCTGGTGGCGCCCATATAGCCGTAGGCCGAGTTGATGATCAGCTTCATGGCGGCCTGGAGCGCGTGGTGGTGCCCCGCCTCCAGCGAGCCAGGCGCGGCGCTGCGGGCTGCGGCCTTGTGGCCCAGCCGCGCCTCCAGCACATGGCCCACGATGCCCACCAGGGCGCCAAGGCGGTCGCAGGCCGGGCCGATCTTGTAGGCGCGCATCAGCGACGGGTAGAGCGAGGCGATGTCGGCCTTGACGACGTTGCGGGCCACGCCGCCCGCAAACAGGAAGAGGGCGCCGCCGGTGTGGCCGCCCGTGCGGGCGTCGCGGGCCTGAGGGTGCAGCGGCGGGGCCGCGCCCGCGTGCAGGTAGGCCCGCAGCAGCATCGGCTCCAGGATACCCATTGCTGGCCCGGCCCAGGCCACGCGCTCGTAGCGGCGGGGCGCCATGCCCGCCAGGGCGAAGGGCGCCGCCAGCAGCCGCTGCGAGAGCGCCTCGACCTCGGCCACGTCGTCGAGGGCGTAGCGGCGCACCGTCTCGGGGTCGCGCTGGTAGGTGGCGTAGATCTCGGGGCCGGGGATGTAGGTGCGCTCGGGGCCAGCGACGCCGAAGTAGCGGGCCACGTCTTTCAGGCCGTGGCTTGGCATATCGCGGGCCACAAAGTCGTGGCGGCGCACGGCGTCCAGGGTGTCGAGCAGCTCGCGGCCGGCCACGCTGTAGCGGTGGCGGCGGCCACGCGGGTCCTCGCTGATGCGCTCTAGCCGCGTGGGCGCGCCGGATCGGCCAAGCAGCAGCGGCACGCGCAGGGCGGCGGCGCGGGCCTCCAGGAAGGGCAGGTCGAAGCCGAAGAGGTTGTGGTTCTCGATGATGTCGGGGTCGTGCGCTTGCACAAGGCGGCAGAGGGCGCTGATCAGGCGGGGCTCGTCGGCGGGCGTGGGGGCCTCGATGATCTGAGCGAGGCCACGGCTGTCGCGCACGGCAACCATAAAGATCCGGCCCTCCGCCGGGTCGAGCGCAGTCGTCTCCAGGTCGATCTGCATGCGGTGCAGATCGGCGTAGACCAGATCGCGGAAGAAGACGCGGCCGGAGCGCATCAGGTACTGCTCGACGGGACCGACGCGGTGGTAGTCGTCGAGGTCGTGGAGGCGGGCAACGGGGCGGCCAAGTCGGCGCTGGGCACCTTCGAGCAGGGCGGCCTCCAAGGCGCGGCCGGAGCGGGCGTGGAGCAGGAAGCGGAAGCTGTCGGCGGGGCCAGCGAGGGCGGTGAAGCTGATCGGGGCGCGCTCATCGGCCTCGGGCACAGCGAGGTGGGCGAGGTCGTCGCAGTGGGCGGCGAGCAGCCAGGGGCGAAAGCGAGCCTGCTCGCGCAGCACGCGCCCGCCCACGCGGCGCCAGATCAGCGCCTGGCCTTCGCGGTCGGCCCAGACAGACACGATGCCAGGGGTAGCATCCCAGCCGTACACCCAGTCGGAAACGTCCAAGGTTGCGGCCCTCACCCCAGGCCCTCGCCCTCAGGGGGCGAGGGGCGTTCGAAGGAGGACGCTAACTTCAGCCAACAGCACCGGAAGATCGCGCCGAATAACCTGCCAGACAAGCGCGTGATCAATCTGATCGTAGCCGTGGATCAGGATGTTGCGAAAGGCAATGATTTGAACATAGCCGCTAATCTGGCTAGCCGTAGCTGCATCCTGTTGCGTGAGACGGCGCATTGCCTCGCCAATGATCTCGAAGTTGCGCTCGGTGCTTTGCCGAAGCATGCGATGTTGCAGATAGGCGTCCTCGGAAAAGCTGTGGGTGCTCTCGACAATAAATGCAGCCGCATCGCGCATATCCTCAAGCAGCTTGAGCGCGTTAGGCTGCATACAGCACTCGCTTGTCTTGCTCGATCGCGCGCAGGAGATAAGGATTGCGTAGACCCTTTGCCAGAACCAGATCGACCTCGCGCTCGAAGAGTGCTGCAAGCTGATCGCGCAGCTCGAAGTAGCGCGCCATCCAGGGGCCAAGATCAGCCTGCGGCGCGAACTCGACGAGCAGATCAATATCGGAGCAGGCTGGCTCGAAATCAGCGCGTGTCGCGGAGCCAAAAAGCTCAAGGCGCACGACCTGATAAGCGCGGCAAAGCTCGCGGAGCCGTTCAAGTTTTGCTGGCGAAAGGGTGATCAAGGGCGTTCTCAGCTGCCAGTTCTACGCGAATCCTTCAGCTCCTTCTTCTCGCGGGAGCGGAAGACGATCACGATCGGGGTGCCGCCAAAGCCAAAGCTCTCGCGCAGGCGGTTCTCCAAGTAGCGCGCGTACGACCAGTGGACGAGCTCGCCGTCGTTGGCGAAGAACAGGAAGACAGGCGGCTCGATCTGGGGCTGCACCGCGTAGTAGAGCCGCAGGTGCGCGCCCTTGCGGATCGCCATTGGCGGCTGGTCGAGCACGGCCTGGCGCAGGAAGGCGTTGAGCTCGCCGGTGGGCACGCGCTTGTGGCGGTTGTCCCAGATCTCGCGGGAGAGCTGCACCAGGCGGCCGACGCGCTGCCCGGTGAGGGCGGAGATAAAGACAATCGGCGCGTAGCTGATAAACTTAAAGGCCTCGCGCACGCGCTCCTCGAAGTCGTAGTAGGTCTGGTTATCCTTCTCGATCGTATCCCACTTATTGATCAGCAGGGCCACGCCCTTCTTCTCCTCCAGGATCATACCGGCGATGTGTGTATCCTGGGCGGTGACGCCATCGGAGGCATCGATCAGCAGCAGGGCCACATCGCAGCGCTCGATGGCGCGCAGGGTGCGCAGCACAGAGTACTTCTCGATGCCCTGCTCGATCTTGCCAGAGCGGCGGATGCCGGCGGTGTCGATCAGCGTGACCCGCTCGCCGTCCACAGTGATCGTGGTATCAATGCTGTCGCGGGTGGTGCCAGGCGTAATGCTGACCACGCTGCGCTCCTCGCCGATCAGCTTATTGAGCAGGCTGGACTTGCCGACGTTGGGGCGGCCCACAATGGCGATGCGCAGGTGCTTATCTTCTACCGCGTCGGTCTGGTTCTCGGGGAAGATCGGGACCACCAGATCGAGCACATCGCCGGTGCCGAGGCCGTGGAAGGCGCTCATCGGGATAGGTTCGCCCAGGTTGAGGGCGTAGAACTCCACCGCGTCTAGCTGGCGCTCTTTGCTGTCGCACTTATTGACGGCGAGCACGACATGCTTGGCCATGGGCCGCAGGATGTCGGCCACGTCGGCATCGGCAGTGGTGAGGCCCTCGCGGCCGTCCACCACAAAGATAATCGCGTCGGCCTCGTCGATCGCGAGCTTGGCCTGCTCGCGGGTGCGGCGGTGCATCTCGGCCTCGGGCAGATCCGGGTCGTCCTCATCGAAGAGCAGGCCAGCGGTATCGGCAACAGTGAACTCACGGCCATTCCAGAACGTCTCGCCGTAGAGCCGGTCGCGGGTGGTGCCGGGCTGGTCCTCGATGATCGCGCGGCGCTCGCCGATCAGGCGGTTGAAAAAGGTCGACTTGCCCACATTGGGGCGGCCGACAATGGCGACAATTGGTTTTGACATCGCTCGCTCTCTCCAGGGCGCACAGGCGCCAATATAGGTGTATATCATAGCATAGTTGCCAGTGTAGGCTTACGAGGGCGCGGCACCCCGCCGGGTGCGTTGACGCACCCCAGGGCCTATGCTATACTCGCGCTCGTAGCATTTCCTTGGTGTGGAGCACGCAGATGGCTCGCTGGGCAGAGTGCAGGCAAGCGGATCAGGTGGCACAGTGCCGGGCAGGCGAGCCTCGCCCCGTCCGTCGTCGTCCCCGTACCCAGCCGGCCACATGCCCAGGCTAGCCGCGCTTGTCCGCCGTAAGGTAGCAGGCCAGCGTTGCCCAAGGGCAGGCTGGCTTTTTTGTATGGGCGCGGCGTGCTGCGCCCCCACAGGAGTGTGAAGGCGATGGCAAAGGGCGATGTCAACAAGGTGGTGGTGGCGTACTCGGGCGGGCTCGACACCTCGGTGATCGTGCCGTGGCTGCGCGAGAACTATGGCTGCGAGGTGATCTGCTTCTGCGCCGACCTCGGCCAGGCCGAGGAGCTGGACGGCCTGGAGGAGAAGGCGCTCAAGAGCGGTGCTTCCAAGCTGATCGTGCGTGACCTGCGCGAGGAGTTCCTGCGCGACTATGTGCTGCCCACCATGCAGGCCGGTGCGATCTACGAGCGCAAGTATCTGCTCGGCACCTCGTTCGCCCGCCCGATCATCGCCCGCCACCAGGTGCTGATCGCCGAGCAGGAGGGCGCCGACGCCGTGGCCCACGGCGCGACTGGTAAGGGTAACGACCAGGTGCGCTTCGAGCTGACCTTCTTTGCGCTCAACCCCCGGCTCAAAATCATCGCCCCCTGGCGCGAGTGGAGCATTCGGAGTCGCCAGGACGCGATCGACTACGCCGCCGAGTTCGGCGTGCCTGTCACCGCCACCGCCGAGAAGATCTACAGCCGCGACCGTAATCTCTGGCACCTGAGCCACGAGGGCGGCGTGCTGGAAGACCCCTGGAACGAGCCCGAGGAGTCGATGTTCGAGTTGAGCATGAGCCCCGAGGCCGCCCCCGACGCGCCCGAGTATCTGATGGTGGGCTTCGAGCAGGGCGTGCCGGTAGCAGTGAATGGCGAGCAGCTGGGCCTGGTGGCGCTGCTGGAGCGCCTGAACGCCATTGGCAGCAAGCACGGCGTGGGCCGGGTAGACCTGGTAGAGAACCGGCTGGTGGGCATGAAAAGCCACGGCGTGTACGAGACGCCCGGCGGCACCATCCTTTACGCCGCCCACCGCGAGCTGGAGAGCATCGTGCTCGACAAGGAGACCCTGCGCGCCAAGGATCGCATCGCCCTGGACTACGCCGACCTGGTGTATAACGGGCGCTGGTTCACACCGCTGCGCGAGGCCTACGACGCCTTTGTGCAAAAGACGCAGCGCGCGATGACGGGCGAGGTGCGCCTGAAGCTCTACAAAGGCAACGCCATCGTGGTGGGCCGCCGCTCGCCGCACTCGCTCTACAACGAGGATCTGGCCACCTTCGGCGAGGACATCGTCTACAATCAGAAAGACGCCGAGGCGTTCATCAAACTGTACGGGCTGGGCATCAAGGTGCAAGCGCTTACCCGCTAGTGCTGAGTCACGAGTGCTGAGTGCTGAGTCCTGTCGGTAGCACAGTTACCGTGCGGCACTCAGCACTCAGCACTCAGCACTCAGTACTCGGTACTCAACAATGACAAATCTCTATCTCATCCGCCACGGCGAGGCGTTCGGGAACGTGGAGCCGATTATCGCCGGGATGAAGGCCGACAAAGGGCTCACGCCGCGCGGGGTGGCCCAGGCAGAGCGGCTGCGTGATCGGCTGGCAAGCGGCGAGCTCGCGGCCGATGTGCTGATCGCCAGCACGCTGCCCCGCGCCCGCCAGACAGCCGAGATTATCCGGCCAGCCCTGGGCCTGCCGATCATCCTCGATGACGATGTGCAGGAGCTGATGATCGGCGAGGCCGATGGCATGACCAATCAGGCCGCCTGGGCGAAGTTCGGCCAGCCCGACTTCGACCGCCAGCCCCTGCGGCCGATCGCCCCCGGCGGCGAGAGCTGGGGCGAGTTTACGCTGCGCGTCAGCCGCGCCCTCACGCGGATCACGGCGGAGCACGTGGGCAAGAATATTGTGGTGGTCTGCCACGGCGGCGTGATCGACTGCTCGTTTGTCCACTTCTTCCACATGCCCGGCCTGGTGCTGCCGCCCACCGACTTTCACACCCGCAACACCAGCCTCACCTACTGGGAGCGCGTGAACCGCCGCGACCGCCAGCTCTGGCGCCTCAACAGCTACAACGATATTACTCACCTCCACGACATCGGCGCCGTCGAGTCGCTGCGCTGGGAGGATACGCATCCCGCTTCGCCAGTGCCGACGGAGGAGTGACAGGGTGACTGTGCGCTTGCTGCGCTCGCGCTGCTCGCTTGACAGGGTGACTGTGCGCTTGCTGCGCTCGCGCTGACAGGGTGACCAGGTGACACCTGTCGGCTAAGACGGAGGAGTGACACGGTGACCGTGCGCTTGCTGCGCGCGCGCTGACAGGGTGACCAGGTGACACCTGTCGGCTAAGACGGACGCCTATAGCAAATGTGTAACTCGCTGATAACTTTGGAGCTACCGATAGGTGTCACCGTGTCACCGTGTCACCGTGTCACCGTGTCACCGCGTCACCGCGTCACCGCGTCACCGCGTCACCCGGTCACCTGGTCACCGCGTCAACAAAGGCAAATACATGCTTACACCAATTGAGGATGGGCACGCGGCGACACCACAAGGCTGGCGCGCGGCGACGGCGGCGTGCGGGATCAAATATCAGGGGCGCGACGATCTGGCGCTGCTGGTGAGCGACCGGCCCGCTGCCGCCGCCGCTGTGTTTACAACCAATAAGGTGAAGGCGGCCCCAGTGCGCTACGACATGGCGCTGATGGCGCGCAACCCCGGCGGCCTGCGCGCCCTGGTGATCAACGCGGGCAACGCCAACGCCTGTACCGGCCCCGAGGGCGATGCCGCCGCCGCCGCCATGGCCCAGGCCACCGAGCAGGCGCTTGGCCTTGCGCCTGATACGACGTTTGTTATGTCAACTGGAACGATTGGCGTGCCCATGCCGCTGGCAAAGATCACGGCGGGCATCGCCACAGCGGCCGGTGGGCTCGGGGGCGACGGCCTGGCGCTTGCGCGCGCGATCATGACCACGGACACGCGCCCGAAGCACGGCGCCCTGCGGGTGGCGCTGCCATCTGGCGGCACGCTCACGCTCGGCGGCATGGCCAAGGGCGCTGGCATGATCCACCCCAACATGGCCACGCTGCTTGCCGTGATAACGACCGACGCCGCTGTGACGCCCGCCGCGCTCGATGCGGCCCTGCGCCGCGCCGTGGAGCTGAGCTTTAACAGCATCAGCATCGACGGCGACACCAGTACCAACGACACGCTGCTGGTGCTTGCCAACGGCGCCGCTGGCAACGCGCCCATTGCGTCGCTAGAGAGCCCCGACGGCAGCGCGTTCCTGGAGGGGCTCACCACGTTGTGCCGACAGCTGGCGCAGGCCGTGGTGCGCGACGGCGAGGGCGCCACGCGCTTTGTGACGATCACGGTGCGCGGCGCGACAAGCGACGCCGACGCCAAGCTCGCCGCCATGACGATCGCCAAGTCGCCCCTGGTGAAGACCGCGCTCTACGGCGCCGACCCGAACTGGGGCCGCGTGCTCTGCGCCATCGGCTACTCCGGCGCCGAGGTGGACGCCGAGCGGGTGGCGCTGCGCTTTGGCGGCATGGACGTGCTGGCGGGCGGATTGCCGCTGCCGTTCGACGAGGCCGCAGCGAGCGATCTGCTGAACGTGCCCGAGATCAGCATCGACGCCGACCTGGGGCTAGGCCACGGCGCGGCGACCGTCTGGACGTGTGATTTCAGCCTGGATTATATTCGCATCAACGCGGAGTATCGGACGTAGCTATGGAACACAGACTCTGGGGGGGGCGCTTTGCGGCGCCGAACGCCGACGACATGCGGCGCTACAACGACTCGTTTCGCTTCGACCAGCGCCTCGCCGAGGCCGACATCGCGGGCAGCGTTGCCTGGGCCGAGGCGCTGGAGGAAGCGCGGCTGATCAGCGAGGAGGAGTGCGAGGCGCTGACGCAGGGCCTGGAGCTGCTGCGCCGCGAGTTCGCCGACGGGCGCTTCGAGCCCCAGCTGGGCGACGAGGATATCCACACTGCGGTAGAGCGGCGCCTGCACGAGCTGGTTGGCGAGCCTGCCCTGAAGCTGCACACGGGCCGCTCGCGCAACGACCAGGTGGCGACGGCCTTTCGCAGCTTTGTGATCGGCGCGGCCCGCCGGGTGCAGGAGCGGCTTCAAGACCTACAGCTGGCCCTGCTGGAGCAGGCCGAGCGCCACGCCGCCACGATCATGCCGGGCTACACGCACCTTCAGCGCGCCCAGCCGATCACGTTTGGGCACTGGTGCCTGGCCTACGTGGAGATGCTGGAGCGCGACCGGCAGCGGGTGGACGACGCGACGGCGCGCACGCGCACCCTGCCGCTGGGGGCGGGCGCCCTGGCTGGCAACTCGCTAGGCGTGGAGCGCGAGCGGCTAACCGAGGCGCTGGACGAGTTCGACGCTGTGGCCGCCAACTCGCTAGACGCGGTTTCCGACCGCGACTTCGTGGCCGAGCTGCTGTTCAGCTTTGCGCTGACGGGCGTGCATCTCAGCCGACTCGCCGAGGATCTGGTGCTGTACAGCAGCGCCGAGTTCGGCTTTGTAGAGCTAGACGACGCCTACTCCACTGGGTCGAGCATTATGCCGCAGAAGAAGAACCCCGACAGCATGGAGCTGCTGCGCGGCAAGAGCGGGCGCCTGATCGGCAACCTCGTGACGATCCTGACGGTGCTCAAAGGCTTGCCCATGACCTACAACAAGGACATGCAGGAGGATAAGGAGGCCTTCTTCGACAGCCTGGACACGCTGGAGCTGGGCTTACAGGTGGCGGCGGCGGCTGTGGCGACGCTGGAGGCGCGCCCCGAGCGTATGGCGGCCGCCCTGGACGACGCGATGCTCGCCACAGATCTGGCCGACGAGCTGGTGCGGCATGGCGTGCCCTTCCGCGAGGCCCACGGCAAGGTGGGGCGGCTGGTGCGGCGGGCGCTGGAGCTGCGTGTGCCGCTGCGCGAGCTGCCAATCGGCGAGTACCAGGCGGTGCAGCCGGACCTGGGCCACGAGGTCTACGCCGTGTTCGACTTTGCGCGCAGCGTGGCCCGCAAGGACAGCGTTGGCGGCACCGCGCCGCAGCGCGTTCTAGAACAGTGTGTCCGCTGGCGCGATCTGCTGGCGTAAGCATGACGGTGGACGATGGACGGTGGCCCGCAGGTTGTTCACCGTCTACCGTCTACCGTCCAGACCCCAGTGAGGTGACTCAATCACGATGACAAGTTTGCTCTACCAGCCGCCCGTTCAGCTGCCGCGCCTGCACGCCCGCCCCGAGGCCGCGGTGCATGTGCGGCGCGCCCGCGTGGGCGACATCCCGCGCCTCTACGAGATTATCAACTACTACGCGGCGCGCGGCGATATGCTGCCCAAGACGATGGACCAGCTGTACGCGCGGGTGCGCAACTTCAACGTGGCCGAGGCCGACGGCGAGGTGGTGGGCAGCGCGGCCCTGCACATCACCTGGGCCGATCTGGCCGAGGTGGTGTCGGTGGCGATCCACCCCGACTTCCAGGGGCGCGGCCTGGGGCGCCTGCTGATCGAGCCGCTGTTCGACGAGGCGCGCGAGCTTGGCATCCCCACGCTGTTCACGCTCACGCTGCAGGTGGGCTTCTTCAGCCGCCTGGGCTTCCGCGAGGTGCCGAAGCTGCGCCTGCCGCATAAAATCTGGCAAGATTGCACCACATGCTTCAAGCAGGATCGCTGCGACGAGATTGCGATGGTGCGGCCTGTGTAGCCCATCGCCCGAACGAGCACCCGGAGATGTTGGATGAGCAATAGCATGGCCGGGCAGTGGGAGGAGCGCTGGCACCCGCTGCGCGAGGAGTGGGTTATCGTGGCTGCACACCGCCAGGCGCGGCCCTGGCAGGGCCAGCTCACGGCCAACCCTGAGCCACCCCCGCCTGCCTACGTGCCCAACTGCTACCTCTGCCCCGGAAATACCCGCGTGAGTGGCGTGACGAATCCCGACTACAGCGGCATCTATGTCTTCGACAACGATCACCCCTGTGTTGGCGCCGCCGCGCCAGAAGTGGTAGCGCCGCCGCCGCCCTACCAGGCTCGCCGCGCCGCCGGCCTGGCCCGCGTGATCTGCTACAGCCCCCGCCACGACGTGACGCTGGCCGAGATGACCCCGGCGGCGATCGGAGCGCTGGTGCAGAGCTGGCAGCAGCAGACCCGCGACCTCGGCGCCCGGCCCGAGGTCCGCCAGGTGCTGATCTTCGAGAACAAGGGCGAGGCAGTCGGCGTAAGCAACCCGCATCCCCACGGCCAGATCTACGCCACCAACTTTACGTGGAAGACTTTCGACACCGAGCTGCTGGCGCAGCAGCGCTACGCTCGCGAGGCCGGGCAGGCGTTGTTTGCCGCGATCATCGCCGCCGAGCAGCAAGATGGGCGGCGCGTGCTCTACGAGGATGCCCACACTATCGCCTTTGTGCCCTACTTCGCCCGCTACGCCTACGAGGTGTATGTGGCCCCCAAGCGCAGTGTGCCGCACCTGCACGCCCTGGCGGATGCCGAGGTGGAGTCGCTGGCCCGAGCGCTCGGCGCGGTGACTGTTCGCTACGATAACCTGTGGCGCCAGCCCTTCCCCTATGTGATGCCCGTCCATCAGGCGCCCACCGATGGGGGCAACTACAGCGACTTCCACGCCTTCATCGGCTTTCTACCACCGCTGCGCCGCCCCAACACCCTGAAATATCTAGCCGGGCCAGAGATCGGCGGCGGCAATTTTCTTAGCGACACCGCACCCGAGGCGACCGCCGCCGAGCTACGCGCCGCGCCCAGCGTCCACTACCGCGGATCTACAGTATGAGCCCAATCACCTATAGACTGCTCGTGGCCAACCGAGCACCCATAGCCCGCCTCCATCGCCCACGGCCTGGGAGCGGAGCCAAGCAATGTGGCGTCTGAGCAGCACGCCAACCGGCGAGCTGCCAGGCCTGCCCGCCTTTGTCGCAGCCGTCAACGCCCAGCGCAACCTGTTCCAGCCCGACGCGCCCGTGCGCGTGGCCCGCGCGCCCGGCAGGCTCGACCTGATGGGCGGCATCGCCGACTACTCCGGCGCACTGGTGCTGGAGCTGCCTCTGGCCTGCGCGACCTTCGCCGCAGTGCAGCTGGTTGGCGCCCCCGAGCTTGTGGTGCGCAGCCTCCCCCTGGAGCCCGGCCTCGCCCCCCGCGAGGTTCGGGTCGCCCTGGCCGACCTGGCGCCTGCGGGTGCGCCGCTGGCCGAGGCAGCCGCCCACAAACTGCTCACTGCGGTGCCATCGAGAGGCTTGCAATCCTCTAAGCAACTCGCTCAATCCCCACCTGCTGGGGGCGCCACAAACAGATCACACGGATCACGCCAAGCACAATCGAAATGACTATCGAGGCGATCACGACCAGCGGCCATCGACCGAGGGCATTCGCGGTGACGACCGCGGCTACGATGTGGATAACGTCACCGATAAGCAAGGCTTGCAGCACGATGGTCAGAACTGTGCCCCGCGTGCGGAGTGCGCGATACAACAGATAGGCGATTACGAACAACAAGACCGCATACCAGCGTGCCATTTCTGAGGCGAGGGTGGGAGCTGGCGTGTCGGAAAACTGTGCGATGAAAGCGGCGGGTGTAAAGAAGGCCTGAACCCCGCTGACGAGGGTGAGAGCGATTTCGATGTAGAAGACGTACAAGAGATACTTCATGCTACTCTCCTGAAGTGACTTCACGGTGAACGCGGCGCGGCTAAGGGACAGCTGTCAGCTGCGCCGAGGCGCGCTGCATGCAAAAGCGCTAAAATGCCAACGATGACGGGGTTCGCGGTCACGGTGACTCCAGTGCAGCCGCCGTTATTCGTGATTAGGTTGTTCACGCCCGTGGGGGTGGCGGTCCCGCCGTCGATGGTATTGACCACGCAGTCCGTCACAGCACCGGTACTGTTAGCGACGATACTGCCTCGCAAGCTCAGTGTGGCCGCAGCGTTGTCTGCTAGTCTGACCTTTCGACAGTGCTGAGCCTGGTTTAGTATTTTTTTGAATCAGGTTTGCCTCATACCGAATGCATTCCCAAGTTATTTTACCTTAAGTCGTGTAAAGCCGCCTGACGGCCAAAGTGCCTGCCTGACGGCCAAGGAGGGCCAAACTATCATCGAGCGATATGCCCAACGGGCTAAACCGTCTTGGAAAAATGCGACACTGCTCTGAGCACTGTCGAAAGGTCAGATTGATCTATGTGTAGATCGTCCAGATATACCGGTAGATCGTTTCTGGTAGAAGTATACCGGATTATCCCTACTGTAGTCAAGCCGTGATTTGGCACGGATTTGGACAATACGGGTATGCCACGGATGGTGCGGCTAACCGCAACGTAGACCGCGTCGGCCCCGCGCAAGGCGCGATCAGCGGCGATCTCCAGCGCTCCCTGGGTCACGGCTATCCGCCCCCGCATCGGATCGCGCAGCTCACGGCTGAGGGTGCCAGCAACCTCAACGAGCAGCAGCAGCGGCGCGATGATGGGGATGCCACGCGTGGCCAGACGTTCGAGCAATTCCCGACAAAGTACATGGTCGGCATCGCGAGGGTTCAGGTCGCGCGCGAAGATGCTCGCATCAAGCGTGTAGATTGCCTGCCTCAGGTGTGCCGCGAAGGGCTTCATCGCGCTCGCGCCGGTCGGCCTCTAGCCGCTCAGCCAGGTGGGCGTCGGGGTGCTCACGGCCAATCGTCTCGCGCAGGGCGGCCCAACGCGCCCAGGCGTCATCGTTCGTCGTTTGCGCCAGGGCGGTGGGCACGACCAACTCCTGGGCGAGCCGGGCGATCAGCGCGGCGCGATCTTGTAGAGATAGCCGACGAGGGCCTGGTTGAGCGTGGGCTCGTTTGTGATGCTCATAGACACCTCCTGCGGGGCGCGTTATGTTCTAGCTTCCATTCTATAGCCCTCAGCGCCGGAAGCTATGCGGCCTGCCCGCCGCTATGCTACCATAGGGCCGCGTTGCCGCCGCCAGCCTAAGGAACAACTATGGCCCTCTTCGATATGCCGCTCGATCAGCTGGAAAGCTACCTGCCCGCCCGCGACGAGCCCACCGACTTCGACGCCTTCTGGGCCGCCACGCTCGCCGAGACGCGCCGCCACCCGCTAAACGCCCAGTTTACCCCCTACGCGAGCGGCCTGCACGCCCTGGAGGTCTGCGACGTGCGCTTCCACGGCTACGGGGGCCAGGCGGTACACGGCTGGCTGCTGCTGCCGCGTCGGCGCGAGGGGCCACTGCCCTGCGTGGTGGAGTATATCGGCTACGGCGGCGGGCGCGGCTTCCCCAGCGACTGGCTGCTCTGGGCCAGCGCCGGCTACGCCCACCTGGTGATGGATACGCGCGGCCAGGGCAGCGCGTGGCTGCACGGCGACACGCCCGACCCTGAGCCCGAGGGCAGCAACCCGCACTTCCCCGGCTTCCTGACGCGGGGCATCGCCAGCCCGCAGAGCTACTACTATCGCCGCGTGTTTAGCGACGCCGTGCGCGCCATCGAGGCGGCCCGCAGCCACCCCGCCGTCGATCCCGCCCGCATCGCCGTGACGGGCGGCAGCCAGGGCGGCGGCATCGCCATTGCAGCAGCGGGGCTCGTGCCAGATGTGCAACTGCTGATGCCGGACGTGCCCTTTCTCTGCCACTACCGGCGGGCCAGCGAGATCACGGACGCGCACCCCTACCAGGAGCTGGCGCGCTACTGCGTGACCCACCGCGACAAGGTGGAGGCGATCTTCGCCACGCTGGCCTACTTCGACGGCGTGAACTTCGCCACGCGCGGCCGCGCTAGTGCGCTCTTCTCGGTGGCCCTGATGGACGAGATCTGCCCGCCCTCCACCGTCTACGCGGCCTACAACCACTACAGCGGCCCCAAAGAGATTCGCAGCTGGCGCTACAACCACCACGAGGGCGGCGGCACCTACCAGGTGCAGGCCAAGCTGGCGTTTGCGCACCGCCACTGGGAGTAGGGCGAGGGGACAGAGGACAGGCCAGCGGCGACAGGGTCAGGGCAAGCTTGATCGCTGCTCAACACCATTGGGGCAAGCAATGGGCCGGGAATCTGTGGCATCTGTGGATCAGGGCTACGTCATGGTCGGCGCGGTTGCCAGAACCCGGCGGTTGAAACCGCGTCGGCCGGGCCTGCGGCTGCGCGTCGGCCGGCGCCGATGTGTCCGGACCCGCTCGTGCGGGCGGGCGCCCGGCGCACCGCGCCACCTCGGCGCGCGTGTACGCGCCCGCCTGCCGACCATGACGTAGCTCTATCTGTGGACACAAGGCCCGGCGCATGATCGTGCTATACTGATGGCTCCAAAGCCAAACAGCATCAGCGCAAAGCGTTCCGGAAGGACAGTGGCGATGACGGACACGATGGCCGGGCAGGCGCGCAGCCGCACAAGCGGGCGTCGTCCGCGCGCCCGTGCGCTACCCCTCCCCCTGACGCCGCTCGTGGGCCGCGAGGAGGCCGTGGCCCACCTGCGCGCCCAGCTGGCCGCCGAGGCCACGCGTCTGATCACGATCTGCGGCCTTGGCGGCGTGGGCAAGAGCCGCCTGGCGCTCCAGATCGCCCGCGAGTTTAGCGCCGAGGGCGCCGACGCCGCTTACCCCGACGGCGTCTACTTTATCTCCATGGCCGCCGTGATGCCGCGCGAGCCGCTGGCCCAGGTGCTGGCCACCACTATCGCCACAGCCCTCGGCATGACTATTGCCGGCCCCGAGCCGGCCAGCGCGCAGCTGCTTGGCTTCCTGCAGGCGCGCCGCGTGCTACTCGTAATCGACGGCATCGAGCACCTGATCGACGCCGCGCCCTACCTCAATACAGTGCTCCAGGAGCTGCCCGGCGTAACGGTGCTCGCCACCTCGCGCCAGCGCCTGAGCCTGCGCGGCGAGCAGGTGCTGCTGCTCGACGGCCTGGCCGCGCCCCCGGCCGACGCCAGCAGCCTGGAGGAGCTCGCCCGCTCTCCGGCGGTGCAGCTCTTTGCCGAGGCTGCCCGCGCTGTGTCGCCAGATTTTGTGCTGGGCGCCGTGAACGCCCAGGCCGTGGGCGCGATCTGCCGCCTGGTAGACGGGCTGCCGCTTGCGATCGAGCTGGCCGCCCGCTGGACGCCCGTACTCGCGTGCAGCGAGATCGCCGCCGAGATCGGCCAGAGCCTCGACTTCCTTAGCGACGATCGCCGCGATTCCGGCGACGAGCCCACGAGCCTGCGCGCTGTCTTCGCCCACTCCTGGGCGCTGCTCACTTCCTCTGAGCAGGGCTGCCTGCGCCGCCTCGCCGTGTTCCACGGCAGCTTCACCCGCGGCGCCGCCGCCGAGGTGGCCGGCGCCGGGCTACCCATGCTTGCCGCCCTCGTAAACAAGTCGCTCGTGCGCCGCGTGAGCGGCGACGCAAGCGCCCCGCCACGCTACGAGCTGCCTGGCCCTCTACGCCAGTTCGCCGAGGAGCAGCTCGAGGCCTCCGGCGAGCGTGCGGAGACGCTCGACCGCCACGCCGCCTCGTACTTGGAGACGCTCTCCGGCCACCTGGCCGACCTGCGCGGCCCGCGCCAGATAGCGGCGCTCGCCGCGATGAGCGCCGAGATCGATCAGCTACGGGCCGCCTGGTACCACGTCGCCGCCCGCGCCGACCACGTTTCGCTCGCCGCCGCCGCCCCGGCCCTGTTCCACGTCTACGACATGCTGAGCTGGTTCCAGGAGGGTGTGGCAGCCTTCGCCCTCGCCAGCGAGGCGCTCGCGCCCCGACGCGAGCAGCCCGGCGTCGCGGCGGCCTACGCCATGCTGCTAGCGCGACAGGGCTGGTTCACCTTCTACCTGGGCCGCCTGCAAGATGCGCGCGCGCTGCTGGAGCTCAGCCTCGCGCTACAGGAGCAGCAGGGCCTGAACGCTGAGATGAGCTTCGGGCTGAACTATCTTGCCGCCGTGTGCGCCTACCTTGGCGACCACGCGGCCGCCGAGCGCCACGGCCTTGCTGGGCTGGCGCTGGCCCGCGCGAATGGCGACGCTTACGCCCAGGCTGTGGCCAGCAATATCCTCGGCCAGAGCGCCTACGACCAGGGCGACTACCCGAGCGCCCGGCGCTACAGCGAGCAGAGCCTTGCGATCGAGCAGCAGATCGGCAACGGATGGAGCATGGCCTTCTCGCTCACCAACCTCGGCAAGGTGGCCTACGCCCAGGGCGACTTCGCCGCCGCGCGTCGGCTCTACGCCGCGAGCCTGGAGCGCCGCAGCGCTCTCGCGGATAGCCGCGGCGAGGCGATCTGCCACAACCGCCTCGGCGATGTGGCCGCCGCCATGGGCAAGGTGGCGCAGGCCGAGGCGCAGTATCGCCAGAGCCTCGCCATCTTTCAGGCCATCGGAAGCCGCTGGGGCCAAGCGGCAGTGCGGCTCAGCCAGGGTCAGCTGGCGATCAGCCAGGGCCAGGCCGCCACAGCTGTGCCGATGCTGCAAGAGGCCCTGCGCCTCGCCCTGGAGACGGGCTCGCTGCCCCAGGCCGCCGCTGTCGCCGCCCTCTGCGCGCCGCTGGCCCGCGCGCACGACCCACAGTGGGCCGCCGAGTTGACTCACATGGCCGCCGCACCCGCCGACAGCGAGGCCTTTCGCCAGCAGGCCGCCCGCCTGCTCACCTGGCACTACCGCAAGCCCGCCGAGGCCCCGGCGCGCGCCGTGGGCGAGAGCGCCGTGCGCCAGGGCTACCCCGGCGGCCTCACCGCCCGCGAGGTGGAGGTGCTGCGGCTTGTGGCACGCGGCCTTACCGACGCCCAGGTTGCCGACGCGCTTGTGCTCAGCAAGCGCACCGTGAGCACCCACCTCACGTCGATCTACAGCAAGCTTGGGATTGGCTCGCGCAGCGCTGCCACGCGCTTTGCGATGGAGCAGGGGCTGCTGTAGGCCGTCTGGACCGCGAAGCGCGCGAACCTCTGGACCACGAACCGCGCGAACGGCGGCGAAGCGCGCGAACCTCTGGACCACGAACCGCGCGAACGGCGGCGAAGCGCGCGAACGCGAAACGGCACACGTGTGGCCGGATTCGCGGTGGTTCGAGGCTGTTCGCGGCTTCGTGGTCCAAAGGGCTCGGGCGTCCAGGTAGCTGTAGGGAACGCGATGCCTACAGCCCTAGCGCGGGCGCTCCCCTCGCGCCAGCGCCCGTGCGATGCTGTTGTGGCGCGCGGTGAGCGCCGGTAGATCGACGCCGAGCAGCTCGCCGCCGCGCACGCGGGTGCGCCCGTGGATCACACTGAGATTGGCCCACGGCGGGTAGCAGAAGACCAGGGCGGCCAGCGGGTCGTGGACGGCGCCGCCTGCGAGGCCGATCCCATCCAGCCTGTAGCCCACCATGTCCGCGCACATGCCTGGCGCAAGCTGCCCGATGTCGTCGCGGCCAAGCACCGCCGCGCCGCCGCGCGTGGCCAGCCACAGCGCCTCACGCGCGCTCATCGCCGCCGGGTCGCCCTCCGATTGTATGCTCGGCTCTTGTGGCCGGGCGATACGTTGCAGCAGCATGGCCTGGCGCGCCTCGCCCAGCATGTGCGAGCCGTCGTTCGAGGCCGAGCCGTCCACCCCAAGCCCCACCCGCCAGCCCGCCCGACGCATCGCCCCAATCGGCGCGATGCCTGATCCCAAGCGCATGTTCGAGCACGGGCAGTGCGCCATCCCGGTGCGCGTCCCGCCCAGGCGCCCCAGCTCCTCGGCAGAGGGGTGAACCACGTGGGCGTGCCAGACGTCCGCGCCCACCCAGCCCAGATCCTCGATCAGCTCGACCGGGCGGCGCCCGAAGCGCTCCAGGCAGAAGCGCTCTTCGTCGAGCGTCTCGGCGAGGTGGGTGTGCGAGTGGACGCCGTAGCTGCGGGCGAGGGCGATGCTCTCACGCATCAGATCCAGCGACACGCTGAAGGGCGAGCAGGGCGCCAGCACCACGCGCAGCATCGCGCCAGGGCGCGGGTCGTGGTACTGCTCGATCAGGCGGCGCGAGTCGGCCAGGATGTGGGCCTCGTCCTCCACCACGTGATCCGGCGGCAGGCCGCCCTTGCTCTGGCCCAGCGACATGCTGCCGCGCGCGGCGTGGAAGCGGGCGCCAAGCTCCTGGGCCGCCCGGATCTGATCGTCGAGGCGCGCGCCGTTCGGCCAAAGGTAGGTATGGTCACTCGTGGTGGTGCAGCCAGAGAGCAGCAGCTCGGCCAGGGCCGTCTGCGTGGCCACATACACCGCCTCGGGCGTGATGTTCGCCCAGATCGGGTAGAGCGTGGTGAGCCAGCCGAACAGGTTCTGATCCTGCGCCATGCAGCGCGTTAGCGTCTGGCAGAAGTGGTGGTGCGTGTTGACCATGCCGGGCATGATCAGCATGCCCCGCGCGTCGATCACCTCGTCGGCCTCGGTGGGCAGCGCAGCGCTCGGCCCCACCTGCGTAATAAACCCATCCACGGCGTACAGCGCGCCGTCGGGAATCTCCGCCCCATCGTCGGCCATGGTCACCAGCAGATCCGCGTGCCTCACCAGCAGAGTGCTCATCGTCGCTCCAGCATTCGCTTCACGCCCGTGCGGCCAGGATTGTAGCACGGCGTGTGCGGATGCGACTTCCATAAATCAGGCATGTTGTCCACAGATGTCACAGATTTCCGCCCTATTGCTGGCCCCAAGGGCATGCGCAGCGCGTCGGCTCTGGACTCGGCAATCCAAAATGGTATTACCCTACCCCCAGATCGAGCCCATGCGCCAGGCGGTGAGCCCCAGCAGCTCGGCCGGGCGCCCCTCGGCGAACGCGGCCACCCCCTGGCTGTCCGGTCGGCTCGGGTAGATCCGGCTGGTGATCGCCACCCGATCATTCGCAAAAACCTCGATCACCGAGCGGTCGAGAAAGACGCGCAGCCGCAGCGGCTCGTCGTCCGCGAGGGCTAGGGGCGCCACATGCGCCGCACGGTCGGTCTCAGGCGCCTGGGTAGACTTGCTGCGATCCAGCGTCAGCTGCTGCGGCCGGCTATCGTAGCTGATGCGCGTCTCCTCCGCGCCGTCTGGCGAGCGCCGCAACGCCAGCCCGACCACGCCCTGCGGGTCGGGGCGCAGCTCGACACTAAGCTCCAGCGCGTCGCCGCGCACCGCGCTCAGCGGGACAAGCTGATCAGGCACGAGCGTGCGCCGGGCGACGCTACGCTGCTCGCGGCGCAGCGCGGCAAGCTCCGGCAGCGGCGTGGCGAAGACGCTGCCGTCCGCTCGGGCATCAAAAAGGTGTGCGCAGGCAGCGCTAAGTGCTGCGCTCTGCTATAGTACCAAACGATACCCCACGCTGTCTGTGCGCGAGCACACCCGATGAGCCCAAGGAGCCGAAACGGCTATGCCCGACGAGCACTACGAGAACCCGAAGCTCGCCGCGATCTACGACCGCTTCTGCGGCTGGTCGCGGGACCGCGACTTCTACCTGGCGCTTGCGGGCGACCCGCCCCAGCACGTACTCGACCTCGGCTGCGGGACCGGGCTGCTCTGCGACGCCTACGCCGCCCAGGGCCATACCGTCACTGGCGTCGACCCAACCCCTGCGATGCTCGCCGTCGCCCGGCAGAAGCCACGCGGCAGCGCGATCACGTGGGTGCAGGCCACCGCACAGGCGTACCGCTCGGAGCAGCGCTTCGACCTGATCATCATGACGGGGCACGCCTTCCAGGTGCTGCTGAGCGACGACGACGTGGCGGCGACGCTCACGACGATGCGCCGCCACCTCGCGCCCTCCGGCCGCGCGGTCTTCGAGTCGCGCAGCCCGGCGATCGACTGGGCGGCGCAGTGGAACGGCACCGAGGAGCGCAGCTGCCAGGGCGTGACCGTTCGCGAGACGACGGAGGTGCGCTCGCGAGTCGGCGACCGGGTGACCTTCGAGCAGCGCTACCAGTTCCCCGACGAGACGCTGGTCTCCTTCAGCGAGCTGCGCTTTCTGCCACGGCAGGCAATCGAGGCGCGCCTGGCCGCGGCCGGGCTCCGTGTGGAGGCGGTGTTCGGCGACTGGGCCTCCTCGCCCTTCGACGCCACATCGTCGCACGAGATGATCTTCGTGGCACGGCCCGTGGAGGGCTAACGCTCCGTCAGCTACCTTCCCGCCCCGCCAGCACCTGGCTCTGGTGAGGCGCTACACCAGAGGCCCAGGCTAGTAAGGAGGTCACGCGCTGCCCAAGGTGTGCATCGCATCCCAATTCATCATTCTGATTCGGCTAGCGGATAGTACAGGCTTCCAGAAATCCGTTGTGGCTTATGACGACGGACGACCGACGACGGACGACCGCTCCGATGGCCGCACCGTCGCAAAGCGCGCCGCGTAGTCGCTCATGCCCTCGGGCGCAACGACGGAGACGTGCGCCGACAGGTGGTGCAGCAGCAGGCTTGCTGCCATCGTCGCCCTGGTGCCGCTCTCGCAGATCACCACGATCGGGCGATCCGTCGGTACGGCGGCGAGGCGCTCGCGCAGCGCGCCGTAGCTAATCAGCAGCGCACCGGCGATCACGCCCCTGCCCCACTCGAACGGCTCGCGCACATCGAGCACTAGCGCCTGGCCGCGCTCCACCAGCCCGGCGAGGGCGGCAACATCCAGCTGCGCGAGTGTGGCGCCAGCAAGCCCGGCCTGCTCCAGCGTGGCGGGCAGCGCGGCAAGATACCCGCGCACCGGGTTGCGGCCCAGCGCGGCGAGGAGCGCTGCGGCCTCGGCGGCGACGGCGGCGTTCTCGCCGATCAGCACCAGGAGCTCGCCTGGGGCGCAGACGGCGGCCACGCGCGCCGTGAGCGCATCGCGGCTGTAGGGCGCCGCAAGTGCCCCAGCGCTGTGGCATGCTGCAAACGCATCGCGGGAGCGCACGTCTAGCGGCAGCGCCCCGGCCTGGATCACCTCGACGGCGGCGGCAGGGCTCAGTGCATAGTCCATACCGATGGCGGCGAGGCCATAGCCCTCCGGCAGCGGCAGACGGCCCTGATTGGTATGGCGGTGGCGCAGCACATCCTCAACAGCGGCGCGCGGCGTCTCGCTTAGCCGCTCCGCAAAGCTGGCGCGGTCCGCAACTTGCAACGCCCAGTTGAAGCGGCGCTCGAAGCCGATCGTGCTGGAGACCTTGCCGCTCATGGCTTTGCCGCCGCAGGCAGAGCCACCGAAGTGTGCAGGGTAGATCTCAACATCGTCGGGTAAGGCGAGCAGGCGCTCGAACAGACTGGTGTAAAGCGGGCCGGGGCCAGTGTCAGGCAAATCGACCAGATCGGCGCGGCCCACATCGCCCACAAACAGGCAGTCGCCAGTAAGCGCAAACCAGGGCCGTGCGGCGCGGGGCGTGTCGGCAACGAGGTAGGCGGTATGCTCAGGGGTGTGGCCCGGCGTGTGCAGCGCGGTGATCACAATGTTGCCAACCTGCACGCTTGCGCCATCATCGAGGGGCGTGTGGGCAAACTCGGCCTCGGCGCGGCGCGGCAGGTGCAGCTGTGCGCCGGTGAGCGCGGCCAAAGCCCGGCCCGTGGAGAGATAGTCGGCGTGCAGGTGGGTCTCCAGGATGGCGACGATGCGTAGGCCACGCTCGGCCGCAAACAGCGCGTACTGCTCGGCAGGTAGGCCGGGGTCTACCACTGCCGCGACACCGCCTGCGGCGCAGCCGATCAAATAGGAGGCGGCGGCGATCGGCTCGTTCAGGAGCTGGCGAAAGATCATCGGCGACCACCTTGCAAAACTGGCATGCGGATTGACAACACTGTCATCGCAACTTCCAGGCGCGTCAATTATACTACGCCCACTGCGGGAACGACCGCATATCGTAGCAATCTGTGTGGAGGTGAGCAGCATGGCAACCTTGAGGAGCGCTCCAACGGCGGAGCTTGCTGGCGTAAGCAGCGAGGCATGCGGCCCCGCCGCACTCGCAGATCTCGGCAAGGACCAGCGGCTACTCGTGCTTACAGAGACGCCCCTGAATGTCGAGACGCCACTCAGCCTGCTCGACACGCCAATCACCCCGGTTGAGCGCATCTTTATGCGCAACAACCACGAGCTCGTTCACACCGAGCAGGCCTGCTGGAGCCTCACGCTCGATGGCCTGGTGCGCCGCCCGCTCACCTTCAGCTTCGATGATCTGCTGGAGCTGCCCCGCAGCTGCTACGTGGCCGTGCTGGAGTGTAGCGGCAACGGTCGGACCGCCTTCGCCGAGGCTGGCACGCCCGCCGAGGGTCTGAGTTGGGGCCAGGGCGCCGTGGCCTGCGCGGAGTGGATCGGCGCACCGCTCGCACTGCTGCTAGAGCGGGCCGGCGTGAAGGCCACCGCGCTCCAGGCCGAGTGTACAAGCGCTGGCCCCGAGCCATTCGTGCGCGGCGTAGAGCTGTCCAAGCTGCTCGACGATGCGATGCTGGCCTACGCGGTGAATGGCCAGCCCATCCCGGCGGCTCACGGCGGGCCGGTGCGCTTGGTTGTACCTGGCTGGGGCGGCGTAAACTGGGTAAAGTGGATCAGCGGCATGCGCCTGATCGCCCACGAGTCCCTGAGCCACTTCAACCAGGAGCGCTACGTGATCTATGGCGCCGACGGCCAGGTGACGGCGAAGGTGCGCGAGCTGCAAGTGAAGTCGATCATCACCGGCCCCACGGCGGGCGAGCTGCTCCGGCCAGGGCTGGTGGACGTGCGCGGCTGGGCCTGGTCGGCGGGCCACGGCGTGGCGCAGGTGGAGCTCAGCGCTAACGGCGGGGCCAGCTGGCAGCCCGCCCAGCTCGGCGCCAACCAGGGGCCACGGGCGTGGCGCGGCTTCCACTGGGCCTGGCACGCCACGCCGGGCCGCCACACGCTGCTGGCCCGCGCCACCGACGACACCGGCGCAACCCAGCCCCTGACGGTGCCCTTCAACCCGCTCGGCTACCTGAACAACGCCGCCCATCGGGTTGGGGTGAACGTGGAGGCGCTGTAGCGGCAGCAGGCAGACGGTGGACGGTGGACGGTGGACGGTGGACGGTGGACGGTTCAGGCTACCGTCTGCCGTCAGCTCACAAACGCAAACGCAAGGCCGTCGTAGCCTTTGCTGCCCACGGTCTGAATAGCGGTGGCCACCACGCGCGGCTCGGCGGCCATAGCTTCCAGGAAGCGTCGGACGCCCTGCACACTGGCGTCGTGGCTTGCGGCGTCGAGCACGGCGCCATCGCGCACCACATTGTCGGTGATGATCAGGCTGCCACGGCGGGTGAGCTTGAGCGCCCACTCGAAGTAGGCGGCGGTGTTCACCTTGTCGGCGTCGATGAACACCAGGTCGAAGGGGCCGTGGCCCTCGGCGGCAAGCTGAGGCAGCGTGTCGAGCGCCTTGCCAAGCCGCACGTCTGCGACCTCGGCCAGGCCGGCGCGCTCAAGGTTTGCCCTGGCAACCTCGGCGTGGTGCGGGTCGGCCTCCAGCGTGATCAGGCGGCCGCCGGGCGGCAGGGCCCGCGCCAGCCAGATCGCGCTGTAGCCACCCAAGGTGCCGATCTCCAGGATGTTACGGGCGCCGTGGCTCAAGGCCAGGATGTGCAGCAGCCGCCCCTGGTTTGGGGACACACTGATCGCCGGGAGACCGGCGTCGGCTGTAGCATGAAGCGCCGCGTCCAGCGCCGCGTCCGCCGGCACGAGCGTGTCGGTGAGATACTGGTCAACTGCGGTCCATTGCTGCTGGCTCATGGTCGCTCCTTTGATATCCGATTGCGGCCCACCGTCTGTGTAATCTGCGTAATCTGCGGATGAATAGTGCGCTAAGGGGCGGCGCGTGTAAGGCACGCCTCGGCCTCGCGCTGCATGGATGTTGCGACCTGGGCGATCTCGCGCGTGCCGGCGAGCACGCTCGGCAGCCAGACATCGATCCCATAGAGCGCGCAGCGGGCGGCGGGCGTCGGGGGGAGTCCTGGGGCGTCGGCGGCGCGAGTGGCGGCAGCGACAAGCGCGGGGTTTGTCGCAAGCATTGGGTCGGCGAGGGCTGCCTGGCGCGCTGGTATGCGCCCAAGGGCAAGGGCTAGCCGCGCCTGGGCCTCCGGGGCGCTCAGCGCGTCGATCAGGGCGATGGCGCGCGCACGCTTCTCGCCCACCAGGTCGCGGTGCAGCATCAGGTACGTCCCGCCGAGGGGAGCGACGGCGGCCCGACCGGTGGTTGGCACGACTGGCAGCGGCGCGATGCCCAGATCAAGCGTGTCGCTCAGGGCCGTGTAGCCGGCAATAGCCCAATCGCCGTCGATGGCGTAGGCCGCGTTGCCGCGCCCAAACAGGCGCTGGCCCGCCCCGTGGCTCACGGTATCGTCCTCGGCGGCGGCGTGCAGCTCGCGCAGAAAGCCCAGCGCCGCCGCTAGCTCCGGGGTGTCGAGCGTGATCGTCGCGCCGTCGGCGCTTAGGGGGGCGCCGCCGTATGCGTAGAGCCAGGGCAGCAGCCAGCGCGCCTCCTCCCAGGCCATCACGAGCCCGGCCGTCTCGGGGGTGGCGGCGGCCCGCGCTGCTGCGATCAGATCGGCGCTGCTGGCGGGCGCGGTAGGCACCAGAGCACGGTTGGAGAGCAAAAGCAGGGCGCCCTGTGCGGCCAGCGGCGCGCCCCAGAGCTCGCCGTCGGCCGTGGCCGCAGCAACGAGTGCTGGCAGCGTGTCGGGCGCGGCCTGCCCGCCAATAGGCTGGAGCAGGCCGTCGGCGAGCAGCCCGGCCAGGGCCTCCTGATCGGCCCAGATCAGGTCTGGTGGCGGCTCGCCAACCAGGTTGGCGGTGGCCAGGCTGAGCCGCAGCCCATCGGCGGGGCGCGCGATCAGCTCCACCGGGCCCACAGCCTCGTCGGCGAGCTCATCAAGCAGGGCGCGAACAGCGTCTTGCGCGGGGCCATCCTCGGCAACCCAGAGCGTGAGCGCCTGGGGAACGGGGG
>ENA-ORBV01002179-ORBV01002179.1-microbial-mat-metagenome-genome-assembly--contig:-NODE-2179-length-41869-cov-12.060562_pt1 | contig 41869 bp, 25 predicted proteins | sample MGYA00237777_ERZ505514 | MGnify/ENA primary metagenome ERZ505514 (study PRJEB26160, sample SAMN06269048) | microbial mat metagenome | isolation source: Oligotrophic lake microbial mat | place... | reverse complement strand
TGTGATGAAGATGGCAATGTTTTATTTTATTTCAACGGGCAAGATATTGAAGATGTTTCTTTTGCTGAAATGCTCAACGGCAGCAACATTAATGACGATCCTGCCCATATTGGTTACGACCTGCCTCAAGGAGCAATCGTTTTACCCTGGCCGGAGCATCCGGATCACTACTTTCTGTTTCATGAAACACTGGGTACTTCCTGGTTTGGCTGGGGATGTTATGAATTGCGGTATTCTATCATTGACATGAATGGCAACAACGGGTTGGGCGAAGTGATCCAGCGGCGGCGCTTTTTATTGTATGAACCTTTGACTTTCGGACAATTAACCGCTACAAAACATGCCAACGGGCGTGATTGGTGGTTATTAGTCAACACCCGGGATTCAAACCTTTATTACCGCTATTTACTTGATCCTTCCGGGGTGCGACGTATGGAAGACCAAGTTGTGGGGGAAACAGTGCTTGCCGGTGTTGGTCAGGCCGTTTTTTCCCCAGATGGTACCCGGTATGCGCGATTCAATACAGTTAGTGTTGAAGCTGGCAGGTTTGTTGATATTTATTCTTTTGACCGTTGCTCCGGGTTGCTAAGCAATCCCCTCAAATTTCAGTTTGATCCGAATACTTTGGCAGGGGGTGCAGCTATTTCACCCAATTCCCGCTATCTATATATTGCTTATCGTTTGGCTGTAGATCAATACGATCTTCAAGCATCCGACATCTTAGCCAGCCGGCAAATTGTAGCTGAATACGATGGCTTTGGCGACCCTTTTGCAACAACCTTTAATCAAATCCAGTTGGCACCAGATGGTAAAATTTATGGCTCAGCCGCTAACGGTACCAACTACCTCCACATCGTTCATCAACCCGATCTGCCTGGTGTAGCGTGTCAAGTGGAACAGCACGCATACCGTTTGCCAACCAAAAATGCTTTTTCCATTCCCAACTTCCCCAACTACCGCCTCGGCCCCATAGACGGCAGCCCCTGCGATACGCTCGGCCTCAACAACGTGCCGGTAGCGCTGTTTCGTTATGCCACAGATACGATGGATTACCGCGAGGTGGTTTTTCACGACTTGTCTTATTACGAGCCGGAAGAATGGCTCTGGGATTTTGGCGATGGCAATGGTTCTACGGATCGCCACCCAACGCATACTTATACGCAGGATGGATTGTATGAGGTCTGCCTCACGGTGAGCAATGTGAATGGGGAACATACGCTGTGCCGTCCGGTACTCATTGGCACAGTGTCCACAGATGAGCCGGGACAAGCAGCAGCCGTTCGGGTATTCCCTAACCCGGTGCAGGATCGCATGGTTTTGGAATGGGGAGGCGAAACGGCCCGGTTTACCTTGTCCGACGCTTTGGGTCGGCTTGTGATGCAAGGAACCTTGCGCAAAGGAAACAATGCTATTAACCTCGGTCGTTTGCCTGCCGGTTTGTACGTTTACTCGATTGTGCAGGACGGAAAGGCCATGAGCACCGGAAAAATTATCAAACAGTAAAATACCATCCAATGAAAAAATGCCTTACCCTACTGCTTTTAAGTATTGGCTTATTTTCAATGAAAGCCCAGACGACTTGTTTGCCAGAAGGAATTACGCTGACTGCTCAACAACAGGTGGATGATTTCTTGAACAATTATTCGGGTTGTACGCATGTCCTGGGTGGACTGACTATTGGAAAAAGTGGTTCTGGTACAGACGTCAGCAACTTAGCCGGATTGGCTGGATTGACCGCCATAGACGGGAACCTTGACCTATGGAACAACCCTTTTCTAAATTCGGTAGCAGGGCTGAGCAACCTCACTGATATTGGAGGCGATTTTTATTTGACCAACTGCCATGGCCTTTCGAGTTTGTCGGGATTGGAAAGCTTAACCACCATCGGAGGCGGGATAATATGCTTTAACAACAGCAGCCTGGAGCAGTTAACCGGCCTGTCCAATATTACGCAGCTTGGCGGGAATTTAGACCTTTATGGCAACAACAGCCTGACAAATCTTGATGCGTTGAATGCTTTGACGCATATTGGGGGCGACTGCCTCCTTACCTATAATGAATCATTGGAAAATCTGTCAGGATTGCAGGCACTTACCTCGATCAGCGGCTTGCTGGGCATAGCAGGCAACCCTTTGCTACCGACCTTGAATGGTCTTGACCAACTTTCGGTGATTGGCACCGACTTAGTTATTTCTGAACAACCGCTATTGGCAAATTTAGCCGGGTTAGGCAGCTTGAGTAGTGTCGGCGGCGGATTGGGGATTAGTCTCAATGATGCGCTTGTAAACTTAGAAGGCGTGGGGGCTTTCCCTGCCATTAATGGCTTTTTTTCTGTCAATGGCAATCCCTTTTTAACGGATCTGACTGGTCTGGAGGCGCTTACTTCTATTAGCGGACTGGTAGAAATTTACGACAATACCGTTTTGAAAAACCTGAATGGTTTGCAGGGCGTTTCGGTAGGCAGCATCGCCACCTTACAGGTTTACAACAATGATCTGCTGGAAGATTTTACCGGATTGGATGCCCTTCCTGCCATACCTGGTGGCGTCTATATCTGGGAAAACCCCTCTTTGAAAAACTTTACAGGTTTGGGGTCATTGACGTATATGGGGGATGAATTTGCCGTATGGGGAAATCCGACACTGAAGGATTTTTCCGGACTGGAAGCATTAGACACGATTATCGGTGATTTTGTGGTGTTCATGAATCCTGCATTAGAAAACTTTAATGGATTACCCCTCTTAAAACATGCCCGCGAGGTGAACGTGTGGGACAACTTGTCGCTGGTCAATCTGGCGGGCATGAGCGGGCTAAATACTACCGAGCGTATTGATATTTATGACAATCCATCGTTGATTTATCTGGGGCTGACCTCGCTGGACTCTGTATTGTCTTTGAATATCCATGCCAATTCGTCCTTGCCAAACTTGTCTGGTTTGGGATCGGTGAACTTCATTGGCAATGGGCTTGCTGTTTATGACAACCCTTCTTTGGAAACCCTGGAAGGATTAGGTAGCCTGGAACACTTAAGTGGCGGTCTTTTGCTCGACAGCAACCCTCTGTTATCTGACATTTCAAGCCTCAATCATTCCATCTACCTCAATGGCGATGTCACGATTACCAACAACCCTAAGTTGTCCTGGTGTGCCGTTCAGGCCATTTGCGAATACGTTTTACCCGGCCCTTCGCCAGGCACGCCCACTTTTTTCAACAATATGGACGGCTGCAACGGCATGTGGGAGGATATTATTCCCGCTTGTTTGGTGTCCTCGGAAGAAGAAAAGGTAACTGCTCAAATGGTGCAGGTTTTCCCCAACCCTGCCAACAATGAATTTAATGTTATTTTGCCGGAAGGCGCAGGCTCTTTTGCCGTGTCCATATTAGATATGACTGGCAGTTTGCTCGGGACGAATCTCTCAGGCAGCGAAAACCTACGGATGGATATTTCCCACCTGCCATCCGGGATTTACCTTCTCGAAATAAAAATGGCAGGCGGGATAATTGCCGAAAAGATCATCAAACATTAACAAAGCCCGAATATAACGCAGGTATCCGACTATAAAAACAAACCCTATTTCGCCTCCTGCGGTTCGCCATAAATAAAATCGTCCATCACAGACACATCAACAGTGCCGCTTTCACTCGAACCCAATGAAGTATTGCCGTATTCTATCCGGACGCGGTGGACAATGGCAAGTGCGGCAGTAACCAGCAGGATGCAATACTTTTTCATGTTGATGTTAATTTTTTAATAAGAATGAATAAAAATGTTGCGCATTGCGCTTTTCGCTGCAAAAGTAGGGGGGCGGAAAGCGAGCCGGGAAGTCGGTTTGTATTCGGTTGGTAAAACGGGTTATTTGGTGGCTCCTGGTTGACGGTATGTGCCGTTCAATGCGCTATCTTCGCTACAAAATAACCTTGCCGCCTATGATTCGCTTTTCCATTACTGCCTTGATTTTGTCTTTTACATTGGCCTGCCGGTCTCAGCAGCCCTATTTTCAGCAAGAGGCGAATTATCGGATTGTAGCTGCGCTTGACGATACGGTGCATGTCCTCCGGGCTACGCTGGATTTGGAATACGTCAACCACAGCCCGGATACCCTGCGCGAACTTTGGTTCCACCTCTGGCCAAATGCCTTCCGCGACCGGAATACGGCTTACGCCAAACAAGCGCTGCGCATGAACAATACCCGGTTTTATTTTTCCAAAGAAGAAGAATCGGGCAACATCAGCGGATTGGACTTCCAGGTTGCAGGCGAGGGAGTCAACTGGGCATTGGATCCGCAGCATCCGGACATTGCAGTTTTGAAGCTGGCGAAGCCTTTATTGCCAAAGCAAAGCATCCGCATTGAAACGCCTTTTGTACTGAAAATCCCGGCTTCTTTTTCCCGCCTCGGCCACGTAGGGCAATCTTATCAGATGACCCAATGGTATCCCAAACCGGCCGTGTACGACCTGGAAGGCTGGCATCCCATGCCCTACCTCGAAATGGGCGAATTCTATTCCGAATTCGGGTCATTTGATCTGGAGTTGACCCTGCCGGAAAACTACGTGGTGATGGCCACCGGCGAATTGGAAACGGACAGTGAACGCGGTTTTATAGAACAAAAAGTGGCGGAAACAAACGCCTGGCTGGCTGCAACCCCGGACAGCGTATTGCAGGCGCTTTCGGATGTGACGCCGCCTTCTTCTCTAAAACAAAAAACAATCCGCTACCGGGCGGAAAACATACACGATTTTGCCTGGTTTGCCGACAAAGACTTCCACGTGCAAAGCGGCAGCGTTGCGCTTGAATCGGGTAAAACAGTTAAAACCTGGACAGCTTTCACCCATGCCGAAGCGCATTTGTGGAAAGACGCCCTCCGCTATGTGAACCGTTCGGTTGCTTTCTATTCCGAACTGGTTGGCGAATACCCTTGGCCGCAGGCCACCGCCGTTCAAAGCGCGCTGAGCGCCGGCGGCGGCATGGAATACCCGATGATTACGATCATTGGGCTGTCAGGAAACGCGCGCGACCTCGATGCGGTCATCACGCACGAGGTGGGGCACAACTGGTTTTACGGCGTGATCGCCACCAACGAACGCGACCACGGCTGGATGGACGAAGGCATCAATACCTACTACGAAAATCGCTACATGGTGCAGCACTACCCGCCGGAAAAGCTGTCGCAGATACCGAAATTCCTTGTCAAAGGTTCTGAAATGGACTTCTGGGAAGTCGCCCGACTGCACCAGGCACGGCGGGGAATAGACCAGCCTTCGGCGACAACCTCCAACGATTTCGGACGCATCAATTATTGGCTGGGGACTTATGAAAGTCCGGCCCGGGCTTTTGCCTTTCTGGAAAGTTATTTGGGCACAACAGCTTTCGACGCAATGATGCGCGCTTACTACCAGGCCTGGCATTTTAAACACCCGCAACCGGGGGATCTGCGCAGCCATTTAGAAACCGTTACTGGCAAAAATTTAGACTGGTTATTCGACGGCTGGCTGTATTCCACCGGAAAAACGGATTACGCCCTGCTCGGGCTAAGCGAAACGGATACCGGCTACGTGCTGCGGGTTGTCAACAAAGGATGGATAGAGGCACCCTTTCGGTTGTCCGGGGTGAAAAATAATCAGGTCGTTGCCGCGCAGTGGTTTGAAGGTTTCGAAGGCCTGCATGAACTAACTTTCCCGAAAGGCGACTACGACCGCATTACAATGGACGCCGAGCGAGCCATGCCCGAATGGAATCGCCGCGACAACCACATCCGAACCACCGGCCCGCTAAAAACCATGGAACCCCTGCGCCTGCGCTTTTTCAGCGGTTTGGAAAACGACCGGCATACCGACCTAAACTGGCTGCCTGCTATCGGTTGGAACCAATATGATAAATGGATGGGGGGGGTGATCCTGCACAACTACGGGATTCCTGAAAAGCCGTTCGAGTTTGCGCTTGCGCCGATGTACGCTACTGGCAGCCAATCTTTGGTAGGCTTTGCCAATTTCAGGTTTCGCTTGTTGCCAAAAGGCGCTAAATCACAACAATTATTCGTTGGCACCGACGCCCGCCGTTTTCATTACGACGACAACGCCCGCAACGATTACCGGCTCGCCTACACGCGGGTAACGCCTTACATCCGATATGCCTGGCGGAAAAGCCCCGCTGAAGACCGTCGCCGAACCCTCCAATGGCGCAGCATTTTTTTGAATAAAGAAGCGCCTGTATTTGAAATAAGCGACTTTACCGGCATAAGAAACGAGCAGTCTTGGATTCACGAACTGAGTTTTTCCACAGAACACCGACACCCGATTGTGCCCACCGCAAGCCAGGTCGCTTTGGAATACCAGTCGTACAAGGACTTTTTTGGCCGATCGCAGCATTACCTGAAAGCTTCGGCAAGCTGGCAGGGCGCTTATACCTACGCCCGGGGTAAACGCTTGGACATGCGGGTTTTTGCAGGCGGGTTTTTAGACAATACCCGCCGAAACGGGGGCGCCATTTTCCCCGGCGCATTCAACCTCGTTTCCCGTGGGCCGAACGATTACCGCTTCGATGACCTGTACTTCGCCCGCAGTGAAGATCGGGGCTTTTTTTCGCAACAAATCAACATTCGCGACGGCGGTTTCAAAACCGTGATTGAAAACAGTTTCAACCTTGGGCGCAGCAATAATTTCATCCTCGCCCTAAACCTGAAAGCCGACCTGCCGCTAAAACTACCGCTCAAGTTGCCCCTGAAGCCGTATTTCGACATCGGCTATTTCGACAACGCCATGCCCACCGGCAGCGATGCCACACTGAAAGACCAATTGCTCTGGAGCGGCGGTTTTGCATTGGAGTTTTTCAACAATACGCTGGGCATTTATTTCCCGGTCGTCAACTCCAAAAATATTAGTGACCGCTTTACAGAACGGGGCAATTACTGGACGCGGATCAGTTTTCAGATCAAGTTTCAGAATTTAGGGCCGGATGCGTTGATGGAGGGGCTGGAGCCGTGAGGTTAAATCACTTGAAAACCCCACGCATACGGATCCTCCTCGTCTATCGTAATCGTATTGTGCCCGTACACCCGCGCCCAGCCTTCAACGGAAGGGATGATGGCAGGGTAAGAGCCAACCGTGGTAACGCCTTCCACCCGGCCAATGAACTGGCTGCCGATGATGCTTTCATGGATGAATAAGTCACCTGCTTTCAGCTTGCCTTTGGCGTGCCACTGCGCCATACGCGCTGAAGTGCCGGTGCCGCAGGGCGAGCGGTCAATGGCTTTCTCGCCGTAGAACACTGCGTTGCGGGCGGTAGCTTCCGGAGAAATCGTTGCGCCCGTCCACTCGATGTGGCTAAGGCCATTGATCGTAGGATCGAGTGGATGCACAAATTGGTGCGCGTCATTGATGCGTCGGCGCAATTCGCGGCTCCAGACTACGAGTTGTTCTGCTTTGAAATGCTCTAATCCGGGGAAGTTTTCCTGCACGTCCACAATGGCGTAATAATTGCCGCCATAAGCCACATCCACGCGCAGCAGCCCCAAATCCGGGCATTCCACTTCGATATTTTCAGCGGCGAGAAAGGAGGGGACATTAGTTAGTCTGACCGACGTAACTTTCGACCCCGACTGCTCGTAACGAATATGCACCAAACCCGCCGGCGCTTCCATGCGCACCACTCCGGGCACCTTGGGCTGGATGAGGCCGTTTTCGATGGCAATGGTGATCGTGCCAATGGTGCCGTGCCCGCACATGGGCAGGCAACCGCTGGTTTCGATGAAAAGCACCGCTATATCGTTTTCAGGGTCCTGCGGCGGGTAAAGGATGCTGCCCGACATCATGTCGTGACCCCGCGGCTCAAACATCAGTCCGCGCCGAATCCAGTCGTACTCGCGCAAAAAATGCTGACGTTTTTCGCTCATGTTTTGCCCGTGCAGGATGGGCCCGCCGCCAGCGACCAGGCGCACCGGGTTGCCGCAGGTGTGGGCGTCTATGCAGAAAAAGGTTTTGGATGCCATGTTTGTGTTTTGATGGTTGGAATAAGGCGTTATACGTGTCGGACACCTCCGAGGTGTCCGATACGTATAACGCCTTATTCCAACCTACGACTTACGCCATTCTCCGTTCACCAACCGCCAAATATTCAGTGGATTCTCACGCTTCAGGGCGTCCGGCAGCAAAGCATCCGGAAAATCCTGATACGCCACAGGCCGCACGAAACGCCGGATCGCGGCGGTTCCAACCGAAGTAAAACGGGGGTCGGTCGTTGCCGGAAAAGGGCCGCCGTGCTGCATGGCGTGGCCGACCTCCACGCCGGTGGGCACACCGTTGAAAATCAACCTGCCGACTTTATTTTGTAATAGCTGCACGATGCCGGCGTAGCTTTCAATCTCGGAAAGTTCAGCCATCAGCGTGCCCGTCAACTGGCCGGGCAGCGCTTGGATGACCTGTGCTAATTCGGTTTCATCAACGCAGGCGACGACCAAAGAAAATGGACCGAATACCTCTTCGTGCAAACGCGGATTTTTCAAAAACCGGGTAGCGATAACTTTGCCAATCACCGGCACTGCCTGGTGTTCGGTTGCCTCATTTTGTGATTTTCCAACCATTTCAACGCCTTGTTGCTGCAGCATTTCCGCTGCCGAAACGCTGAAATTTTCGCGAATTCCGGCGCTGAGCATCACCCCGGACGCGGCTGCTTCAATGGCTGCGCCGAGTTGTTGCAGCAAGCCATCAAGTTCCGGGGTTTCCACAGCCAAAATCAGGCCCGGATTGGTGCAAAACTGCCCCACGCCCAAAGTAATGGATGCCGCTAATTGGGTTGCTAAGGATGTCGCCCGCGTTTGCACCGCTTTTGGAAACAAAATAACCGGATTGACGCTGCCCATTTCGGCAAAAACCGGGATGGGGTCGGGGCGTTGCTGCGCCAGTTGGTACAGAGCCATGCCCCCTTTTTGTGAACCGGTGAAAGCAACCGCACGAGCCAATGGGTGCTTAGTCAATGCCGAACCCGTTTCGTAGCCTTCGTCAAAAAGCATAGAAAAAACGCCTTCGGGCAAGCCAGTTTTTTGCGCCGCAGCAACGATGGCTCCTGCCACCAATGCGCTGGTTCCCGGGTGCGCCGGGTGCGCTTTAACAACTACCGGACAGCCTGCGGCCAGCGCCGATGCAGTGTCGCCGCCGGCCGTGGAAAATGCCAGGGGAAAATTGCTTGCCCCAAAAACGACCACCGGTCCAAGCGGCATCAACATGTTGCGGAGGTCGGGCCGGGGCAGAGGCTGTCGTTCCGGCAGAGCCGGGTCTATGCGCGCTTCCACCCAGGAGCCTTCTTCGAGGTATTGCGCAAACAACCGCAACTGGCTCATGGTACGGCCGCGTTCGCCTTCTAATCTTGCCTGCGGCAGGGCTGTTTCGGCCATTGCACGTTGAATCAAGACATCGCCGAGCGCCAAAATTTCGTCGGCGATGGCAATCAGAAAAGCAGCTTTGAATTTGCCGGGCGCATTTTTATACCCCTCAAATGCTTTTGCGGCAAGCTGCATGGCCTCGTCCGCTTCCCGGGCGCTTGCCGCATAAAAAAGCCCCGGCAGGGGTTGGCCGGTTGCCGGATTCAGCGCTTGAAAGGTTGTCGGGTGGTCGTTGCTGCGCCGGTATCCGATGAATTGCTGACCTGATAGCTGCATGGTGAATTATAGTTTTGGAAGGGATGGCCGTACTGCCAGCGCTTCTTTGATCACATTTAATACTTGTTCGCGTTCAGCGCCAACCAAAGGCAACCGCGGTTGTCTCACAGTTTCCGTGCCCATGCCGGTGGCCACCTCAGCCAATTTAATGTTTTGTACAAATTTAGTTCCTATGTCTAAATGCAGCAGGGGATAAAACCAGCGGTAGATTTCCCGGGCTTCGGCGATGCGGCCTTGTTTTGCGAGTTCGTAGATAGCCACCGTTTCGGCGGGAAAAGCGACTACAAGACCCGCCACCCAGCCGTCGGCACCCATGATCAGGCTTTCTAAGGCTAAGTCGTCAACGCCGCTGAGGATTTTAAACCGCGTCCCGAAGGCATTGATGAGATCGGTTAGGTAGCGGATGTCGCCAGTGGATTCTTTCATGGATTCAAAGTGCGTATTTTGCGCCAAATCCCGAAACATAGGGATGGACAAAAACGTCTTGTAGGCCACCGGATTGTTGTAGAGCATGACCGGCAAATCGGTGGCATCTGCAACCCGGTGCAGGTAGTGTAACGTTTCACGGTCGTCGGAATGGTAGCGCATGGGCGGCAGTAACATAAAGCCATCGGCGCCGGATTGTTCCGCTGCTTTCGCAAAACGGATGGCTTCGTTTGTGTTGCATTCTGCTAAGCAAGTGATCACCGGCACGCGTTCTGCCGCCGTTTTTTTGGCGGTCTCCAACAAGCGCAATTTTTCGTCGAAGCTCAGGGTGCTGTTTTCCCCTAAAGAGCCGCATACGATGATGCCGTGAACGCCGGCTGCAAGCTGGGCTTCGATGTTTCTGGAAAACGTTTCGAGGTCGAGCGATTCGTCGGCGAAAAAGTTGGTCGTTACAGCGGGATAAACGCCTGTCCAATTGGGCTTCATAAGCTTGATTTTTGTTTGTTTAGGAGGCGCAAGGTATTGAGAAACTTTTGCCGCCGCAAAAATGGCGACTCCAAAAACTTGACGGATGGTGGTCAATTGTAATAAAAAGGCTGCTTATATTTGCCCACATGGAAATTTTATTCTACAAAGGCATAGACTATCAGGGGCTAAAAAAGCAAGTGGACAAGGTGGCTGCATTGCTGAAACTGGGCGATTTCAAATCAGCCGACGTAAAAAAAATGCCCAATACCGGGTTTTTTCGCGCTAAATTGGATGATAAAAACCGCTTATTATTCAAAATCGGGAGCTACGAAGGCAAAAAGTACTTGTTTATTCTGGAGGTCATTGCCAACCACGCCTACGAAAAATCTCGTTTTCTAAATGGGGCTTTTGTGGACGAAGCTAAATTGCAGGCGCTGTCTTCGCCGGAAAATACGGCACCTGCAGATATACTTCCCCTCACATTTATCAATAACAAAACGCGGCATTTTCATATTCTGGATAAAATCCTTTCTTTTGATAATTTACAACAGGAGGTTTTTCAGCTGCCTTTGCCGCTCATCGTTATCGGTTCGGCGGGCAGCGGCAAAACTGCGCTGACGCTTGAAAAAATCAAAGACTTGTCAGGCGAGGTGCTCTACACCACCTTATCTCCTTTTTTGGTAGAAAATGCCCGAAACCTTTATTTTGGTTCCAGTTATGATAATGAGCGGCAGAACATTGATTTCCTATCTTTTCGCGAATATCTGGAAAGCATCGCCATTCCACCGGGCAAAGAAATTAAGTATAGAGACTTCGAGCAGTGGGCGAATCGCTACCGGCAGGCCTATCGCATCCAGGATGTGCACAAGCTGTTCGAAGAGTTTAGAGGCGTGTTAACTGGCTCGGTGATAGACAAACCGCATTTGAGCAAAGCAGATTATTTGGCACTCGGCATTCGCCAATCGGTGTTCACGGCAGAAGAGCGCACGGGTGTTTACGAATTATTTGAAAAGTACCTGGATTTTCTGAAAGAAACCGGGAACTATGACACCAATATAGTTTCGCATCAATATTTATCGAAAGTACAGCCCGGATACGACTATGTGGTTGTTGACGAGGTGCAGGACATCACCAATGTTCAACTCTACCTCATTCTAAAATCCCTAAAAAACCCTTTAAATTTCTGGCTTTGCGGTGATTCGAATCAGATTGTGCACCCCAATTTTTTCTCCTGGTCGAATGTCAAAACGATGTTCTACAGGCAGGATTTGAAAGGCGATATCATCCGGGTATTGGCTACCAATTATCGAAATACGCCAGAGGTAACCCAGATTGCCAACAGGCTACTGAAGGTAAAAAATGCGCGTTTCGGCTCTATAGACCGTGAAAGCACCTATTTAGTGCAGCCCAATTCGGCCAACAGAGGAGAGGTGAATTTTTTTGAAGACAAACCGGACATCAAACAGGAACTGAACCGAAAAACCCGCCAGTCAGCCCGCTTTGCCGTGCTGGTGATGCGCAACGAAGACAAAGGGGAAGCACGCAAGTTTTTCAATACGCCATTGCTGTTCAGCATCCAGGAAGCGAAAGGATTGGAGTATGAAAACATTATTCTTTTCAACATTATTTCTGACAATGAAAAGGAATTTCGGGAGCTTTGTAATGGGGTGACAAAGGCAGATTTGGAACTTGATCTGGAATATGCCCGCGTTCGGGATAAAAATGACAAATCGCTCGAGGTTTATAAATTTTATGTCAATTCCCTGTATGTCGCTATTACGCGTGCCGTGAGCAATCTTTACCTCGTTGAGCGCAACCGCAAGCATGAATTGTTAACGCTGCTGGAGTTGACACAGTTTATGCAAAAGGTAGACATGAAAGACCAGGCCAGTTCGCTTGATGACTGGCAAAAAGAGGCGCGAAAACTCGAATTGCAAGGTAAGCAGGAACAGGCAGACGAAATTCGCAGGAGTATTTTGCATACACAGCAGGTTCCATGGCCAGTGATTACGCCCGAAGAATTGCCCAAATTACGGGAAGAAGCGCTTAATCCTGATCATTATAACAAAAAGGCCAAAGACCGCCTGTTTGAATACGCCTGTTTTTATTCCGAAATTTCTGTGATGCCCGAACTGATTAAACTAAATTACAAACGCGCTGAAAACTGGCAAAAGGAACAAGCAGGTATTCTGCGCAGACTACTCAACGATTATTACCAGGATAAACCCGGCAACCTTAAAAATGCACTGCAAAAATACGGCCCTGATTTTCGGAACGAATACAATCTCACTCCTTTTATGCTGGCAACCATTGCCGGCGCACCAAATATCATCGGGCATTTGCAGGAATACGGCGCTGACCCGTATCTTTCTGATAATCTTGGTCGCAATGCGTTTCAATTAGCGCTGGCACGTTCTGCATTCGATAAAAATTATGCTCAAAAAGCGCTATTCAATATTTATTCAAAACTGAGTCCTGACGGCATTCGGATAAAAGTAGGCGACCGTCTTCTGAAACTCCATAACCGGCAAATGGAGTTTTTTCTGTTGAATTATATGCTCGCTACCCAGCGCGATCTTATTTTGCAAAAAGGCACAATAACTATTCCCGGATTTTGTGTAGATGATTTTATTGCCGTTACCGAAAACTACCCCGATCGTCTGATGGCGCCTTACCGCAAACGCAGGCAGTACATTAGTGCCTTCTTGTCCAACAACGAAGTTTTCAGGCTTCGAGCCTCATCAACTTGTAAAGGTTTGTTCTTTCGGATCTATCGGGGGTATTATATTGTGAATCCATTACTGGAAGTCGGTATTGGCGAATTATGGTTCAATTTTTACGATTCCTTCGTTCGCTTAGAAGATATGCGTCCAATGGCAACACACAATGTCCAACTGCTGTTAGACTATTTTCCAGGGTATCGGCAGCAAGCCCTTGATTTTATGAATAAAAAACCAGTTTCAAATACCCAGCAGTAAGCGCACAGCATCCTGTTCTGGCCGATCTTTTCCGGAAAGAGCAGGTTCGGCGACCGCTTGCAACGAAGCGTCGAAAATAGTTTCCTTTGCCGCCATGCCCAGCATTTTTCGGCGTTCGGCTTTGCTAAACCCCGAAAACGTGCGCCGCAGCATCGGTAGTGCTTCTGTAAAGGCCAACTCCTCCAAACCCGACAGCCATTCATCTAAGATACCCCACAACGCGGGCTGGTGGATGAGCAGCAGGCCGCTGCCGTGTAAAAAACCTTCAATCCAAAAAGCCGCCGTTAAGGTGGCCTGGCCCCTCGACAAAGCGAAGTGCATGCGCTTGCCAGTTTGGCCGGGTAATTCAAACTTTTCTTCAAACAGGATTCGGACACAGGCACCCCGGAGCAGCGGATGCGCCGAAGCTTGCTCTGCCGTTTTGAGCAAAGCCGTTTTCCATAAAGCCAGATAAGTCGCTTTGCCTGGTAGGTGAATGGCGCGCTGGAGTGTGAGGATGCGTTTCAGTACCTCCTGCGCCACCGTTTCATCAATACCAGTACAAGCCCCCGGCAGGGCAATGCAGATTCTGGGAATAAATTCTTCAATGAGTGCCCCAATGGCTGCTACGTCAGTTTTGCGCACATCGCCATAGCGGGTAATGTTGATCAGGGTGGGCAGGCAATCCATCAGGTGGAAGACGTCGCGGTCTAGGGCAGCAACGGCGCTTAACCGCAGGATCAGGGCACCGGGGGCGGCACTCAACCCTGCTTTCAGCGCAAGCAGGGTGAGGTCCGACAATTCCGGAAGGCGCTCCAGGTCGGCCGCCCGGCGTCGGGTACGCGCTTCAGCAGCCTCCAGGATCGAATTGCCCCAGGTAGCTCCTTCGATCAGGCGGATGAGGAATTCAGGCTGCCAGTGCAGTTTCCAAAATTCCCGGAAAGTGCCGAGGTTGCCTTGAGAAGCGTCCACCGAAGTGCCCCAGGGAATGTCCAATAAATTGAGCTGGTGCAGGAGCTGGCTTTTCAATAAATCGGCGGGTTCCCGCAAATCAATGCCGCCCTGGGGGTTGGCGCTGGTTGCTTTTAGCCATTGCATACCCGATGTTCCCCAGTATTTTTGCAACCGCGAAGCTTTCAAACGCTCGTCTAAGTCGCGTTGCAAAGGCGAAAAGGACACGTTGTCCGGAACGCGACCCGCTTTTTCACCGATGACTAATTTTTTGCGGATGAGTTCGAGCGGCAACGTGCTGCCTCCGCAAAAAACGGCCAGCGCCGCCTCTTCTAATTCCTGTAGCCCGGGGAGCGGCTTTTCGCGCAAAGCGGCTAAACTTTCCGCCAGCCGAACCGCCTCCGTGGCGTGTGCTGCGCTGGCTTCGAGTCCTTCTGCCCGCAGCAGGCGTGCGACCTGTACCATCCAGTGTCCGACCACCTCGCCAGCAGGCGCGTGGAACAATTGCTCGTACCAGGCCGGGGAAATAATGCCTGCCCCGTAACCGCTTTGCAAGGCCAGCCGCTCGTAGGTCCAGGGAATCCAGGTATGTTTTATTTTAACTTTTGGTAAACCGCGCAGGAGCGCCGCGTCTTTTTTGGTGTCGAAGGCCTTCAGGTCGTGTAAAGCGGGTGCGTGCCAGGCACCGCAAACTACGGCAATGCGCTGGAACCCTTTTTTTTCAGCCTTGCGCAGGGTTTGGCGCATCCAGGCTTCGCGCAGCAGCGTTTCCGGGGTTTCAAATCCGCCTTTGCTTTCGCGCAAAGCGCTCATCATTTCGGTAATCAGCGCAAAAACGGAAACCTCTTCTAAGTTGTGTTCAAAAGCCGCGTCCCACCAGCGTTCGGTGTCAGGGTATCCGGCTAAGCGAGCCATATAGCCCATGGGGTCGCGCTGGATCTCGAAAATCCCTTCTATTGGCATTTCCGGAATCAGCAGCGTTTCTTTTTCCTGTTGATCCAGTGCAAATTGAATCGCATTGGGCAAGTCCATAAAAACCAGCGGAATATCCGCTTCCCGGGCGTACAACATGGCCTGCCATTCCGGCGAAAACGAGGCAAACGGCAACCACGAGGCCTGCGTCAAATCCGCAGCATTGTACACCAGCAGCGCCACCGGCGGGGTCATGTCCGACAACGACAGGCCGGACAGTGCAGCTTCCGCATCCGAAGGCGCTTCGATGAGCAGGCAGTCAGGCTGCAAATGACGGAGCGCCGAAACGAGCCGTTTTGCAGAACCAGGGCCGTGGTGCCGGATGCCGAAGAGGTGCGTCATGGATTGAGGGTTGTGAGCCAGATCGAACAATAAGCCTTTTAAAAGGTCAAAGTACAAAAGTAGGGGAGTAGGCCATATATTAGCCTGTATGGTTTAAATATTTCGGAGATAAACAGTAACTTTGAATAAACTTTATATCTGTGAAATGGAAGGAACACCTTTCCACCGACCCTAAAGTAATGCTGGGCAAGCCGGTAATTAAAGGTACCCGCATTACTGTGGAATTGATCGTTGAAAGGCTTGGGCAAGGGCAAGCGATTGAAGACATTTTGGTTTCATATCCCCACATTACTCGAGAGGGTGTTATGGCGTGTTTACCGTATGCGGCTTATGTGTTAAGAAATGAGACCGTTTATGAAGCTGCCTGATTATGCGCATACTGGCCGATGAAAATATTGACTACCCCATCGTACAAGGGCTGCGTGCATTAGGATTCGATGTGGATACTATTCTCGAACAAGAACAGGGAATGTGTCTTGCATTGAATTGCATCAGGAAAAACTAGAGGATGCATTTACCTTGATCTCGCCGGGTCGGGTACGTATTAGAAAAAGATGATGATCCTCCCTAAAAAGCGCATCCGGCAACCTGAACAAGTCAGGCACCGGATGCGCTCTTTTTTGAAGCTGGATTGAATATATTGATAATTGCTATTAGCCAAAAAAAAACTCCTACATCAGGGAGGCTTCTCGGATGTAGGAGCAACAAACATACTATGAGAAAACTACACGCTGCAAGATAGAACGGCTTTCCCGCTCCGGCCTTCGTGATTTATGCAGTGGTTCAAAGGTTGTATCGTCCGGTTGGTTTGGCTTAGAAAGTGGTCTCCTCTGGTTTTTCAACAGGAACCTCTTTTTTATTTTTAATTGACAATCAATTGTTTAAAAACAGAGTAGATGTGTAGAAGGCAAAAAAAATCCTACACCAAAGAAGGGACGAGGTGTAGGAAGATAAAACATACTATGAGAAAACTTACTCCAAAGGTAAGTTGAGCAGAAGAGAATAAATCGTGCTTTTACGCAACGGGGGGCAAGAGGATGAAAACGTACAATCTGTGCAAGAAAACGGTAAAAATCAAATCGTCTCTGCCTTGCTGACATGGATGTCTACGATAGGAATTTTGATTTCCACCCGGGTTCCCAGGGGTTTCCCCGTTTCCTCGTCGCGCAGGTCTATGGTTTCCACAAAAATATCCGCTTCTTTGGCGTGGTGCAGAATCTGAAGGCGTTTTTCGGTGATGTTGGTGCCCTTAGACTTGTGGTTGTGGTAGCGCGCATCCTGAGCCTGCATTTGGCGGGCTTTTTCCCGGCCAACCCCGTTGTCTTCCACGATACAAAGGATCGTCTCATCATCCAAGAGGTTGAACTCAACCCGAATCAGGCCCGCTTCTAAGGAACGCAGGCCGTGTTCAATGGCATTTTCAACGTATGGCTGGACGATCATCGTCGGCACGCCCATGATGTCCTCTTCGATGTCGTCGTCAATGGTCACTTCGTAGCGCAACTTGTCGTTGAAGCGCAGTTTCTGGTTGATGTAGAGGTAGTCTTTGATGAATTCGATCTCCTTTTCCAAAGAAATGACCTCCAGGTCGGAATAATCTAAGCTCTGCCGCATCAGGCTGGCAAATTGGGCTAAATACTTTTCTGCTGTACCCGCTTCATTGGATCCGATGAAGTTTTGGATGGAATTGAGCGCATTGTACATAAAATGCGGATTCATTTGCGCCCGCAAGGCTTTGAGTTGGAGCCTGACCGCTTCAAGCCGCAGCAATTCTGCTTCCTGGCGTTTTTTATCGGCTTCGTATTTCACCTCCAATTCCATCTGTTTGCGGCGGTTCACCTGCTCCATGTATTTTTCTGCAAACTTGCCGTGTTGCACCCGGTATTCATACGCGCTTTTGAAATCTTCTTCTTCCGCGTAGAACTCGGCAATATCCTGCGAAACGCTGGCCAACTGTTTAAAATCCTGGCTGTCGGTGGCAAAATTGTACGCCAACTGGAAATGCTGTAACGCTTCTGCCGGCTCTTTAATTTCTGCAAAAAGCCGCCCCCGCCAAGCTTCTATGATGGACAGGTTGTAGTGGTCTTCCTTGCGGTAATAAGATTCTGCTTTGTCTAATAAATCAAGCGCTTCCGAATAGCGTTCGTTTTCTAAGCAACAATAGCCGAGGTTGGCATAGGCCGCCGCGCGCGCATCCTGACTGGCGTCGTCCCGGGCGTGGATGGCTTTTTGAAAATACTGCTCGGCGTTGTCTAAGTCATTGAGCGCCATATAGCCATTGCCCACATTGAGGTAGTGCCAGGAAATGCGCGCCCGCATGCCGATGCTTTCACACATGTCCACCACCTGCAAATAGGCCTGCACGCTTTTTTCCAAATCGTCGTTACGCTCGTAAACCCGGCCCAGGCCGCTGTAAACCAAGGTTAGAAAATAGTAGTCTTTCAGCGGCAGGGGTTGCGGCAAACCGCTAAGGTGTTTCTCCGCCTCCAGCAGCAATTCTATGGCTTTGGAATAATCGGAATAGTGCAGGTACATGAATCCCTCCCGACAGGTCATGTGCGCCATGACGTGTTCATCGGGGAAATTGCTCAACAATTTAGCTGCTTTATCCAGCAACTGGCCAGCTTCTTCCATCCGATCCAGGTTCATGCAGGTGCCCGCGTAGTCAATGTAGGTTTCAGCCTGCTGCACCACCGTGCCTAATTCCTCCAGCATGTCCATCGCTTCTAAGAAATGCCGCTCGGCTGCTTCAAAGTTGTAGAGGTGGTTTTCGATGGTGGCCAAATGCAGGTGGTAGTTGAGCGCAGCATCCTGGTAGGGAAAATGTTGGAGCAATTCATGCTGGGCCACGAGCAACTCCCGGGCACGGCGCACATTGGTGAACACGTAGTGCCCGGCCAATTGATCCGTCAGCAGGACACGCAGCAAAGGGTCTTTTTGCTGCCGCAATTTGGCCTCTAACTGGGTCACCGGCAATAAGCTTGGAGTTGGAATCATAGGGTCAAAATTAGAGGGATGGATCGAATTGTAAAGAATTAAATTTTCAAATGCAAAAAGAAGGTATTTTCGGAGGTGCTTTTTACCACCTAGATACTTTTTACGACATGAATAACCAGACCGTTTTGCGCCCGCACGCCGAACAGACCTACGCTGCCGAACTAACCGCTTTGGCTGTCGCAGACCCGCATCCGAAGCCGCTCAACTGGAAACTCTCGCCCCGGGCGGTCGTCACCTACCTGCTTGGGGGAATGCTCGAAGACGGCACGGAAATCGAACCCAAGTATTATGGCGACAAACGGCTCGTAGAAGTGGCCATCGCTACCTTGGCTACCGACCGGGCGCTCTTGTTGGTTGGATTGCCGGGAACGGCCAAAACCTGGGTCTCAGAACACCTTGCTGCTGCCATCAGCGGGGATTCCACGCTCCTGGTTCAGGGCACAGCCGGATTGCCCGAGGAAGCCCTGCGCTACGGCTGGAACTATGCACGGCTGCTGGCAGAAGGCCCCTCCGAAGCTGCCCTCACGCCCAGTCCAGTGATGCTGGCCATGCAAACCGGTAAAATCGCCCGCATCGAAGAACTGACGCGCATTCCCTCTGATGTGCAGGACGCGCTGATTACGCTGTTGTCGGAAAAAACGCTGCCCATTCCGGAATTGAACAACGAAGTACAGGCACTGCCGGGCTTCAATGTGATCGCGACGGCCAACGACCGCGACCGCGGCGTCAACGAACTGTCGAGCGCGCTTCGGCGGCGTTTCAATACCATCGTGATGCCCATGCCCGCTACCTTAGAAGAAGAAACGACCATCGTTCAGACCCGCGTGGAAAAATTGGGTCGGGCATTGCACCTGCCCCCAACCGGCACCCCGGAAAAAGAGATCCGGCGGCTGATTGCCATTTTCCGGGAATTGCGCAACGGCCAAACCGAAGATGGCCGTGCCAAAGTTAAATCGCCCAGCAGCACCCTCAGTACCGCCGAAGCCATTTCGGTGATCCACAACGGGCAGACCTTAGCCGCCTATTTCGGTAACGGCGAAGTCTCGGCGCGCGATATTGCGTCCAGCCTTACCGGCGCCATCATCAAAGACCCTATTCAGGACAAAGGCATCTGGCTGGAATATTTGGAAACGGTGGTAAAAAACAGGGAAGAATGGAAGGATTTGTACGAAGCATGTAGGGAAGTAGTCTGAGATCCTTATCCTTTGCGCAGATGCGATTGGTTTTGAAGAATGGTGCCTATTCGTTTATTTTTTATTGATGATTGACGATTACATGGTTGATGATTGATAATTGACATCCTCAATTGTCATTTTTCAATCATCTATCATCAATAATTTCTTCAAACCCAAACCGCCTCCCGCACTGCCGCATCCTGCTCCAGCGCAGATTCGTACAAGACCAGCTGATTTCGGGCGCGCTCGAGGTTGTGTAGCGGATACCTGATTTTGTAATACGCATCACCGGCAAGGTAATCGCCGAGAAAGCGCATGGCTTGTTCGAGAATAATCCAGCGGGGTGCTAAGTGCAGGGCATCACGTTCTTCAACGGTCAGGATATGCCGTAACGGCGGCAAAAAACCTTTGCAGATCGCTTCAAAAACCGGCATCCGAAAAACAACTTTGGCCGGATCCGCCTCGTCTTCGGAACCCGAAGCCGCCATCGTGCGGGCAATATCGCCCAGGTCTGAGAGTAAATATCCGGGCATAATGGTGTCCCAGTCAATAACCGCAACTGCTTTTTCTGCCCATTCATCTAATAGGATATTGCCAATTTTTGCATCGTTGTGGACTGCACGCAAGGGCAGCCCCAGATTGGCGAGGGTGTGGAAAAGCGAACTTTCTCTCAAGACTAAATTGACCTCAGCCTGAACCCCGGCGAGTCGTCCGGCTACATCTTTTTCCACTGCGTCCTGAAATACTGCGAGCCGCGCCACGCTGTCGTGAAAACCCGGGATGGTTTCGAAGAGCGACGTTGCCCCAAGGTCGGATAACGCCTCCAGAAAAGCACCAAAAGCTTGCGCTGCTACGAAAGCTTGCGCCGGATTATTCACTGTTTCTAAGGTCGTCGTGTGTTCAAAAAAAGGAAAAATCCGCCAGTAATTGCCGCTTTGGTCACAAAACAGCATCCGGCCTTCAGGATCTGAAACAGGATGCAAAAGTGCAGGCCCGTAGTTTTTTGCCGCTAAGTGCCGGGCTACGGCGGAGATGTTGGCCATAACCTGTTCGGGTTGTTTGAAAACCTGGTGGTTCAAGCGTTGCAGGAGATAAGGTTGCCAGCGATTATTTTCCGAAACTGTCAGTTTCCAGGTATCGTTGATGTTGCCCTGGCCGAAGGTAACCAACTCGAAGTCGGGCGGATTTCCAAAAAAATGAGCGACGGCATTTTCTGGCCTGGGTGGCGTTTTTTCTTGCATGTGATGGATAACTTTTACTAAACTTTGAAAGTCTACGGTGTGGACGCAAGTCGGTGTCACACTTTGTAGCAATTTGATTTTCAACGAATTTCGATTTTGCACTACAATTTGCAAGTTGCTAAAAATTAATAAATTACCATTGTATGTCCACGCCGCAGGTTCCAAATGCCTGTTTTGACCCAAAACATTGTTGGCTTGTCATTCCCGCAGGTTTGTCATTCCCATCAGGCTTGTCATTCCCGTAGGTTTGTCATTCCCATCAGGTTTGTCATTCCCGTAGGTTTGTCATTCCCATCAGGCTTGTCATTCCCGTAGGTTTGTCATTCCCATCAGGCTTGTCATTCCCGCAGGGAATCTGCGAAATCGTGCCAGGCTTTGCGGGTTTTGTTTTTTTTGGGGAAGGGTAATGCCATATTATCTTCGATGTTACGCATGGATTCACTTCAAAAGCCTTTCTTTTTTTTGCAGATTCCCTGCGGGAATGACAAACCAACGAGGGTGACAAACCAACGAGGGTGACAAACCAACGAGGGTGACAAACCAACGAGGTGACAAACCAACGAGAATGACAAACCAACGAGAATGACAAACCAACGAGAATGACAAACCAACTAGGGTGACAAACCAACGAGAATGACAAACCAACGAGAATGACAAACCAACGAGAGTGACAAACCAACGAGAGTGACAAACCAACGAGAGTGACAAACCAACGAGAGTGACAAACCAACGAGAATGACAAACCAACGAGAATGACAAACCAACGAGAATGACAAACCAACGAGAGTGACAAACCAACGAGAGTGACAAACGTAAAAGAACAAAAGACCGGAAATCGACAAAATGCTGTCAAGCACATAAACGCATTCTTATTTCGGCAAGCGCCATGTTTATTAAGTTTCAGGTGCCATTATATGGACACACCGCAGACTTTCAAAGCTTAGTAAACGTAATAACGTATATGATGCGGCGTACTATTTTGTACCTTAAATTTTATCTACGCTTAACAACCACGTAAACGATGATCCGTAAAAAGGCTTAACTTTGCCGCAATTCTGAACCCACTCCATTTGCAACTTTTGGCAAGCACTCCCTTACGCTTTTTTATTAAGATATTGAATGGCTGTTGCGTGCTGAGCGGCAAGACGGGTGCGCGACGAATTCCGGTTTTCCCAAACAGCGAATTCCGGGAATAAACGATCTTTATTGTACGGTACCGCCGAACTTCGATTCGGCAGATACCTCCGCCGAATCGGAGTTCGGCGGTACCATGCAGACAACACTCAAACAAACAGGATATGCACTTGTGTAACACAATTAAAAATTTGGGCCGGAAAGTGGCTGTCGTTTTGTTGATGGGCTTGCCGTTCACAGGGAATTACATCAATGCTCAAGTTCAGCTTTCTTCAGCTATGATAAACTCTTGTAGCTCTAGTAATATGGAAGGCAATCAGGAATTTGTAATTATTACCACTACTGCTGCTATTGACCCAAGTTTGATAGACATTGTTTATGGGAGTAGCGCAACTTGTGCCAGCAATATGGTCAATGTTTTTAATGGGGGCTTAGCTGAACCACCGGGCTTTATTGCTAATTTAAATACACTTGCCGGATGTACTGCATTTTTGGCTGCGACTAATCCAATTCCTGCAGGGAGCAGTATTATCATTTTTGATATCGATTTGTTGGCCTCTGACTATACCAACTGGGGTGCATTTTGCAGTACTACCACATACGTCCTTTTTACCAATTTACCGTCATCTGGCGGGAATTTTAGTAACCAGGACGCTGCAACCCGTTATTTCTGTGTGTCTTATAATGGAGGGCCTCAATTACTATACGGCTATACTAATCCTTCTAACCCTGGTCCGACAAATGCAGGCGGCCCAACTACTTATGATGGTACAACTGCTTCATGGGGAGGAATAGGCATCGTTATCTCAGATGAACCAGCATCAGATGACTGTGGCTTTGGAACGACTTCCCCTTGTGTTCCACCTGTTTTTAATAACCCTGGAGCAGTAATTGTTTGTAACAGTTACTCTTTGCCAACAATTACCGGTAGTAATTTGTCAAATAATGAATCTTATTATTCCAGTACAAATGGTGGCGGCATGCAATTCTTTCCGGGGGGTGTGATTACAAGCTCAACAACTTTGTATATCTATGATGAATTTTCTGCCTGTTCCGATCAGGAGTCCTTTATCATTACCATCAACCCAGCGCCCAATACAGCGCCCGCCGGACCTTTATCGGCTTGCGCCAACGCGATGGGTCAGGCTACGTTCAACCTGAATAGTTTGAACGCCACCGTCAACGCCGGTTCCGGCCAAGCTGTAACCTGGTACACCAATATTGCGGCGACCATGTCGGTGGGGACACCTGCAGCGTTTACGACGGGCACCACGACTGTTTACGCCGTGGTGGGTACGATGCCCTGCGTTTCTGCGCCGGTTGCTATCCAAATCAACGTCACCCCCGCCCCCACCGCTAACCCCGCCGGACCGCTTGCGGTCTGCGACAACGGCTCCGGGCAGGCGACTTTCAACCTGACCACGTTGAACAACACGGTCAACGGCGGCTCTGGAACAGTGACCTGGTACACCAATATGGCGGCAACCATTCCGGTTGGCACTCCGGCAGCTTATACGACGGGTACGACTACGGTTTACGCCGTTGTAGGGACGATGCCCTGCGTATCGGCACCCCAGGCCGTGCAATTGAACGTCACGCCTTTGCCTCCGGCGAACCCCGCGAACCTCCAGGCTTGCGGCAATGCCATGGGTCAGGCTACTTTTAACCTGACTTCGATTAACAGTACCGTAACAGGAGGTGGCTTGGGAACCGTGAACTGGTGGACAACTGCCGGGGCAACGACGCCCATTGCCAACCCAAGCGCTTTTGTTGTCAATGCTCCGGGCGGACAGGCGTTTGCAACCGTCACCAACAACGGGTGCTCTTCCGACAACGCCGCGCTCATTTCCATCACGGTAACCGCAACGCCGACGGCCAACCCTGCCGGTCCGTTGCAGGCGTGCGACCAGGGTGGCGGCCAGGCCACCTTCAACCTGAATACGCTGAACAATACCATATCCGGAGGTTCGGGAACCGTAAACTGGTTCTCCAACCCGGGAGCAACCATCGCAATCGGAACCCCGGGCAGTTACACAGCAGGCTCCGGTATCGTTTATGCCACGGTGACCAGCAATGGCTGCCCTTCCAGCCCGATACCCATTTCCATCATCGTAGCGGCACCGCCTACTGCGTTGCCTACTTCGCTGACCGAATGCGCTACGGTGGGCAACACCGCCACGTTCGACCTGACCGATGCCAACAATGCAGTCAACAACGGCACTGGCAACACAGTAACTTGGTATTCCAATATCGGCGGCACCATTGTAATACCTAACCCGACGAGTTTTACGACAGCAACAGTAACCGTTTATGCACGGGTAGACAATGGCGCGTGCCAGTCTGCCCCGGTTGCCGTGCAATTGATTGTGAACCCTCGACCCACGGCTAACCCGACAACGTTCAACGTTTGCGTCGTGAGCCTGATCCCACCGGTTGCGAATTACGACCTGCCCGGAACGATCAATACCATCAACGGCGGCACGGGGAATACGGTCAATTGGTACACCAATGCTGCTGGCACCATACCCCTTGACATTAACAGTGTAACGACTTTGCCGTCAACGGTTTATGCAACCGTTACAAACGCCGCCGGCTGCGAATCGCTGACGGTGGCTATTCCGGTTGTAGTGGTCTTTGCGCCGGCAGCTTCAACAGCTTCCGCGCAGGCTTGCGATCAGGGAAGCGGGCAGGCAATTTTCAACTTGACGTCACTGAACGGAACTGTTAACCAGGGGCAGCCTAATGCAGTGACCTGGTATTCCAATATGGCAGCGACCGTTCCGATTGCCAATCCTGCTGCATTTCCTTCCGGCTCTACAACGGTTTACGCAGTGGTTATGGGAGCCTCCGGATGCAATGCAGCGCCCGTTGCCGTTACGCTGACGGTCACGCCCGCACCGCCCGCAACCCCGACTACCCTGTCCGCGTGTAATACAGGCAGCAACCAGGCAACTTTTGTGCTGACCAATGCCAATGGGATTGTGAATGGTGGGTTCGGCGGCACGGTAAACTGGTATACAAATATGGCGGCGACCATTCCGATTGCCAATCCGAGCGCTTATACGACGGGAGCCACAACGGTTTATGCTACCGTAACACAAAGCGGGTGTACCTCCCAACCGGTAGCCGTCACGCTAAACGTTGTGCCACAGCCGCCTGCGCAAGCGGCAAGTTTGTCTGCCTGCGGCAACGGCCTCGGACAAGCCACATTCAACCTCAACAGCTTGAATAATACGGTCAACTTAGGGACAGGCAATACAGTAACGTGGTATACCAATATGGCGGCGACCAACCTGGTTGCCAATCCGACGTTTTTCGTTTCCGGCACTGTCCTTGTTTATGCGGTCGTTGGCGATGGTTTTTGCAATTCGCAACCGGTTGCTGTTCAATTAACGGTGACCCCTGCGCCCACCGCAATTCCAACCAGCTTGTCTGCTTGTAACAATGGTTCCGGCCAGGCAACATTTAACCTGACAACCGCCAACTTGACCATCAATGGCGGCACGGCCAACCTCGTTAACTGGTACCTCAATGCCGCAGGAACCACGCCCATCGGCAACCCGGCTGCATTTACATCCGGCACCACAACGGTTTATGCGGTAGTGGACAATGGCATTTGCGTTTCTGCTCCGGTGCCGATTACGCTGACGCTCTTAGCTGCGCCGGTCGCCAACCCGGCTTCGCTGCAACAGTGCGCCACATCGGGGAATCAGGCGACGTTTAATCTGAATTCCGTAAACAATACCGTTAACGGCGGCGCCGGTAATTCGGTAGACTGGTACTCCAATGCCGCCGGAACCACGCCAATCGGCAACCCGGCTGCATTCACCAGTGGGTCGGTGACGGTTTATGCCCGGGTAACGAATGGGCAGTGTACTTCGGCACCGGTAGCCGTCACGCTGACGGTAACCCCGCTCCCGGTCGTTTCGCCAGCTTCTTTACAGGCTTGTAACAGCGGCAGCGGCACGGCTGCTTTCAACCTAACCAGCGTCAATGCTATCGTCAATGGCGGCACGGGAAATACGGTCAATTGGTTTATGAATGCCAACGGAACGGGGCCTGTTGCCAATCCAACCAGCTTTACCTCTGGCACGGCGACTGTTTTTGCAGTGGTGACAAATGCCGGTTGTTCTTCCGTGCCTGTGGCAGTTACCCTCACCGTTTCATCAGGGTTTACGCTCAGCCTTATTGTGGCGCAAGCCATCACCTGCAACAGCGCGACCAACGGCAGCCTCAACCTGACCGTGACCGGCGGGACCATGCCATTTAATTACGACTGGAATGTCAATCCTTTGGATGGGATACAAGATCCGACGGGGCTTGGCGCAGGAACCTATTCCGTGACGGTAAGCGATGCAAACGGCTGTCAAAATAATACGTCTATTGTACTCAACCAACCGGCGGTGCTCGGCATCAATTGTTCCCAGGCCAGCCCGGTTTCTACGGTTGGCGGCAGCGATGGATCGGCCAGCATAGTCATCAGCGGGGGCACCGCGCCTTATATGGTAGCGTGGTCGGGCGCAGCAAGTGGTTCGCAGGCGCAAGCCACTGCCGGTACAGCCACCATCAGTGGATTGGTCGCCGGTAGTTACAACGTGACGGTCACGGACGCCAACAATTGTAATACTACTTGTAGTTTCGTTATCAGCGACCCTTCCTGTAATATTTCGGTTTCGGCAACTTTCGAAAATCCAACTTGCGAAGGCAGCACCAATGGCACCATTGACCTCACTGCAACGGGCGCATTTCCATTCGATTACGACTGGAGTGATGATACGTTAGACGGCACAGAAGACCCAATGGCCGTAGGCACCGGAACTTATTCGGTAACCGTGACGGATGACGACGGTTGTCAGGCGATTACTTCCGTCACACTGACAAATCCACCGGGGCTGATGCTTTCCTGTGCGCAGGCAAATCCGGTATCTGTTCCCGGTGGCAGCGACGGCACAGCGACCATCAACATCAGTGGGGGCACAGCGCCTTATACCCTCCTGTGGGCAGGCCCGGTGAGCGGTACGCAGCAGGTCTTAGTTGCGGGCGACGCTACGATTTCAAATTTGCCGGCAGGTGTCTATACCATGACGGTGACAGACGATAACGGCTGCTCGGAAGCTTGCAGTTTTACCATCAGCCCGGCGGGGTGCGCGTTGGATGTGATCGTGAACAGCACGGCTATTTCGCCTTGTTTTGGTGCGGTGAACGGAAGTATTGTTTTAGACGTAACTAATGCGACCGGTGTTATTCAGTACGACTGGAATGTGGATGCCCTTGACGGCGAACCAGATCCTTCAGGGCTTGGCGCCGGATTTTATGCCGTCACGGTGACCGACGAGGCAGGCTGTAGCGATACAATTTCGGTGACGCTCTCGACACCGGATCCTATTTTGGAAACCTGCGAGGTAATCAGTCCTGCTTCGGGGCCTTCTGCGAGTGATGGATCGGCTCAAATCAGTTATGCGAACGGCCTTGCTCCATACACGATCGCCATTGACCGCGGGGGCGGGGGATATAACGATACGATTATCAGCGGCATGGATAGTACGATCCTACTCAACGACCTACCTCCGGGGTTCTACACGGTTACGGTAATTGATGCGAATAATTGCCCCAGTCCTTGTGGTTTTGTTATTTGCGGCGGGTTAGAAGTCGCCTTGAGTAGTGAAAGAGAAACCTGCCCCGGCGCAGGGGATGGCAGCGCTATTGCAACCGTCACAGGCGAATTTTTTTCTTACACCATTTTGTGGAGTACGACGGAGGTAAGCGATACCATCATTAATTTGTCGTCCGGAATCTATACCATTTCCATAATGGACGCCCTGGGGTGTACGCTTACCGATTCAGTGGAGCTATTCGCGCCGGTTCCACTCGAACTCCAGTGCAGTCAGCAAACACCCGTTTCTACTCCGGTAGCCACTGATGGAGAAGCCTCAATCATTGTTGATGGCGGCACAGCGCCTTATACCCTGGCCTGGAGCGGCGCTGGCAGCGGCAGTCAAACCGTAAATATAGCCGATACGGTGGTGATTGGTGGACTGGCTGCCGGGGTGTATTCCCTGACGCTGACCGACGCAAACGGGTGTACAGAAACGTGTAGTTTTACGATTGCGGTGCCGGGTTGCAACCTCAGCGCCGTCGCAACGGCACAAAACGAAACCTGTCCGGGCAGCCTGAACGGGCGTATCGAACTGACGGTCACCGGCGGCCTTCCTCCATTGACTTTTGACTGGAGCGACAATGCCTTGGACGGCACGGAAGATCCGATGGGGATTTCTCCAGGCACTTACAGCGTCACGGTCACCGATGGGGCTGGCTGTCTTGCTTTTGCAACCGTTACCGTCATCACTCAAAACACCTTACCAAACGCCACTCTTGGCGCGGGCTCAGCCATTTGCGAAGACGATTGTTTCGACTTTTTACTAACGCTGACTGGTACCCCGCCGTTTACGGTCAATTATACGCTGGATACCGGTTCGGGCCCGCAAGCGCTGAGCGCTACTTTTGCAGGAACGGCGGGCGTCATCCCGGTTTGTCCGGCAGATTTTAACCTGACAAGCGGAACCATTTCGATGACGCTTACGGGCATTTCGGATGCAAATTGTGCTAACGCACTGAGCGCATCATCCAGCATTGCGGTATCGCCGCATTCCACGGCCACGGTATCGCCAACGTTGTGTCCCGGCGAAAGCATCGTGGTGAATGGCAGCATTTACGATGAAAGCCGCCTCAATGGCATAGAAGTCATGGAAGGCGTCAACCCTGCCGGTTGCGACAGCATTATTACGGTTAGCATCAGCTTTTTCCAACCCGCAACTAGATCCTTTACGGAAACCCTTTGTGCGGGGGAAACGGTCACCATCGGAGGAACCACGTTCGGTGAAGCGAATCCTTCCGGTACCGCCATTTTGCCAAACGCCAGCGTAAATGGTTGTGATTCCAGCGTTTTAGTCAGCCTGACTTTTATCCAACCGGTGACAACTAACCTGTCGCCAACCCTTTGCCTGGGGGAAACGGTGGTGGTGAATGGCACTACTTACGATGAAAATACGCCCGTTGGACAAGAGACCTTAGTATCTGCACTGGGCTGCGATTCCATTGTAAACATCCAGTTGAATTTCCATCCGGCATCCACGAACAACCTCGCCCAAACCCTTTGTGAAGGGGAGCAATTGGTCGTTAATGGAACGGTTTATGACCAAAATAATCCGGCAGGCACAGAAATCGTCGCCGGCGGCAGCGCCAACGGTTGCGATTCCACGATCGTGGTAGCCTTTCAGTTTGTGCCGCCCGTGACGAAAAACCTGACCCTCAATTTGTGCAGCAGCGAACAAATCGTGGTCAATGGAACCGTATACGACCAGAACAATTCAGGCGGCACGGAGCTTATCCCGGGCAGCAGCGCCAATGGTTGTGACAGCACGGTGGTCGTTGCCCTAAGCTTTTTTCCGGAACCGACTGCGACCCTGAGCCCAACCTTATGCGATGGAGAACAGCTTGTTGTCAATGGTACGGTTTACAACCAAAACAATCCATCCGGAACAGAAAGTCTGCAAACCGTGAACGGTTGCGACAGCACGGTGGTCGTCAATCTCAGCTTCCATCCTGCCGTTTCCACCCAAATTACCCCGACGCTGTGTTTTGGCGAAAGCCTCACCGTCAATGGGACGGTGTACAACGGCAATAATCCTTCGGGAACGGAAGTCATCATTGGCGGCGCTGCAACGGGTTGCGACAGCACCATTTTGGTTGATTTGTCCTTTAGTTTGCCGATAACAGCAGCCATTCAAGGCAATGCTTCCATTTGCACCGGAGGTTCGGCCACGCTTACCTTCCTCCTGGCGGGGGAAACGACCTTCAATGTCACTTACAGCAATGGTATTTCTCCCCCGGCCACGCTGAACAACATCAACAACGGCGAAACGATCACGGTCAGCCCGGGCGCGACGGCCACCTACACCATTCTTTCGGCAACCGCCGTCGGGAATGCCTGTCCGGTCGCTATTTCCGGCAGTGCGACCATCAGCGTCAGCAATTTAGCCGTTCAGGGGCAGGTGACATCAGACTTTCAGGGCTTTGGCGTTAGTTGTCCGGGTAGCGAAGACGGCAGCGCTACGGTGCTTCCACAGGGCGGTTTGCCGCCTTATACCTATGTTTGGAGCGATGGTCAAACCGGTGCTGAAGCGGAAGGTTTAGCCGCAGCAACTTACATGGTGACCATGACGGATGCCGGAGGATGTACCGGTACGGCAAGTATAACGCTGACCGCTCCTCCGGGAATAACGGCCACGGCTTCAGGCCTTTCACCCTTGTGTTTTGGGGATCGTGACGGCAGCATCCTCATTGAGGCGGTGAATGGTGGCAGCGCCCCATATTCGTTTTCAATGGACGGCAATGTATTCCAGTCCATCCCTGCCGGCCTGCCATTCACGATTGCCAACCTCGCCGCAGGCGTTTATGACCTCGTTATCCGCGATGTCAATGGCTGCACGACTTCGGTGGCCGCAAATGTCGTAGCGCAGGAAGAATTGATGCTCGACCTGGGAGAAGATCGCACCATTAAATTGGGAGACAGCACGCTCATTCGCGCACAGGTCAATTTTGATATTGCACAATTGCAATGGACGCCAACGTTGAACCTTAGCACACCGGACGCATCCGATTCGTATGCCAATCCGATAGAAAGCACCGCTTACCGACTGACTGCCGAAGATGCCAACGGTTGCAGTGTCAGCGATGTCGTGATGATTTTTGTGAACAAAACCCGCAGTGTTTACATTCCCAATGTTTTTAGTCCCAACGGAGACGGCTTGAACGACCTGTTTACCATTTTTGCGGCAAGCGATGTAGTGGAAATCAAAGGTTTTGCTATTTTTGACCGGTGGGGTAATATGTTGTACCAAAAAGGGCCTTTCCTGCCGAATGATTTGCAATATGGTTGGGATGGCACGTTCGAGGGCCGGGAAATGAATGCGGCCGTGTATATTTATTACGCAGAAGTTGTTTTTTCGGATGGGCAAACGGAGGTGTTTAAAGGGGATGTGATCTTAATGAGATAGTGGGCGAGGGGCAAGTGGCAAGTGGGCGAGGGGCAAATTTGCAAGCAGGCAAACCCTGATTGTGTAAAAAGCGGTTAACCAAAGTATATGGATCAGCGCATCATCAACCTGTACGACGAGTACACCCACAAGCCGCTCACGCGTGCGGAATTTCTGACAAAACTGGCGCGATTGACCGGCGGAATGGCTGCCGCTGCGGCGGTTTTGCCTTTGCTGGAATCGGATTATGTGCGCTCTATGATGACAGAGGAAGACGGCAAAAAGCTGTTCACGGAATACATTACTTATCCGGGCGTGCCTGCCGAAATGGGCGCGTATATTGCCCGGCCTAAAAAGAAGAAAAAATACCCGGCGGTGGTGGTCATCCACGAAAACCGCGGGTTAAACGCGCATATTGAAGATGTGACGCGCCGGGCAGCGATGGCCGGGTATTTAGCCATCGCGCCCAATGCCCTGGCACCGTTGGGTGGTACTCCCGCCAACGAAGATGAAGCCAGAACGCTTTTCGGCACCCTGAAAGCAGAAGACAGCCTCAAAAATTTCATCGGAGTTTTTGACTACCTGACGACCCGGAAAGACTACAACGGCAAAGCCGGTTGTGTGGGTTTTTGCTGGGGTGGCGCAATGTCGGGCAGCTTAGCCGTCAACGTACCGACCCTGAAAGCGGCAGTAGGTTTCTACGGTCGCCAGCCAGCCGATGCCGACGTGCCAAAGATCAATGCCGCCATCCAACTGCACTACGCCAGCTTGGACGAGCGCGTCAATGCCGGGATTCCTGCCTACGAAGCGGCGCTGAAAGCCAACAATAAACCTTACGAATTGCACCTGTATGAAGGCGTCAACCACGCGTTCCACAACGATACTTCGACAAGCCGGTATGATGAAGCGGCGGCGAAATTGGCGTGGGAACGGACGTTGGATTTTTTTGAGAAGCATTTAAAGGGGTAGGAAAGTATTCCTGTTGCCCTTTATCCTTGTATACCCCGGGCTGCACAGTTTCCTGTGCTCGCCAGTTTAAGAAATTTTGCTTTCCGTGGGATATTCGGTCTATTGAAATAAGCGCTGAAAGCGCTGGTGGAGTATGTGGGCGTACGCCGCTTTTTGCTTGTCTGAAAGGAAGGAAATGGCAAGGAAATTTTCCCACGATGGGTATGCCTGCGGGAAAGTTGGTACGTAATCGGACATCTATTCTCCATTTTTCCGGATTTCAACGGTGACCGCACCTACAAGATCTGCACCGGTAGCCACCTCCGAAACCATAGCGAAGTTACTCCCCAAACGCCTCCACCTTAGACAACTTCCGATACGAAATCGTATCCTGCAATCGAAAATACCCCGTTTTTTCAACACTCGTATCGGGCTGAATGCCCCAGGGGCCAAAAAACAGGTCGGTGCGGGCCGCATGTTCGGTCACATAGGGCTGTTCGCCTTGCATACAAAGTACCGTAATGGACGAATCGGGGTGTTCCAAAGCAGAAAGGTAAAGCGTTTCATAGGGGAGTGCCCAAGGCATGAGCAGCTCCTTAACGGGTAGGTCATCAATGGAAACCATAAACTTTTGGCCGTCGAATTTTTTGGCGTGGTCTAACAAATTCTGCTCGATGACGATGCGCTTTTTGTACACATTGTGCTGCCAGCCGATGTGTGCCACCCGGATGGCCACCACTGCGGGGATCAGGAACAGCAATACCCGGTGCCAGCGCGGTGCGCGGAGCAGGTCAAACACCAAAGGGATCGCCAGCATCACCGCCAGCACCTGGTAGTGGCTTTCGATGTAAAATTGCTCTACATCCCAGTGGAAGGTGCAATTCACCAAAACTAAGTAGGACAGTACTGAACCGACGATAAAAAACAGCTTCAGGAAATTGCGTTGCCGGGCATAAAAAACGATGATGGCCGCCAGCAGCAGTGGGAAGCAATAATAGTCTGTGACGCAGTCCTTATAGAAATTCTCCGTGCTTTTCAGCGAGAAGAAGTGAATGGCACGTTCCAGCACACTATCGGCTAAGCCCGTCGTCGCCGTATCGTAGGCATTGGCCGGAAGGCCGAACCTTTTGAACAGCATCACTGCAAGGCCCAGAACCGGCAACAAATAAAAAGCTTTCCGCTTTTCCCGTTCCCGACTGATGGCCATGAACAACCAAATATAAAAAAACGGAATGAAGGTGACGGGGTGGAAAAAAATGATGACAACGCTCAGACCGGTCATCAGGAGGTAAATGGCGCCTGCCCGAAAAGGGTGATCAAGCGCAGGGTGGTCTTTGTAAAACAGCGTGTCCGCAATACCATAGAAAAAGATCACCAACGCACAACCTTGAAGCAACTCCGACTGGATCCAATAAAACGTATGGCTCACCAACAGGGTATAAAACAGCGCCAGCACCAAGCCCATCCGCCCGTTGCGAAATACGCCCACCAGCAACAAAAACAGCACAAACGGGTAGATCACAAACGACATCGAATACGCGCGCAGCACCCCTTCCAGCGACCAGCCGAGGCGAACCGCCACCAACGGAAAAACCTGCGTGACTGCCGCGCCGAAGCGACCAACTTGTATGGCCAAGTCGTTTGTGGTGATGATCGTAAAGGACTGGAAAGCCGCGTCTAAAAAAACGGTGCGTTCTAAATAAAATACCCAGGCCATCGCGCCCAAAGCAAAGAATACAAACCACCCGATATAACGCAGCGGGTTCGAGCGGTCGAAAGAAAGCGTGGGCGGAAGCAAGTTCGGCATTGTTCCAGGTTTCGGAGGTTTAATAAAATGTATGTTGTTCTTTGGCCATGCGGCGCAACAACGGACTGCACCGATAGCGGTCTTCGCGGTAGGTATCGTATAAGGCATCCAATGCAGCCACACAACGCGCAGCGCCCCATTCATCGGCCCAGCGCAACAAGCCCTTTGGGTAGTTGACGCCGCTGGTCATGCTCACGTCAATATCCTCACGGGAGGCCACATTCAGCATCAACGCATCGGCAGCTTCGTTGATGAGCATGGCCACGATGCGCTCCACGATTTGTCGGCCAGGTGCTTCGGCTGTTTTGGCGGCCGCCAGCAGGTTGTCCTCTCCTTTGCTGTAATCGTAAAATCCGCGCCCCGATTTCCGGCCTAAGTAGCCCGCTTCAGCCAACCGTTTTTGGGTAAAGGCCGGTTTATAGCGCGGGTCGTAAAAAAACGACCGGAACACCGTTTCCGTCACGGTATAATTGACGTCGTTGCCGATGTAATCCATCAGGGTGAACGGCCCCATGCGAAAGCCGCCGAGGGCAGTCATGGCCCAGTCAATGGTCGGCGCATCGGCGATGCCTTCTTCCAGGATGCGCAGCGCTTCGCCGTAAAAAGGCCGGGCGATGCGGTTGACAATGAACCCGGGGGTATCTTTGGCGACCACGGGGAGTTTGCCCCAGGCTTTCATCAGCGCGCAAGCCTGTTCAATGACCGCAGGCGCTGTTTGAATGGCGGGGACCACCTCAACCAATTTCATCACTGGCGCCGGGTTGAAAAAGTGAAGGCCGAGTACGCGTTCGGGCATTTGGCAAGCCGCTGCAATGGCGGTCACGGACAACGAGGAGGTGTTCGTTGCCAGCAGGCAGTGGTGCGGGGTCACGTCTTCCAACTGGTCAAAAACCGCTTTTTTGACCTCCATATCTTCCACAATGGCCTCAATGACCAACCCGGCATCCTGGCAGGCGTAGATGTTTTGAATGTAGTGGATACGGGCGAGGATTTCCGGTGCCGACGCCCCACCCAATTTGCCTTTTTCGGCTAAGCGTTGCAGGGTTTGTTCCAATTGTTGCTGGGCGCGCTCCAGCGCATCCGGGTTGTTGTCGTAGAGGTAGACTTCATGGCCGGCCAATGCAGCAACCTGAGCAATGCCGGATCCCATGGAGCCGCTTCCGATGACGCCAATTTTGAGCATAAAGCGTTTTTTTATTTCAGACTGCGAAAATAGGGAGGGTTTTCGGGATCTGCGATTATTTGACGCATCCTTTAACTTGACAAGTTGTCTGTTTTTTGTATTTTTGTAGTAAAATATAGAATATGAAGACCATTACGGTTGGCGATTTAAAGGCCACTTTTTCAGACATCCTCAAAAGGGTACAGCAAGGCGAATCCATTGCGATCACCTTTGGCAGGAAAAAAGAAGTATTGGCATATCTTGTTCCCAAACAAAACATGCCAGCTTCATCTCCCCGTCCGCTCGGACTCTTAGAGGGGGAAGCTCATTTTTTGATCAAAGAGGATTTTAAAATGACTGAAGCTGAAATGTTTTCCTGATGAAAAAATACCTACTCGATTCCCATGTCTTGCTATGGTCGGTTTTTGAAGTAAACAAAATCCCGAAACAGGTGCAGGACGTACTCAAAAATTCTGAAAATGCCATTTTTGTTAGCTCAGTCAGTTTATGGGAAATATCATTGAAATACCGGTTGGGCAAACTGGATTTTTTCAACTTTGACCCTATGAATTTACCGCTAATATGTGGTCAAATGCAGTACGAACTACTGCCCTTGGAACCCATTGAAGCCAGTAGTTACCATTTGCTTCAGGCTAATTATCACAAAGATCCATTTGACCGGATGCTCATTCGACAAGCAATTCAACAAGGGCTCATCCTTTTAAGTGCAGATGCGTTGGTTGCACAATACACGGTTGAAGGATTAAAAGTATTTTGGCAATAGTGATTTTAGAAAGCTAGTTCAAAGTCGCTGTAAAACCAGGTTCATCCCGCATCAGACATGCACTACACTATCCAGCAAATCGCCAAAATCATTGGCGGAAATTTTCTGCGCCGCGCCAGCGGCAAGGCCATTGTGAAGCACCTGCTCACCGATAGCCGCCAGTTAATTTTTCCGGAAACAACCCTGTTTTTTGCCTTGCCGGGCGTCAGCCAGGACGGCCATGCTTTTTTGGAAAAATTGTACGAAGCGGGCGTCCGGAGTTTTATTGTCGAAAAAAAAGAAGGGTATGAAGCCTTATCAGAGGCCAATATCGTAAAGGTATCGGATGTGCTGGCAGCCTTGCAACAGTTGGCAGCGCACCACAGGCAGCAGTTTGATATTCCGGTCGTGGGCATCACCGGCAGCAACGGGAAAACCATCGTCAAGGAATGGCTTTTCCAGTTGTTGCGCGACGACCACCGCATTGCCCGCAGCCCCCGCAGCTACAACTCCCAGGTTGGCGTACCCTTATCCGTCTGGCAATTGCAGCCCCGGCACACCATCGGAATTTTTGAAGCGGGCATTTCCCAAACGGGTGAAATGGCCCGCACGGCGCAAATCATCCGCTGCACGGCAGGTATTTTCACCAATATCGGCGAAGCCCACGCGGAAGGATTTTCCGACCTGATGGAAAAGTTGCAGGAAAAGCTCCTGCTTTTTGAGTTTGCCGACATCATCGTGTATTGCAAAGACAATCCAAGCGTAGATGCGGCCATCCGCGCATTGAACAAGCCGGTGTTTTCCTGGTCGCGAACAGACGCAGCCGACCTTCGGGTCATTGGCATCCGGCAAAACGCCGCGGGGCATGCGGACATCGAAGCCATTTTTCAAGGCCATAAAATCGCCATCACCATTCCGTTCAGCGACGCCGCTTCCATCGAAAATGCCATCCATTGCTGGGCAATGCTGTTGTTTTTGGAAGTGCCGCAGGAAATCATTGAACAACGCATGGCGGGTCTGGAACCGGTGGCAATGCGCCTTGAATTACGGGAAGGCATCAACGGTTGCACCTTGATCAACGACAGCTATAACTCGGATTTTACGTCGTTGTCCATCGCGCTCAATTTTATGGAACAGCAGCGTGGGGGTGCCCGCCGAACCTTGATTCTGTCCGATATTTTGCAAAGCGGCCGGGAAGAAGCGGATCTTTACGCCGATGTTGCGATGCTCGTCCGCGAAAAAGGCGTCAACCGCCTCATCGGTATCGGGCATGCGGTATACGCTTTAAAAAACCTGCTCCCGCCTTCGGTCAGCCTGCATTTTTACGAAACCACCGCCGAATTTCTGCGCGTGTGCCACCAATTCGATTTTCAGAACGAAGTCATCCTGGTAAAAGGGGCACGACCTTACGCGTTTGAAAAAATTGCGCGGCGCTTGTCGCAAAAAATGCACCGTACCGTGCTGGAAGTGAACCTCAGTGCGCTGGCCTATAACCTCCGGCTCTATCGGGGTAAATTGCGCCCCGACACCAAAATTATGGCCATGGTAAAAGCTGCGGCGTATGGCAGTGGCAGCTTGGAAACTGCGCGACTGCTGGAGTTTCACAAAGTGGATTATTTAGCGGTGGCTTACGCCGACGAAGGTGCCGAATTGCGGCGGGGCGGAATCCGGCTGCCTATTCTCGTGCTGAATCCGGAAGAAGCGGCCTTCGACAGCCTGTTGCGCTATAACCTTGAGCCGGAAATATACAGCTTAGCCCAACTCCGGCAGTTTGCACAGTTCAGCGCTGATGCAGCGCGGGCCATTCCCATTCACCTGAAGCTGGATACCGGGATGCGCCGGCTTGGATTTGAAGCAGAAGACTTGGAGGCTCTGCTGGAATTGCTGGCTGCTTATCCGCACTTGAGCGTTCGGAGCCTGTTTTCCCACCTTGCGGCGAGTGAAGCGCCAGATCACGATGAATTCACGCGCTCGCAAATCCAGCAATTCGAAGCGCAGTATGAACTTATTTCGGAAGGTATTGGCTATCGGCCGCTCCGGCACATTCTCAATTCCGGGGGCATCGAACGGTTTCCACAGGCACAAATGGACATGGTGCGGCTCGGCATCGGGTTATACGGGATGGGTGCAACCGGGGCGTTTAGCAGGCGGCTGAAACCGGTACTATCGCTGAAGGCGACGATTTCTCAAATCAAGCAGGCGACGCCCGGCACAACGATCGGTTACGGCAGACGGGGGCAGGCCGATCAGGATAAACGCATTGCCACCATCAGCATCGGCTATGCCGACGGCTTATTGCGCGCCGCCGGCAACGGACATTTCAGCGTCCTTGCCGGCGGCAAACGCGCACCCATCATCGGCAATGTGTGCATGGATATGTGCATGATTGACGTCACGCAAATTCCGGAGGCCAAAGAAGGGGATGAGATCGAAATTTTTGGTGATCACCTGCCGGTGACAGAATTGGCCGCTGCACTGCAAACCATTCCTTACGAAGTATTTACGGGCATTTCTCCGAGGGTGAAACGGGTGTACGTGCAAGAGTGACCGACTAAATGGGCAGACACTATTTATTCGATCTTACCATGTCCGGAGGACATGTTGTATCCGTTGCCGTTGTATTGGATTTCATAATTCAACTCCTTTGCATACTTTGCTTTGTATTTGCGGTGCAGGTCGTCGGAGAGCTTTTTGCCGTTCACCTCGAACGTTTTGTCATTTAATTTTAATGCAGACAAGCTTTTTTTATCCTGAATGAGGCCATCCTGAACCAACTCAGCGATCAGGTTTCCCATTATTTCGCGGTCTTTTTGAGCCTGTTTGCGGTCGCGGATGGCTTGCGCCTTGTCCTTTTCTGCTTGTTCCCGATCGCGCATGGCCTGTTCAACATCGCGTTTGGATTGTGCTCTGTCTATTTCGGATTGTTCTCGATCGCGTTCGGATTGTGCTCTGTCCTTTTCAGCCTGCTCCCGATCGCGGACGGATTGTTCGATATCGCGTTTTGCCTGTGCTCTGTCTCTTTCCGCCTGCTCCCGGTCACGGGCAGCTTGTTCTACATCGCGTTTGGCTTGTTCCACGTCTAATTCGGCTTGCTCGCGGTCGCGTTCTGCCTGTGCTCTGTCTAATTCTGCCCGTTCGCGATCCCGTTCTGCTTGTTCCATGTCCAATTTGGCTTGCGCCCGATCCCGTTCGGCCTGAGCCATATCCGCTTTGATCTCTGCATCTATTTTGCGGATCATGCTGTCGTAGTTCCCAAGCTGGTCGTCTGGCACTTTTTTGCCGTCAATCGTCATTTCCTTTACTTTACCCTCTACGCGTTTCATTACGTAAGTTTTTCCATTGTTTTCCCGGACGGTCATCTCTTGCAGTTCAGCAGCCGTGCCTTCGCCCGTGATGTTGATGGTTGAAATGCGCTCTTTTTCAATTTTTTGAGTCTGGGCTTGCACGTCGTCAACCGGCAGCAGCCAGAACAGTCCTGCCATCAATACGCAGGAAATCAAGGTGATTTTTTCCATGTTATTTAAAGTTTTAGTATTGCCAAGACCCAGGATGCGCTGCACCCGGTAGCGTAATTGTCCGCGGTGCGTTCCCGGAAAAGCGGCTGCATAATTTGCGCCGGACAAGTTGAGTTCCTGAAAATGCAGCAAGGCATTCAGGTAGCCCGATTTGTGGTTCATGGCCGCCACGGCCATTTCATCGCAGCAATGTTCCCTTTCTTCGCGCAGCAGGGTAGAAACCCAGAGTACCGCCGGGTTGAAAAAGAAGATGGTTTCTGCAAAATGCTGGAGCAGGTTCACCAAAAAATCCTGGCGACGAATATGAGCCAGTTCGTGCAGCAGAATAGCCTCTACTTGTTCGGCAGGCAACTGCGCCAACATGCCGATCGGAATTAAGATAACCGGCTTCAGAATGCCGATCACCGAAGGCACCTGTACAAACCCCGATTCCAGCAAACTGACCGGGCTTCGCAGGCTTAGTTTTTTTGCCAATTCCCGCACGCGGTGCTGCCATTCTGGCAACGGCGCAACAGCGCCACGGTAGCGCAAACGGCGGATCAGGTAAAGATCCAGCCCCATTTTTAGGCATTTTAACATAAAAACAAGGATCCACAGCAAGCAAATCGTGGAAGCGTGCGCATTAAAAAACGAGACCCCATCATCTACATAATCCCGGCTTACCAGACCCAAAAGTGGTTGTTTCGCAGCCGCAGCATCGGATAATTCCGACAGGGTTTTGCCGTCTATTAACACAACCGGTTTCCCGTGGATGGCTTGATCCAGTTCGTGGCGCCACTGTAGATTGAAGGTGAGGCATACGCCACCAATAAATATGGCTAATAAAAACCCAAGCAAACGGTACCGGAGGGCAGCTGTAGTTTTTTTGGTAAAAAACAGGACAAGCGCCGCCAGCAAAGCCAGCAGCAAGCCCTGCCAAAGGGAGTGGAGCAGCGTCCAGCAAAAGGCCCGGACGCTCTCGTCTGAAAACAGCGGGTGATTTGAAAAAAGGCGCATAAGGTGTTTTTTTATGCTTTATCTGAATCCATCTGATCCAGCAAGTTCCGGATGGCGTCTAATTCAGCTTTGGATGTATTTTTATTGCCCAGCAACTGCATCATCAGGCTGGAGGGAGAACCTTTGTACATCGTGTCCACAAAGCGATCCAGCAAAGCGCTTTTGGTTGGCTGCTCCCCAATGGCCGCGCTGTACACGTGCTTCATGCTGCTTTCGTCGCGCAGGAGCAGGCCTTTTTCTACCATGAGCTGCATTTGCTTCAGGGTGGAGGTGTATTGCACCGCTTTTTTTTGCGCATTCAGTCGCTCATTCACTGCACGAACGGTGGATGGGCCGTCTTCCCAGAGCACTTGCAGGATGTCTAACTCCGCCTTTGTGGGTTCTGTTTTTTTTTCCGGATTGTCGTTTAAATCATTCATAAAGCAAAGGTACGACAAAAATCGTACGTTGCAATACGTAGCTACGTTTTTTTTGTGCAGATGCAAAGAAATTCAGAATCCATGCATAGCTTGCTGTCGAAAACAGTAAAGCAAATGAAAATATTGATGGTTTGTCTCGGCAATATTTGCCGTTCGCCTTTAGCAGAAGGAATCCTTAAAGAAAAAATCAGGGCGCGGGGATTGGACTGGCAGGTAGATTCTGCCGGCACTGGGGGCTGGCATGCCGGGGAACTGCCCGACCACAGATCCATAAAAACCGCTCGTCGTCATGGCATTGACCTCACTGACCAGCGTGCCCGGAAACTTCGGCCCGATGACCTGATTTATTTTGATTTGATGTTAGCCATGGATGAATCCAACCGCAGCGATATTTTGAGATTGGCCGGTAATGAAGCGCAACACCGCAAAGTAGAAAAGATCATGAATTTTCTGAACCCCGGTTTAGACCAGGACGTGCCCGATCCGTATTGGGACGACAATGGGTTTGAAGCGGTTTTTCAGATGTTGGAGGAGGCGTGTGAGGCGTTGGTTGAAAAATACGTCTGACACAATCTATCCAGGTTTGTATTTATTTACCGCCTTGCTGGCGTGACGGCGACGTCTCTTGCCTGTTATTCGTCGTGCTCTGGCCAGTCATGTGGAAGCCAGCCAGAGACTGGCAAATAGGACACGCGAGGCGGAGCTTCGACTTCGCTCAGCTGTCGCCATCTAAAGGCGAGCGGGTAATTCAGTGTCAATTCTTTTAAGAAATTTAATTTGAAAAATCACTCGATTTTTGTAAATTTGTTTTAACCTTATTGACCACAAAATCCCAAACCATGAAAAAGCTCTTACGCGTTATTTCTGTTTTCTGCCTAAATTCAATCACGATTGTCCACACGGTAGAAGAT
>ENA-ORBV01002178-ORBV01002178.1-microbial-mat-metagenome-genome-assembly--contig:-NODE-2178-length-41886-cov-9.290105_pt1 | contig 41886 bp, 29 predicted proteins | sample MGYA00237777_ERZ505514 | MGnify/ENA primary metagenome ERZ505514 (study PRJEB26160, sample SAMN06269048) | microbial mat metagenome | isolation source: Oligotrophic lake microbial mat | place... | reverse complement strand
AGCGAACGGTGCGCGACGAGCGACCGGTGCGAGATGAGCGCGGAGCTCGCGACGAGCGACCGCTGCGCGACGAGCGACCGCTGCGCGACGACAGGCCGCTGCGCGACGACAGGCCGCTGCGCGACGACAGGCCGCTGCGCGACGACAACCCGCCGATCCGAGACGACCGCGGCGCACGCGACCCGCGCAGTCCGCGCGACGATCGTCCTCAGCAGGACAACCGCGGCGGTCGCGACAGCCGCTACCCGCGCGACGATCGATTCGAGCGCGAGGCACAGCTGCCGCGCGAAGGACAACGACCGCGAGACGCAGAGGCGCCTCGCGATGGGCAAGCGCCTCGCGATGGGCAAGCGCTGCGCGAGGGGCCGTCCTCACGCGATTCGCGTTCGCCGCGCGACGACCGTTTCGTGCGCGACGACCGTGCGCCGCGTGATGACCGTGCGCCGCGTGATGACCGTCCCGTCCGCGATGACCGCTTCGTGCGCGAAGATCGAGCACCGCGCGAAGAACGTTTCGGCCGCGACGGCGGGGCGCAGGGCTCGCCACGCGATGCAGGAACGACCGAACGTGCTCCGCGCCCGTACGACGAACCGCGCTCCAGCGAGTCTGGGTACGCAAGTGAACCTCGCACCGGCGAGGGCCCGCGTCCGGTGGACGGTGAGCGCTCGCACGACGAGGATCAAGGGGAAGGCGTCGACTGGCGCAAGCCCGATCGTCGACGCGGAGGCGGCCGACGCGGCGGACGTCGCCGGCGTCGCGGACGCGGCGGGCAAGGTGCTCCCGTCGGACCGGGCCAGAATCCTGCGGGAAATGCCGGCCCGAACGACGGCGCGCGTTTCCACGACGGGCCCGTGACCACCGACCAACCCGTGCTGCCGTTCGAAGACGAACACGATCTCCCGCACGGCGACGAAACCGAGCACGAGGGCCACGAGGGTGCAGGTTCCGGGCGCGAGAATCTGCAAGGCGAGCGCAACGACTTCGCCGAGGACGAAGTTCCGCGACGCGAGCACGACGGTGCGGATCGAACACATCCGCGAGCGTTCGGTTCGGAGCGCGCTCGCAGCGGCGCTCCAGCACGAGACGATCGCGCCGGCGGTGGGGCACGAACTCACGGCCGCCGCGAGCCGGCACAACTGCCGCGTCGCCCTGAAGACGATCGTCGACCGCGCGCGCGCGAAGATCGACAAGGAGTCGCACGCGATCAGCAAGGTGCGCACAGGCCGGACGTGGTCGAGCGCGAACCGATGCCCGCCGAGGGGACGGGCATGTTGGTGCTCGAGATGGGCGGGTTCGGAACGTTGCGTCAACAAGAGGCGCAGTGGCTGCCCTCGAAGGCCGACATCTTCGTGCCGATGCGTTTGATCCAGATACACAAGTTGCGCGACGGATCGATCGTGACCGGTCGTTTGATGCGTGGACAGAAACACAAGTACGCGCTCTCGGACGTCACGAGCGTCGACGGCAAACCGCCGGATGACGTGAAGAATTTGCCTGATTTCAAGACGCTCACGACGATCGATCCCGACTTCCACTACGCGGTCGGCGACGCGACGAGCGACGTCTCGATGCGCATCGTCGATCTCCTGTGCCCGGTCGGTCGCGGTCAACGCGGCTTGATCGTGGCGCCGCCGCGCACGGGCAAGACGACGATCTTGCGTCAGTTCGCGAAAGGCATCGAGGTGGGTTACCCCGACGTCGCACTCTTCGTGTTGCTCGTCGACGAGCGTCCGGAAGAAGCGACGGAGTGGAAGCGTTCGACGAAGGGCAACGTCTTCGTCAGCACGTCCGACGAAGCGCCGAAGATGCACGTGCAACTCGCCGAAGCGGTGTGGCGTCGCTGCATGCGCCTCGTCGAACTCGGCACCGACGTCGTGCTGTTGCTCGACTCGCTCACCCGGTTGTCGCGCGCTTACAACAACCTGTCCGGCGGTTCGGGCAAGACGATGTCGGGCGGTCTCGACTCGCGCGCGATGGAACGTCCGCGTCAGATCTTCGGCAGCGCCAGAAACACGGAAAAAGCCGGCTCTTTGACCATCTTGGGCACCGCGTTGATCGACACGGGCAGCAAGATGGACCAGTTGATCTTCGAGGAATTCAAAGGCACTGGCAACATGGAGTTGGTGCTCTCGCGCAAGCTCGCCGACCGGCGCATCTTCCCGGCGCTCGACATCGAAAAATCGGGCACGCGCAAGGAAGAGAAGATCCTCGGACTGAAACGCTTGAAGAGCGTGCACATCCTGCGCCGCGTCTTGACCAAAATGCACTTCAGTGAGGCGATGGACTTGCTCGTCACGAAACTCGACGACGTCGAGACGAACGACGAATTCTTGAAGCGCTTCGAAATCGATCCCGAGGCATGAGCCGAGTGAGCGACGTGAAGACTTCGGGCCGATTGCGCTTCGCAGCGCTCATCCTGCTCTTCCTGCTCCCGCTCGCGCTGCGCATCCTGCCGCTCGACCACGGCGGTGAGCGCATCTACGTCCCCGACAATTCGATCGTGCGCGCAGCGTTGGGCATGGCGCGCGACCAGAATCTGATCCCGGTCGTCAGTTCGTCCCAGCCCTACCCCAATCTCCTGCCGTATCTGCTCTTGCCTCTGTACGGATTGCAGTACGTCGTCGGTCGCGCGAGCGGCGCGTGGGCGGGCGTGCGCGAATTCGGCGATCACTTGCTGGAACATCCGGCGCACGCGGCGTGGATTGCGCGCGGACTCGTCGCTGTGTTCGGTGCTCTCACCGCTTGGGCGATCTTTCGCGCCGCCCGCGCAGCAGGCATGAAGCAAGGCGCGTGGGTCGCTGCATGGCTCGTGGGCACAGGGCTCCTGTCCGTGCAGATGTCGACGCAGGAAAGGCCTTGGATTCCAGTCGTTTTCTTCATGGTCACGTCCGCGTGGGCGGGCATCGCGTACGTCAACCAACCCAGATTGAAAACGCTCGTGTGGTCGGGCGTGCTCGCTGGACTTTCGTTCGCAGCGCACACGGGTGGACTCGGTGCGCTGGCTTTCCCGGCACTCGCTTGGGCTTTTGCGCCGACAGGCTGGAAGGGGAGCGAACTGCGCACGCGAATCGTGCGCGGCTTCAGCGCAGTGCTCGCGTTCGTGCTCGTGGCCCTCGCCCTCGGACACGCGTACCTCCTGCGCTACGGTTTCACGCCTACGGAGCAGTCCGTGGGCGGAAAGCAGATCGACGATCTAGGCGGCTTCAACTTCGGCGGCGGCCTGAGCTTCATCCCCGAGTTTTCGCTCGCCTCTGTTCCGCGACTCACACGCGGTCTCTTCGGCTACGACCCGATCGTCGTGTGTCTGGGTCTGCTCGGAATCGTCGTCGCGTGGCGTCGGCGCAGTTTGCGCGGTCCGCTGATTTTCGTCCTCGTGTGGGCGGCGATCTTCTTGACCAATCGCAGCGACCACGTGCGCTATATGCTGCCGATCACGACGCTGCTCGCACTGCCCGCTGGACTCGCGGTCGAGAGCTTGTGGAATTCGCGGGGCGCGCGAGCCGTGATCGTCGTCCTGCTCGCGTTCCCGCTCGTCCAGGCAGCGCGCTTCGACTGGATCATGATGCGCGACGACACGCGCGCGATCGCGGAGGCGAGGCTGGCGGAATTGCCCGACTCGTCCTGCATCGCGATCGATCGCTACGGGCCCGAAGTCGATCTCGACAAGCGGGGGATCCATGCGTTGCAGAAGATTCGCAACTCACGCAAGCAAGAGTTGCGCACGCGCGAAGAAGCTCGCAAGAGGGAGCTCGATCGCGGTACAGCTGAGCGCGCAGGCGTGAACGCAGTGCACCTGGAAGAAGTGTTCGGTTACAACGATCGTGAGCGGCGAGCGGACGTCTTCCCCGAGTTGGAAGCGCTGGGCACGACGCCCCAAGCCGTGTTCGAGCGCCTGTCCGTCACGCATTACTTGCGAGTCGATCGGCGGCTTTCGAATGACGATTTCGATTTCATGTTCGGAGCCCATTTGCCGGGAAAAACAGCGTGGATCGTGAGCCCGTCGAGTTCCGCGACGCCACCGCGTGAAGCATTCCTGCCTCTCGAAATGGAGTTCCCCCTGACTGCGCTGTGGATAGTCGATCGACCAGGCCCGTGGCTCGAATTGCGCTTGCTCCGCTGAGTCGGCCTGGCAATGCAATGTAGGCCGCGAGCCGGCATCACCTCGCTACGAACGTGGTGCGAGATCCGTGCTAGACATCCTCTCGCGCCTGATCACTTCGGCGTTCGGCAATCGGACAGCGTCGTCGCCCCGTACGCAACAGTCGCTTCCAACCCGCGCGACTCGGCACACTCGCTCGCCAAGTCCAGCCTCACTGGACCTGACGTTTCCATTCTGACGCTCGAGTCCGCTCGGTCGCCGTAACCAGCTTCAATACAACACCCGCTTCCAACCCGAGCGACTCGGCACACTCCGCCGCCACGCCCCTTCTCTTCTCTTGACAGAATTCCGTGCGCGTGAACGGCGGTATTCCGCCGTCCACGCGTGCGGAATCAGCGATGCGAAGCACGCTTGTGTAGTCCCCTGCTTCCAGCTGCCTGCGCTCTGCTCTCCCGCCTCGCGGTTCGTGAGGTCACGCCAGTCCGACACTTCCATCCGACAAAACTCCGTCGTCGGAACAGCCTCGAAGCTCACGGGATAGATGTCGGTACGTCCATGCGTCCACATCCATCTGTCCCTACCTCTCCCACTCAAAACCCGCGCAGGCCGTAGGCGCGCGAAGCACGAGCACCAAGCGAGGCCAGCCGCAAACAAGCGACCACCCAAGCGTGCACCGCATCGCTCCTCCTGACACCATGCAAAAAAGAGCGAGGCCCCGCTGCGACAAGCGCAGCAGGGCCTCACATCTGTTCTTCAGCGTCCGATCCGGACGCCAAGCAGAATCAATAACCGCGATCGCGGCCACCGCCGCCGCCGCCGCCGTAGTCGCCACCGCGACCACCACCGCCGCCGCCGTAGCCGCCGCGACCACCGCCGCCGCCGCCGCCGTAGCCGCCACGGCCACCGCCGCCGCCGCCACCGCCGCCGCCGCCGCCGCCTTGGCGTTCCTGCGCTTCGTTCACGCGCAGCGGACGACCGTCGAGTTCACGACCGTCGAGAGCGGCGATCGCTTGCTTGGCGTCTTCTTCGCTACCCATCTGAACGAAGGCGAAACCCTTCGGACGTCCGGTTTCGCGGTCACTGATCATCGCGATCTCGCGCACTTCGCGGCCATCGGCCTCGAATGCAGTGCGGAGAGCCGCTTCGGTCGTGGAGTAGGACAAATTGCCCACGTAGAGCTTGGTACCCATGGAATCGAACTCAAATCGTTGTCTTGCGAGCTTCCCTGTTGGTCCATCCAATGGGCAAGCTGTGCAATGAAAGGGCGAGGAGCTTACCGCTACGGATTTGGAATTGCCTCACCAAACCCTGAACTTCGGGAAAAGCGCCTTGGACGCACGGGAGAGCCTGTTTCGGCCCCGTGCTGAGGCTCACGGGGTGCTGCGGCGCAGCCAGTACATGAGGCTGATCGCGGCGAACGCATCCTCGATGCGACCCGCGTCGAGCAAGTTCGCGACCTCGTCGCGCGTGAAAACCTGCACGACGAGCTGCTCGGTGTCGTCCAACTCGAGCTCGAAGACCTTCTCGCACTCGAGCGCGACGAACGCGTGCGCGAAGTGCGCCGTGATTCCGTTGGACGGATAAAAACCGGGCAGAGGTTCGAAGCGCCGCGCGCGATACCCGGTCTCTTCGCGCAGTTCGCGTTGCGCAGCGAGGAGCGGCTCTTCGTCGTCGTGCAAACGACCCGCGGGAATTTCCCAGTGCGTCTTCCCGTGCGGATAGCGGTACTGACCGATCAACACGATGCGGCCGTCCGGCAGCACCGGCACGACTGCGACCGCGTCACCGATTTCGAAGACGTGATACTCGCGCTCGGCGCCGTTTTTCAAACGCACCATGTCGCGCCGCAAGCCGCACCACGGCGAGTGATAGATGCGCTCCGAACTCGCGACGCCGAACGGTTCGAACGGAGCCGGATTGTCGGGTACGCGTCCGATCGGACCTTTCGAACGATCGTTCGTCATCACGACTCGCGCGCGTCAGGCCAGAGCTCGCGCCAGTCGCGACGCGTGTCGTGTACTCGACCGGCCAAGCGTTCGAGCAACGCGGGCGACACGCGCAGATCCTCGAGCGCCGTTTCGGAGAGCACCTTGCCGCACGCTTCGACGATGCTCGCGGCATCGAGGTGTTGGTACTCGAAGACTTCGTCGGGCCGTCCGCACTTGCTGAACTTGCGCACGGCGAGTGTGACTTGTTTGACGCCCACGATCGAACCGATGTTGTCGACCAGCCCGGCTTCACCGTCGCACACAGCGACGATCGGAATACGTCGGCCAGCGAGGCTCGCGAGGCCGGCTTCGGAATCACTCGAACCACTCGTGGCGAACAGATCGCCGGTGATCGCCAGACCTTCCTTCAAGTGGCGGTACTCGTCTTGTTCGCCCAGGATCCCGAGCAGGAGATCGGGCGACGTGATGGCGATCACGTTCGCGAAAATGCCCTTTTCCAGCAGGTTTTTCGCCGCATCGAGTGCTTCGGTCGCGAGCGACCCCATCGCGAAAATGTGCACGACGTTGTCACCGGGCTCGTAACCCTGATAGCCGCGCCAATCGACGAGGTAGTAGGCGCCAGCCAAGCATTCCTGCCGCACGCGCTCGAGCAGCGTGGTGTCGTCGAGGACGGCGAGCGTCGCTTCGTCGACGGCGTCGACCCATTCGTCACCGGCTCCCGCAGGCTTCAACGCGCCGTTGTTCGTTCCGTCGAGTTTCGATCGCGCTTGACGGCGCACGTTCTCGAGCAAGAGCGACTGCTGCACGCCGCGCGTGACGGCGCGGATCAGCACGCCCTTGCGACCTTCGTTCTCGTCGGTCATCTGACGACGAATCGCGTCGGAGAGGATCCAGTCCACCTCGATTGCGAACAGCGGCTCCCACGTCACCAAATTCGGAATTTGAATGTCCGACTTCCAGCTGTGTTGCGCGCCTTCCGAGCTCAACGTCACACCTGAAGGCGTGCCCATCAGAACGAATTCGGAACCCCAGTAGAGGTTGTAGTAGAGCTGGTCGAGCGCGCGTTTGATGAAGAAGTCGTAGACGGTCATCATCGGCATGAACGGCAAGCCGATGTAGTGACCGACTTTGCCGAACGCGCCCGCAGCGGACATGCAGTTCGCTTCGGCGATCTCGAAGCGGATGTGGCGCGTCCACGGTTCGTTGGTCGCCGCGAGCTCGGGGTGCTTGTACTTGACCTGCAGCTCGTCCTCGAGATCCGGTTGGTATCCAGGACCGTAGATGCGCTTGTCCATGCCAGGCGAAATGTTCGTGCTCGTCCCGACGTCGGGCGAGAGCGTGAGCACCATGTCGGCCGCTGTTTTCCAGCGTTGTTCGTCGGGCTGCAGCGTCTTCGCGCTGACCGCCGTCTGCGGTCCGCCTTCGTCGTTCGTGCCGATGCGCACGAGCTTCGCGGCGAGCTGTCCCCACATCCACTGCGTGTGCGTCATCGGGAAGAGCGACATGTCGATGCCCAGACTCTCGGGGAGCCCGCCATCTTTCGCGATCGCACCGCGCACCTTCTCGCGGTTGGCCTTCTTGAGCGCTTTGTGCTCGTCGATGCCCTTCCGGAACTTGTCCCGGCGCTCGGCCAAGAAGCGGCCTTCCGCGCTGGTCGGAGCGAAGAGCGCGAACGGATCGGTCGCGTCGAGTCCGCGTGCCTTGAGCAGCGCTTGGATCTCTTTCTCGCTCGGTAAAGCCGAGTGATTCGACGGATCGGCCGAGCACTCGAGCCCGAAGCCCTTGATCGTGTGCACGATGAGCAAGTACGGCGCGGTGTCGTCGCTGCGCGCCTTGTCGTAGGCCTCGATCAACTTCGTGACGCAGTGTCCGCCCAGGTCGGCGAAGGCCTTCAACAACTCGGCGTCGCTGAGCGACTTGACGATCTTCGCGCAATCGGGAACGCGCTCGGCCGCGCGGCGCTTGATCTCGGCGGCGTCGCCCTTGAAGAGCAACATCTGAAATTCGTAGTCGGAGAGTCCGCCTTCGAAGAGCTTCTTCAAACCCGCGCCGCCCGGTCGCGCGAAGAGTTCGTCGCGGAATTTTCCGTGGCGGACTTGGATGACTTTCCAACCGTTCGCGACGGCAGTACGTTCGATGCGATCGCAGTCCGCGCCAGACAAGCCGCGCTCGTTCGGGATGCGCGTGCCGTCGAGGTTTTGGCGGTTGTAGTCGATGATCCAGGTGCAGTTCGTGAGCTGACGTTCAGCGACGTCGGGCAACGCTTCGAGCAAGGAGCCTTCTCTGAACTCGCTGTCGCCCATCATCGACCAGAAGTGCGCGTTCTCCGGCACCTTCCAACCGTGGTCCTTCGCGTAGCGGTAAGCGAGCGCCAAGTAGATCGAGACCACCGGCGGAATGCCGACCGAACCGGTGGGCAAGAAGTGGAACGAGTCGGGATCGGTCTTCGCGTGGTAGCTCTGGAAAACAGGCTCTTCGCCGGCGACCGGGAACTTGCGCAGGCGCGTCATGATGCGCTTCGCGTCCTCGACCGAATGCCAGGCGTTGGCCTTGTCGTCCCAGAACAACTGCATCAAGTGATTGAAGGTGTGATCGACGGGTGATGCGTGCGGTTTGCAGCACACGAAGTCCTGCGGCTCCTTCGACCACAGGTGCAGCGCACCGAGCAAGTGCATCGAGCTCGCGCACGAGGCCGGGTGACCGCCCACCTTGGGATCGCCGCGGCGCTTGTCGGGGCGATGGTTCGCGATGTGGATCATCATCATCACTTGCGCGAAGGCGCGGTCGATGATGCTTCCGATCAGTTGCGTGGGAGGAGCAGTGAGCGTCTGTGTCGGCATGTCTCGTCCTGAGGGAACTCTTCGGAATCTCGTCCGAATCGGCTGAGGATAACTCAACTTCGCGGCACTTCACAACGTGCGCGAAATCCTCTGAAATCCGACGTTCCGGTGCGGACAAGACACTGTGCGACGGCGCGCGCACACTCCTCTCGCACGAGACTCGAACGCATGACCCAAGTTCCCCGCGACGATCGCATCTTCTGGATCCATCGCGTCCTCTTCGGCGCCCTGGTCGTCGTCGTGTTCCCGGTCGCGTACGGACTCATGGTGCATCCGGAGAACACGGCCGAGAACTTCGCCTGGCCGCTCGCGCCGCGCACCTCCGCGATGATGTTCGGTTCGATGTACTTCTCCGTGGTGTACCTGTACACGCGCGTCGCTTTCGCGAAGGTTTGGCACAATGTGGCGCTGGTGTTGTGGGCGACGCTGCCGGTGTTGAGTGCGCTCGGCGTCGTCACGATCCGTCATTGGGACAAGTTCACGAACGATCCCGTGCGCCTTGCCGTGTGGCACACCGCCTACCGCGTATTTCCGCCGTTTCTAGCGCTGATCTTGCTCATGAATCGACGACACGATCCGCGCGTTTCGGATCACGGCGACATTCACATTCCGAGCGGCTTGCGGCGCTTGTCGCTGGTCTTCGGACTCGTCTTCGCCGCCGTCGGCGCCGCTCTCCTGTTGTGGCCCGTCGCGACGGCGGAGGTATGGCCTCGGCCTGTCGAACCGCTCGCTGCACAGGCGCTGGGCTGTTTGTTCATCGCCCCGGCGATCGTGCTGTGGATGTACGTCCACTTCGAGCGGCAGCGCCGCCCTCAAGCGCGAGCGGTCGCAGCCTGATAGACATCGCGGTAGGCCCGCAACATGCCGTGGAACGAATAGCGCTCCTCGGCGCGGCGACGATTCGCAGCGCCGAACGCACGACGCTTGGCAGCGTCCTTCAGCAGCGCGGTGAGCTTTTCGGCGAGCGGCCAGACGGTCTCGTGCTGGCCTAGAGGCACGACGAATTCGCCTTGCTCGTCGGGCAACATCGCGCGCACGTCGCCGACCTCGGTCGAGACGACGGGCAGCGAACTCGCCATGGCTTCGATGAGTGCCACGGGCATCTGCTCGGTGTCGCTCGAGATCGCGAACAGATCCATGACGCGGTAGTGCTGTGTCGGATCGGCGACGTGGCCCGCGAAAGTCACGCGGCCGTACAAGGATGCCGTCGATCGCGCCAATGCTTCGCACGCGGCGCGCTCGGGCCCGTCGCCGAGGATCAGCACGTGGAAGTCCTGTTCGCGCTCGATCCGTGCTGCGGCGCGCAACAAACGCAGAGGATTTTTCTCCGGTCGCAGGTGGCCGCACGCGCCGATGACGAGGCGCTTTTCGGGGATGCCGAGTTCGCGCCGCAACTGCGGATGACCATCGGCGGGAGCGAAATGATCCAGTGCGACGCCGTTCGGAATGCACGACACGTGCGTGGGTGCGAGCTTCCACAGACCGGTGGCGATGCCGAACAACTTTTGCGAGGGGACAACGACCTTGAACACGCCCGGCAGCATGAGTTTGCGCGCGGTCACCCGGCGCGATTTGAACTCGACTGCTTCGTCGCTCGTGAAGCCGTCCTCGTGGTGCACGAGCCGTTTGAAACCGAGTGTGCGCGCCGCGAACACGGCGTCGAAGGCGCCCCAGTTGTACGACAGGATCGCGGAGGGTTTCTCGCTCGCGAAGAGCTTGCGCAATCGCATCAACGTCTTGAGCGAGCCCGCACGCGGCAGACTGTCGAGGATCCTCACATCGCACTTGCCCGAGAGCAGCGCGCGCGCGTCCGTACGCCCGTCCATCGCCAGGATCGAGTGCCTGAACTCGTGCCCGAGTGCCTCGATGATCTTGACCGTGCGCGTCTCCGGCCCGGCCGGAACGAACGTCGAGAAGACGTGCAAGAGATGCGGTTGAGCGCGGACCACGGCGATCGATGTAGCAAGCGCGCGGCGCAGCTAGAAGAGTCCGCGCAGTCGGCGCGAGGAAGGATCAGCGCGCCGTGCCCGCCTCGACCGGCTGCTTCTCGCCGACGTCCGACTTCGCATCGCGCGTGAATCGATCGGACCACTCGAACATCTCCGCCACCGTCGTCAGCACCGACTCGCGCGCTCGATAGCCGTGCGCTTCGCCGGGCAAGACCACCAAACGCGCGGTGCCGCCGTTGCCCTTCACGGCTTGGTACATGCGCTCGGACTGGATCGGGAACGTACCCGTGTTGTCGTCTTTCTCTCCGTGGATGAAGAGAATCGGTTCGTTGACTTTGTTCGCGACGAGGAACGGCGAGAGATCGAGATAACTCTTCGGCGCTTCCCAGATCGTGCGACGCTCGCTCTGGAATCCGAACGGCGTCAACGTGCGGTTGTACGCACCGCTGCGGCACACGCCGGCTTTGAAAAGATCGCAGTGCGCGAGCAGGTTGGCCGTCATGAACGCGCCGTAGCTGTGACCGCCGACCGCGCAACGCTCGCGATCCGCTACACCCAGCGACACCGCGTGATCGATCGCCGCCTGCGCATTCGAAACGATCTGCGCGAGGAACGTGTCGTTGACGGTTTCCGGATCGCCCACCACCGGCATCGCGGCATTGTCCATCACGGCCCAGCCGTGCAATGCGAACAAGATCTGCGACGGACCGCGCACGCGGATGAAGCGATTCTGCGAGCCCGAAACTTGTCCCGCAGTCGCGGCGTCCGTGAATTCGCTCGGATAGGCCCACACGAAGAGCGGCAGACGCTCGCCAACCTTCCGGTCCTTCGGCGTGTACAGCGTCGCCGACAATTCGACTCCGTCCGCGCGTTTGTACGTGACGAGCTTCTGTTCGATGTTGCGCATCGCGGGCTGCGGATCGGTGAAGCGCGTGAGCGCCAGTTCCTTGCCGGTCTCGAGCTCGCGCAAGCGGTAGTTGGGCACGTCCGTCGGCGATTCGTAGGACGTGACGATCGTCGGCTTCGTGCTCTGTGAACTCGCGACGATCGCGACCGGGCGCTCGTACGCACTCGTCGAGCATTGCCACAGACGTTCGGTGCGCGCGTTGGAAAGATCACAGCGATCGAGGAATGGCCGCTCGCCAGTCGCACTCGCGCCCGATCCGATGCGGTACACGAAACTGCCGTCGCTGCGCACGACGCGCTCGCCGTTCGCGAGCAACTTCGTCGCAAGCGTACCCGGGTCGCCGTAGCGATCGTTGACGCTGCGATCCTCGATCACGACAGGTTTTTCACCGATGTGCGCCAAGTCGACGAGCAGCGTGCGCGTCCACTTGCGGTCGCGATCGTAATCGCCGGCGAGCACGAGGTTCGGCTCTTCGAACCAGGTCAAACCGCGCGCGCGATTCGTCATCTCGAAAACGCGTTCTGCCCCGCCCGTGAACGGCGGAACGAGCCGCATCCAACGATCGCGCTTCTCGGCCTTCGTCTTCGGATCGCCGCCGTCGAGCGCTTCGAGCCACCACAAGAGACACGGCGCGGACGCTTGCCAACGCGGGTCGCGCGGTCCGGTGCGCACACCTTCCATCGGGATGTCATCGGCCAGCTTCACGTCGCTGACGACGCGCTCCAACTGTCCGACGCGCGACCAAACTTCGGTCGCTGCGGGGAACGCCGACCACGGCAACACGTACGAGAAGGGCCGCTTCAAACGCTCGACGAGCAAGTGCGCGCCGTCGGGCGAGGGATCGCAGCTCGCGATCAGGCCTGTTTTCCCGATGATTTTCGACTCGGCGCCCGCGGTGAGCGCGATCTCGACGAGTTCGCTCTCGGCGAAGTACTCGAACATGTCCTCGTCGGCGCTCGTCTTCAGCAAGTCTTGATAAGTGCGCAACGGCGAGCTCTTGCCGCTCGATTCCTGCGTGTTCGGTCCGGTCGGCGCAGTCGGTGCCGCAGGCGGCGCGTCGCGACGATTCGAAGGCACGCGCTTCGCGATCAACGCCGTTCCGCTCGACACGAACGTGAACGGACGACCGATCACGGCGTTCAGCGGACCGCCGATGTTCACGCGCTCCGCCGTTGCGCTCGCGACTTCGACGGAGCGCAGTTCGAGACCCTTGTCGGTCGCGATGCTGAAGACGAAGCGTTCGGAGGACGGAGCCCACGCGACCTCGACGATGCGCACGCCGTCTTCGAGCGCGATCTTCTTCTCGATGCCCCCGTCGAGCGAACGCAACACGATCCCGGTCGAGAATGTCGCGATCTGCGGCATGCGCAGCGTCGGATCGACGCGCACACCGGCGAGACCGATCCACGGGCGCATGACGTCCTCGATCGAAGGCATCGCCGGCCGCGACACGAGCAACATCCACTTCGCGTCCGGCGAAAGTTGCACGTCGGGTGTCATGGGCGCGTCGAGCACGTCGACGATCGCTTGCGGCGGGACTTTGTAGCCGTCAGCGGCCAGAGCAATGGGGGCGACGAAGATCAGCGCTGCGAAGAAGCGAACAGTCATGGGCTTTTCGATTCCGATTCGAGTGGGGGGATCGACCGGAGTGTAACTAGCGCGACCTCTGCCGGAGTTCCGTGCGACGGAAACCGTGGACGACGCGGTTCGAAAACCGTCTGTCGCAGAACGCCTGGCGAGCGTGAGCCCTGACCTCGTCGTTGAACGGCCCTGCGCGAGGCTTTACGAAGTGCGCCATGTCCGCCGAATCAAGTTCGACACCACCGATCCTCTTCTACGACGGCGAGTGCGGACTGTGCGCGAAGTCGGTGCAGTGGTGCTTGGACCACGACGTGCGAGCGAAGTTGCGCTTCGCTCCACTGCAGGGCCCGACCTACGCCAAGCTCGCGCTCGAGGCGAAGCCGACGGATCTGGCGACGGTAGTGCTCTACGACGAAGGCCGGCTGCACGTCCGGAGCGACGCGGTGCTGCGTCTCTTGCACCACATCGGCGGCGGTTTTGGTCTCCTCGGTTCGATCGGTCGCGTGATCCCGCGTTTCCTTCGCGATGCGGCCTACCGTTTCGTCGCGACGCGTCGGCACTCGTGGTTCGGAGCCGCCGATCGCTGTCGCTTGCCGACACCCGGCGAGAGCGCGCGCTTCCTCGCTTGACAGCTGATCGCCCGTTGAGCGCGAACGATCACGGACTCCAAGTCAGCGTCACACCCTGCGTCAAATTGAACGTACTCGACGAGCAGAAGCCGACGTCGGAATCGCGATACCAACATTGATATTGGCGCACGTCGCCGGCCGCCGTCGCACCGGCGATGTGGATCGGAGACGGCGTCAAACCGCCGGGATAGGAGGCCGAACTTCCGGTCGGGAACACGACGCCGAGGCGTTGAATCGTTCCTCCCGCGCACAGGAGTCCGTCACCAAACGTGATTCCGAGTCCACCCGCGAACGGAAGGGTGCCTTGGAAGAACAAGCCCGGGCCAGGAATGTTCGAAGCCGTCAAGACGAGCGTGTCGAGCGCGTTCGTCGCACTCGCGTAACCGCTCGCGGCAAGGTTGGCTCCGCTCACGAACGCAGAATTCGCGCAACCGCTGCCGCTCGCTCCGCTGTTGCCGCACGGACACGCGGTGCCCGTGCCGTCGCCGAAGCAGAAGCTCGTGCTCGGCGTCGTCACGTTGCCGAGCGAGCCGTCCGCGTTCACGTTCTGCGCGTACATGTCGTTGCCGTTCGCAGGCGTGCGGTTGTCGCCCCAGATCATCCGCAGCACGCCGCTCGCGTCCGTACCGAGGGCGGTGCGCTGCTTGCCGGACACGACCGAGCACACGACGACGGGCGCACCCCACACCGAGTTGCCGCTGCCGTCGACGCGCATGCTGATCAGGTCGGTGGTGACCGGGCCCGTCGCACGGAACGCACAGCACGCCGCACCGTCAGCGTATGCAACGCTCTTCATGATCGACTTCACGACGCTCTCGATTGGAATCAGGTCGATCGCGTTGCTTCCGAACAACAGCGTGCCTGTCGTCGAAATGCGCTGCACGGACAGGCTGTACATCGTCTGACCGACGTTCTCCTTGTTGAAGAAGATGAACGCGTCGCCGGACGTGGGCTCGACGCTGAGCGCAGGATTGAGCTCGATCGTGGTGTCGGCGCAGATGATCACGCCGTTGTGAGGGAACACCTCGCTGCCGGTTGCATCCACGCGCTGGGTCATGACCTCGAAGGCGGTGATGGAGCGGTGCCACGCGAAGTACGCACCGCCGGCGCCGTCGGATCGGAGTTGGTGTTGATGCGCGATCGGCAGCGAGTTCGCGTCGTACACCGACACGGGGTTGCCCGAGTTCCATTGCGCGACTCCCGCGCCGTCGAACTTCTGCACGCGCAGGTGGCGGATGCCCGACGTCGCCGAGAACTCGCGCGTGTACGAGACGATGTACGAGCCCGCGTCGGAGGCGGTGATCTGCGCGAAGCTCGGCCGCTCCACACCGCCGCCGACGATCGCGATTCCGTTGACCGGGTATTGGATCGCGCCCACGGCATCGAGTCTTTGGATGCGCACTGCGCCGGGGCCGGGCGACGGGCTGTCATTCCAGGCACACATGAAGTAGCCGTCGGTGGTGAGCGCTAGCACCGGGTTCGATTCGGAAGTCGTGTTGGAAGAGATCGTCACACCGTTCGCGCCCCACAGCGGATTGCCCGCGACGTCGAGTCGGTACGCGTACACGTCCAGGTCCGGTCCATTGCGCGTGTCGGTGAATGCGATGACGCAGCCGCCCGCGCCATCCGAGATCATGTCCCAGCCCTGCAGCGACGAACTCTGCGAATTGCCCGACACGAGGACGCCGCCGTGCGCGAACGTCTCGTTGCCTTGTGCGTCGACGCGCTGAGCGTAGACGGCGTACGTGCCGCCACGTTGATCGAACCAAGCCATCCACGTCGAACCGTCGCCGCTCGCTGCGATGAGCGGCACGGCTTGGTCGCCGGTGAAGTCGGCGATCGGGAGGTTCGTGGCGGGGTTCGAGGACCACTGCGCGAGGGCGGGGAGAGAGGAGAGAGGAAGAACGAGGAGGGCGAAGAGCGTGCGCTTCATGCATGCGAAGCTAACACGAGGGGCGCGAGTGAGGGGGAGATGGGCGGGGTGGAGAGGACGATGCGAGGAGCTTGGCACCGGCGCGCGACCGGCACGGAGTGGAAAATGCGCGGAGGTCGGCACCGGCGCGGGACCGGAGCGGAGCGGACGATGCACTGAGGTCGGCGCGGGCGCGCGGCACGGAGCGGAGTGGACGATGCGGGGAGGTTGGCACCGGCGCGGAGCGGACGATGCACGGAGGTCGGCGCGGGACCGGCACGGAGTGGACGATGCGGGGAGGTTGCGACCGGCGCGGGACCGGAGCGGAGCGGACGAGGGGGGGAGGTTGGCACCGGCGCGGGACCGGAGCGGAGCGGACGGTGCGGGGAGGTTGCCACCGGCGCGGGACCGGCACGGAATCCTCTACTTGCTGGCCGCGGCGAATTCGCCGCGGCGGTACACGCGTACACAACGATCGAGCAACGCTTCGCGCTCTTCCACCGGTTTCCAGCCGAGCTTCGTCCGCGCGATGTCGCTCGCGAACGTCGTCACGAGTGCGCGTGACTTCAGATCGCGCCAACTCGGGAACTCGACTCCGGGTCGACGGCCGACTTTCTTCACGACGAACTTACCGATCTCCATCACCTGGGAGAGGCCGAGCCCGCGCGGGTGGAACGTGATTTTGCGACCTGTGACGCGCGCCAGTTCCGCCACGCACTCACGCGCCGTGAGCGACGTTTTTGCACACAAATTGAGCGCTTTTCCGTGCAGATCGTCGTTCGAGTAGCGCGCGATCGCGACCAGCGCATCGGCCACGTCGTCGACCCACACGATCGGCAGCGGATTGTCGCCGTGACCCCAACCGATGCAGTGATTGTCGCGCTGCCACAGCCCGAGCCCCGAGTGTTCGGGCAGCGTGCCTGCGCCCATCACGACGCCGGGTCGCACGATGACGAGCGGCAGATTCTTCGAGCGTTGCAAGGCGACGAGAGCCGCTTCGGCCGCCATCTTGCCGCGCGAGTAGAGCGGACGTTTCATCGGCGCCGGATCGACGTCGATTGAGTCAGCGATCTCGCTCTTCGGAGCATCGGCAGCGGTGTAGAGAGCCGCGATCGAGCTCACGTACACGAAGCGTTTCACGCCGGCACTCAATGCGGCTTCGGCGACGTCGCGCGTCCCGTCGACCATCGAACGCTGCACTTTTTCCCACGTGTCTCCGTTGCCCGTCGCGAGTTGGATGACGGTGTGCGCTCCGCCGAGCGCCTTCGCCAAGCCCGCCTTGTCCTCGAGGCTCGCGCGTTGAAAGCGCACGCGTCCGTCGCGGATCGCGGCTTCGATATCGGGCGGCAGCGAGTGCGTGCGGCGCGCGACGATCGTCACCGGTTGTTTCTGTTCGAGCAATTTGGCGACCGTGCGTCGACCGATGAAACCCGTCGCGCCGAGCACGACGACTTCGCCGGTGCGCGGTGCGCACGGCTCGGGCAGCGGCGCCAGCGGTTTCGCTGCAGCCGGTGCCGCAGCGGCGATCGCGTCGCACCAATCGAGCACTTCGGCGGCCTGCGCGCCGTCGGTCGGCAACGCGGCACCCGTGGAGAGCGCTCGGTAGAACGCGTAGATCGATTCGCGCATCCCGACGAAGAACGCGTCCTCACGACGGCCCAATCCGAGCGTGAATTTCAGGTAGTTCTTCACCACCGCGCGCGCGTCGCGCTTCAACTCTTTGCCGCGACCATTCGTGGCGAGATAGCTGTTCCAGAAGTCGAGGAACACCGTCTTTTTCTCAGCCGCGACCGCGTTGTGGAACAGATCCGCTTCGATCGAGCCGTCACTGCCGATGACTTGGATCGTGCTGCGTGTGAAGCCTTGGCCGAACGCCAAGTAAAGCTGCATCGTCGCGCGTTCGCCGACGCCTGCGATCGACCAGCGATCCACGAACATCTGCCCCGGATTCAATTCGCGCGTGCCGAGCAGCGTGGTCGAAACGCTCTTCACGCGGCCGACGAGCGCATGGATTTGGCACAGCGGATGAACCGCTTGCTCGAATACGATGTTCTTCGGCGTCTTGAACATCCAGTGCGCGAAGTCGCCCGCGTCGAGCTGCATCAGCGGCACCGACAGCGTCACTTGCACGTGCTCGACGCGACCGATCTCGCCCGCCCGCACGCGCTGCAGCACGCGCGCGAACGCCGGATGGTGCAGGTTGTTGTGATTGCCGCCGAGCGGCAGCGAGCGTTCGGCTGCGAAAGTCGCGAGCTCGCGCGCTTCGTCGCCCGTCAACGCGACGGGTTTCTCGACGAACGCACCGATGCCGAGCGCGAGCAGTTCCTTCGTCAGCGTGACGTGCAGATCGGGCGGCACGAGCAAATGCGCGACGTCGATCTGCGCTCCCGCCAATTCCGCGATCGAAGTCGCGACTCGTGCCACATTGAACTTCTTCGCCAACGCTTCGGCGCGCGAGCGATCCGGATCGACGATGGCAGCGATCGTGACGTTCGGCGTCGTGGCCAGAACGCTCAAATGGAAGTCGGCGATGAAACCCGCTCCGACGACCGCGACCGCGAGCGGTCGACCTTGGAAACTCTTCACAGCTTGGATCCGATCGGTGCGCGCGTTCGAGTGGTTCGCGACCGAAGCGGCGCGGCGGGGGTCGAGGATAGAGTCGCCTGAGCGCGGCTCAAGCCGCGGACCGGATCGTGCGCGTTCACTGTATTGTTGGGGCATGTTTTGGGCGCTCTAGTGGGCTCGCAGCGAATCCCTATTCTCGGCCGAAACGCGCTGTCGAATGGACTCCGAAGATTCTCGCCGGGAGCCGATGCCCGAGTGACCTGCGATTTTCGCCGGATTGGCTCCAGCGCGACGACGGACAGGACGAAGGATTCGTCATCTCCTCCTTCTTGGGGCCCGACTTCATCACTTCGGTGGCGCTGTCGGGCTCTTTTCTTCGGAGCGCACCCAGCGGGGCGGCAACCCTGGCGAATTCTCCCCAACGTTGCTAGCTGAAAGTTCCCGGTCGCGGTGTCGCGAGTGCCGTCTGTGAGGGTACCTTGACACACGTCCTGATCGACAGCACTATCCGCCCCAGGAATCGACCAACGCCCATGCAAGCAAGCCTTCAAAGTCCCTCGATGTGGACCGCCGATGTCTTACCGATGGTGCCACAGCGAATCGAGGAGGATCTGAGCGCGTGAATCACTGTGTGCGACTGAGGCTGCCTGAGCGGTGGCTTTTCTTGGTGGGTTTCCTGGGACTCCTCGTCCCCAGCGTTCGAGCACAGGCTTCGGCCCTCGCCCAGATGGTGCCCGGCCGTCGTACCGCAGCTTTGGATGCGAGCGGCACAGTGCGCCTGAATCTTGCACTTGACCGGCTCGACGCCATCGGACACCCCGAAGTGAGACAGGCAATCGGGGCTCAGCAGTACAGTGTTCTCGAACAGGATGCGGAGGAGGCAGCTGATGGCACCACCTGGAGGTATGCCTCCTCAATCAAGACCAGAGGGAATACGCCTGAGTTCATTGCTGTGCTGCTCCTACATGAGTACACGCATTGCGTGAGCGCCAACGCGCAACCTGGGTCGCTCAATGATCCCAAGATCCAAGGCACATGTGGTGACTGCGAGCACGCTAGAATGCACACCGACGACGCATGGAGCATGTGCGAAATTTCGTGCCTAGAGTTTGTCGGGCCGATGGGTTGCAGCAAGATTGAAGCTGTTATCGATACCGCTCGCACTTACATCCGAAACTGCCTGTTCAAGTGTCCGACGACTACGGGGGTGTTGGAGAGCCTTCTGCCGCGGCCTAGGGCTGAATGCTGTTGCCACACACCATGATTGAGGACAAAGCACATGAACAGTAGTAGGTTCGTGACCACTGCCCTGAGCGTCTTCCTGCTGTGCAGCTACGCCCTGGCTCAAACAGTGTCGGCATGGTCGCCACACACCGGTATCCCTCCAATCGAGCTGGCAGCTCGCGATCAAGCCTACTCGAAACTGGTATTTACCGAAACCGGAGTTCAAGGTCGGGCAACGTACGACATGATCGGAAGGAAGCTGCTGATTCGGTGGACGGGCACAAATCCATCCGTATCGACGACGCAGTCGATCGCCGTGCCGTTTTGGCCCACGGCACTGCGTTCCACGTCGGACATGTCTCGACTCGTGGTGGCTGGAAAAAGGCGCCAGGGCAACACCGTCATGGAACTGTGGACGATCCAGTCTCCGCGTCCTGCGCGAATCCAGGATCCGACAACTGGTGCCACACTGGATACGCTTACCCCCGCAGAGGTCCTGAGCGTGGATACGCTGTACGATGCAGCCGTGGAGGGTCAGGACCTGATTTCAGACGTGCTGTTGTCACTGGCCTCATCAACTAAGTTGTACGTTCGCTACTGGGATTCCGCTGCCCTATTCGAGCTCGACTTCAGTAGCCTTGCGAGTGTCTCACAGCTGAAGCGGGCCGCCCCAACTCCGGTGGCTGGAGGACTTCAAGCCCCTGGGCTACTCCAGCAAATCGAGAATGCCTATTCTGCGGAACACATCGTTCACGGCTATGTATACGTTTTTTCGGGCCAGCTTGGCGCGAACTCGTCGATCGTGATCCTCGAGGATGGGAACCGGGATGGAGTCCTTGATTCCGTCACCGAGATACCTTCACTCCAATGGCCTCCAGAGTGGAGCAAATCTGCCAACTACGTTCCGCACTAAAACTTTGCTCAGAAAGTGTCCCAACTCCAACGGTGGATGCTCTGGCCGTCACAGGAGAAGTTGGCAAAAGCGTGGCCGGTACTGGGCACGCCTGGTCTTTCGGCCTTCCGTGGCGCGGGTTGAGCCTATAGCCTCCTGTTTCGTTCCCCCGCGCCGACTGCAGTTTGATTGGCAAGGCAGCGAGGCCAGGAAGAGGGCCAGGGTATCATGACGCATCAAGACTTTCCCGAGGGACTGACGTTCGACGACGTCCTGCTAGTGCCGCGACTTTCGGACGTGATGCCGAAGGACGTGAAACTCGGCACGCGTTTCTCGCGCAACGTGCCGCTCAGCATTCCGTTCGTGTCGGCGGCGATGGACACTGTCACCGAAGAGAAATTGGCCGTCGCTCTCGCGCGCGAGGGCGGGCTCGGTGTCATCCATCGCAACCTCTCGATCGAGGGCCAGATTCGCGAGGTCGACAAGGTCAAGCGCTCGGCCAACGGTGTGATCCTCGATCCGGTCACGCTCGAGCCCACGGCCACGATCCGCGAGGCGCGCGAGATCATGTTGCGCCACAACATTTCGGGTCTGCCGGTGCTCGACAAAGCGAAGCGCGTCGTCGGCATCCTGACGCGACGCGACTGTCGCTTCCAAACGAGCGACGACACGCCTGTTGCGGACATCATGACGAAGGACAAGCTCGTCACGGCGGCGCCCGGCACGTCGCTGGACACCGCGCGCGAGATCTTGTTCAAGCACAAGGTCGAGAAGCTGATCCTCGTCGATCGCGACATGCACTTGGCCGGTTTGATCACGATGAAAGACGTGAACATGCTCGCTGCGTTCCCGAGTTCGGCCACGGATTCGCGCGGACGGTTGCGCGTCGCGGCAGCGGTCGGCGTGCTCGATTACGAGCGTTGCGAAGGTCTCGTCCATGCGGGCGTCGACGTGCTCGTCGTCGACACCGCGCACGGCCACAGCACCAATGTGATGAACACGGTGCGCGAGCTGAAAAAGCGCTTCAAAGTCGACGTCGTCGCGGGGAACATCGCGACTGCAGAAGCAGCGCGCGCGCTCGTCGACGCGGGTGCCGATGGCGTCAAGGTCGGCATCGGCCCGGGTTCGATCTGCACGACGCGCATCGTCGCCGGGATCGGCGTGCCGCAGCTCACCGCGATCATGGAAGTCGCGCGCGAACTCGAGAAAGACAACGTCCCCGTCATCGCCGACGGCGGTGTGCGTTTCTCGGGCGACGCGGTGAAAGCGCTCGCGGCCGGCGCGTCGAGCGTGATGCTCGGTTCGCTCTTCGCGGGCCTCGAAGAATCGCCGGGCGAAGTGATCCTCTACAAAGGCCGCTCGTTCAAATCCGTGCGCGGCATGGGTTCGCTCGGCGCGATGCAAGCCGGCGGAAAAGAGCGCTATCGCCAAGGTCACGTCAACGAAGCCGACAAGCTCGTCCCTGAAGGCATCGAGGGCATGGTCCCGTACAAGGGCAAGCTCGGTTCGTTCGTGTACCAACTCTGCGGCGGCGTGCGCGCCGGCATGGGGTACTGCGGTGCCGCGACGATCGAGAGCCTGTGGGAGCGCGCGCGTTTCACGCGAATCACGAGCGCCGGCATGAAAGAAAGCCACCCGCACGACGTGACGATCACCAAAGAATCGCCCAACTATTTCCACGCCGAGTAGAGGAGAGACTGTCGCTATGGGAGCCTTTGGAACCGGAAGCTTCGAGAACGACGACGCCCTCGATTGGGCGTCCGAGCTCGAAGAAACACGCGGCTTGAAGTTCGTGAGGAAGACCTTGCGCGAAGTGCTCGACGCGGGCGACGGATTGTTGGAAGCGCCCGTCGCGGCGCTCGGCATCGCCGCCGCGGAAGTCGTCGCAGGTTTGAACGACGCGCCCGGCGACGATTTACCGGAAGAAGTCGAGAACTGGATCGAGGAGCAACGCGGACGCAGCGAAGTCGACTTGTCGCCGCTCGCGCTCGAAGTCATCGAACGCGTGCAGACGAAGTGCGAGCTCGTCGACCAGTGGAAGAAGAGCCCCGACTTCGAAGCGTGGAGCAAGGGACTGAAGGACCTCGAAGTGCGCTTGAAGGGCGAAGGGGACGTGTGATGTCGACGAGCGAGAAAACGATGAGCGACAACCCGCGACGCGATACGACCTCGAAGGCGCTGGCCCCGCGCGGCATCCTCATCGTCGACCTCGGCACGCAGTACGCGCAGCTGATCGCGCGGCGCATCCGCGAGGCTCACACGTGGTGCGAGATCGCGCCGGCGCACAAGGCGCTCGAGTACGCCGCGCGCATGAACTTGGCCGGGATCGTTTTGTCCGGCGGACCGGCGTCCGTGTATGCGCCCGATGCGCCGAAAGTGCCCAAAAAGCTGCTCGAAATGGGCGTCCCGGTGTTTGGCATCTGCTACGGGATGCAGTGGATGAGCCAAGAGCTCGGCGGCGAAGTGAAGGGCCACGACAAGCGCGAATTCGGGCGTCGCTCGATCGCCATCGAACGTTCGAGCGGCATCTTCGACGGCGTCGCCGGACACACCGTCGTGTGGATGAGCCACGGCGACCAAGTCTCGCGACTTCCCAGCGGTTTCGAAATCTACGCGTCGAGCGACACGTGCCCGTACGCCGCAGTCGGTGATCCGCAGCGCGGCTTCTACGGTGTGCAGTTCCATCCCGAAGTCAGTCACACGCTGCGCGGGACGGAGTTCCTCGCCAACTTCCTCTTCAAAGTTTGCGGACTCACCGGCGATTGGCAGCCGTCGAGCATCGTCGAGCGCGAGATCGCGAAAGTGCGCGAGATCGTCGGTTCAGACGGCGAAGTCGTGCTCGGACTTTCGGGCGGCGTCGACAGTTCGGTCGCTGCGATACTCGTTCAACAAGCGATCGGCGATCGACTGCACTGCATCTTCGTCGACAACGGACTGTTGCGTCACGGCGAGCGCGAAGTCGTCGAGACGACGTTTCGCGAACACTTCAAGATGGATCTGACGGTCGTCGAAGCGACCGATCGTTTCCTCGGCAGCCTCGCCGGCGTCACCGATCCCGAAGAGAAGCGCAAACGCATCGGCCGCGACTTCGTCGAGGTGTTCAAGAAAGAAGCGACGCGTTTCAAGCGCGCGCATTTCCTCGGTCAAGGCACGCTCTACCCCGATGTGATCGAATCGGTCGCTGCGCACGGGGGCAACACGGCCGTCATCAAGAGTCACCACAACGTCGGCGGCTTGCCCAAAGACTTGAACATGACTTTGGTCGAGCCGTTGCGCGAGCTCTTCAAAGACGAAGTGCGCGCGATCGGGCGCTTCCTCGGCATCGACGGACGCATCGTGAATCGCCAGCCTTTCCCGGGGCCCGGTCTCGCCGTGCGCATCGTCGGCGAAGTCACGCCCGAGCGCACCCGGCTGTTGCGTGCCGCCGACCACATCGTCACGAGCGAGATCGAAGCCGCCGGATTGCACTCGGGCCTGTGGCAGTACTTCGCGGTGCTGCTCCCGATTCGCTCCGTCGGCGTGATGGGGGATGCGCGCACCTACGAGTACACGTGTGCACTGCGCGTCGTCGAAAGTCAGGACGGCATGACCGCCGATTGGGCCGACTTGCCGACGGAACTCTTGCGCAAGATCAGCAACCGGATCAGCAACGAAGTGCGCGGGTTCAATCGCGTCGTGCTCGACATCTCGAGCAAACCGCCCGCGACGATCGAGTGGGAATGAAGCGCGCGACTCGAGCCACCGTTCGTGTGCAGGACGAAGGTTCGTCGTGACGGAGACGTGGGCGGACGCGCCCGAAAAACCGCGGCTCGACGCCATGCGGTACTTCCTGCGCATCTGCGCGGCGCTGATCTTCGTCTTCGGCCTGGCTGCCTACGCTTTTTCGATCTGGTTCGAGCGGCGCGTCGAGCGTCTCGTTGCACTCTCGGCGGAAATCCGGGATCTCGAATTCGACGCGCTCGCCTTCGAGCGGGAAGCGATTTTCGACGCCTGGAACGGCGATCACGACGAGGCGTTCCGCCGACGCACGCTGGCGATCGAAACGCGCTTCCACGACGGCGAGTTCGCAGATCGCGCACCGGATCAAGTGCGTCTGGCGATCTGTCTGTCGCGCGCTCTGCGCGTGATCGACGAACCGGTGCGCGCTCTCGCCGTGCTCGACCGCGGGACTCAAGTGGGCGGGGAAGTTTTCGCCGAGACCGACGATATCGGTGTGTTGCTCGACTTTGAGCTCGAGAGCGCGCGCGTGAGACTCGCCCTGGGCGACCCGCTCGAAGCGCTCGATGGAGCGCGGTCGGTTATCGAAGACGCCGATGAGTTCGAGCTCCACGACTCCATGCTCGACGGTCGCCGCCAAGTCGATGCCCGGCAAGTGATGGGCGAGGCACAATTCGGGCTCGGCGACTTCGCCGGCGCGGCCGTCAGTTTCGAAGCTGCGCTCGACGCTGCGCTCGACGCTGCGCGTGCCGGTGTGCGTGCCGGTGTGCCTCCATGGAGTTTGAAGTTGCACCGACGCTTGGCCGACGCGCTCAAGCGCTGCGGGGATTTCGAGCATGCGACAGCCGAACGCAGGCGCGCACTCGAAGCCGCTGACAAGTTCGCTGACATCTGGCACGCGCGCGTCGCGCTGCCCACGTTCGAATTGGGCCGCACGCTCGCGAATGCAGGGACGAGCCATCGTGCAGAAGCCGTTCTCGCACTCGAGCGCAGCTTGATTTCGCGCCGTGAATCGGCGTGCAGCGACACACGGGCTCATGCCGATCACGCTCTCTTGCTCGCGCGATTGTTCGTGGGTGAAGGAGACGTGCGAGCGGCGCGGACTCACTTCGACGATGCCGTGGCGATACTCGAACGACTGCACGAGCTCGATGCGTCCGCCATCGCTTCCGCGCGCGACGCTCTCGCCGAAGTGACGAGTGCACTACGCGCCGAGACGGATCGACAGGATCTCGAACTGGGTTTCCGCGAGCGTGCCGACAGCGACGACAGTCACGCCAAGGTGGTCGATCTGAACGACCTCGGTCGCGCGTTGCGCGCGCAAGGCAAAGATCGCGAGGCGGAGCCCTACTACCGGCGCGCGCTCGAGATGCAGCTGCAGCTCGTCGCGGGAGACGATCGCGGTGTGGCGACACTCACGAACAACGTGGGCCTTTTGCGTATCGAGTTGGGCGAGAAGGAAGCCGGTTTCGTGCAATTGGAGGAAGCGCTCGCGATGCGACGCCGAATCTCCGGTGAGCGGGACGACGATGACGTGGCGCAGAGCCTCTTGAACATTGCCTCGTTCCACCGCAACAACCGAGATTTCCGGCGCGCGCTACAACTCCAAGACGAAGTCGTTGCGATCCTGAAACGGCTGCGTGGCGGCGACGACATGGATCTCGCGCTCGCCATCGACAATCGGGCTTCGACACTCGCCGACCTGGACCGCGTGGACGAATCCATCGCGGGTCATCTCGAAGCGCTGACGATGCTGCGTCGTCTGGGTGCGGGTGACGACCCGGATGTGGCGCAGACCTTGGACGAGCTCGGCGCGATGTACGCGCGTGTCGAACGTGGCGACGACGCGCTGGCTGTGCTCGGCGAATCGCTGCGCATGCGTCGGCGGTTGTTCGACTCGGACCATCCGAAGATCGTGACCACGCTGGAGCGAATCGGGAACGTGTACTGGGAGCGCATCGACGCGAAGAGCGCTCTGCCCGTGCGTCTCGAAGCGCTCGCCATGCGCCGACGCTTGTGGCCCGATCCCGACCCGTCCAACGCGCGGAGCGCGCTCGAAGTCGCGCACACGCACATGGTTCTCGACGACGAGGGCGCCGCGATGGACGTGTTCGACGAGGTCGTGAACGAGTGTACTGTCGTGCTGCCGCGCTCGCTCTGGACGCTCTCCGAGGCGGTCGAAGGTGCGACGCGAGCGTGCGCCAAAACCGGAGCCTTCCACCAAATTCATCCGGCCGTCCAAGCGGCGGGGGAAGCGGTGAGCGCCTCCGACGTGCCGCTCGGCGAGCGCCGTTCGCGCTGTTTTTCCGTGATCGGCGCTTTCTACGCCGCCTGGAACACGCGCGATCCGTCCGTCGAACGTACCGCCGCTGCCGCGCGTTTCAGTGCCGCCGCTGCCCCCGCCGGTCGACGCGACCGATAAGCAAGATCCATGTAGCCGACACGATCATAGTGTCATGCCGGTGGCCCCGGACCCGTGCGCGTGCTAACCTCGCTCCCAAGAACCCCATCCAGACCACTCTCCAAGGAGTTCCATGAAGTTCTCCCGCTTGGCCCTTTTGGCCTGCATTTCTGCGCCTCTCGTCGTGGCGCTCGCTCTTCCCGCAGACGATCTTTCATTCCATCCCGCCGCGAACACCGAGGTCGCGAAGACGCTCAAACTCGACATCGAGATGAACGTCACGGAGGCGTCGGCGGACTTCAACGGCCAACAGCTTCCGCCGGACGTCATCGACCAGATCAAGCAATCGTTGATCGCGAACATGGTCATAGGTGTGACCGAGAAGTACGTCGAGACGAAGGACGGCAAGCCGCTCACGTTGCAGCGCACCTTCGACAAGATGAACCTCGAGTTCGAGTTCGGCGACACGGCGAACGCCGACGAGGACTTCAAGGAGATCGAAGGCAAGACGGTCGAGTTCACGTGGAACGAAAAAGACAGCGCGTACGACAAGAAGTACTCGGACTCGGAAGGCGACATCGACGAGTTGAAGGATCTCGACGCGGACATGGACCTGCGCGTCCTGCTGCCTGACAAGCAAGTCGCGAAGGGCGACACCTGGGAAGTGCAGGCCGATCGCTTGAAGCCGCTCTTTTTCCCGGGCGGAATGATCACGAAGATCGGCGGCGAAGACGCGGCCGACTTCGACAAGATGAAGTCGGAGCTCGAATCCCAGTTCTCGCAGTTCCTGAAAGAGTTCAAAGTCGTCTGCACGTACAAGGGCACGAAGGAAGAAGACGGTCAGATGGCCGCGCAGATCGACTTCACCTTCGACGGCAAGTTCAAGCTCGACATGGGCTCGCTGATCGAAGAGGTCATCGCGTCGCAGGGCGGCGAAGAGGTGCCCGAAATGGACGTGAAGGCCATCTTCGGCATGTCGCTGAAGGGCGACGGCACGTTGCTCTGGAACGTGGCCGCGGGACACATGGCGAATTTCGACATGAAGGCCGACGCGGGACTCGACGTGAACATCGAGGTGCACGCGCAGCAAGCCGACACTCCCGTCGACGTCAACATGACGGGCAAAGCCGAAGGCAAGATGACCTGGGAGATGGCGCCTACCACGAAGTAGTTCGCCGCGAGATCGCTCGAGAAAACGGGTCGCACTGCGGCCCGTTTTCGTTGAGAGGCTGCGGGCGGCGTTTCTCGGCTCAGGGCTGCGCGATGATGCGCTCGAGCGTCTCGCGCACCACCTGCGGATTCGCTTTTCCACCGGACAGCTTGATCACGCCACCGAGGAGCGCGTTGATCGCATTGGGTTTGCCCGCCTTCACGTCGGCGACGATCTTGTCTTTGCCGACCAGTGCTTCACGGCACCAGCGTTCGATCAAGGCTGTGTCTTGCACTTGCGCGAGTCCGAGCTCGGCGACGAGCACCTTGGCGCTCTTTCCGGTCTCGGCCATCGCGCGCAGCAGCGTGCGACCGGAGCTCATGGCGATCGAACCCTTGTCCACGAGTTCGATGACGCTGACCAGGTCGAAAGGCTTCAGCTGCAATTCTTCGAACCGCTCAGTCCCCAGCTCCGGGTCTCCGACCATCTTGAAGAGCTCGTTCTGGATCCAGTTCGAGCACTCTTTCGGTTTGTCCGACAAGCGCACCGCCGCTTCGAAGAAATCGGCGACGACGCGCTCGGCCGTCAAGTTGCGCGCGTCCTTCGGACTCAAACCCAGCGCGGATTCGTAGCGTGCGCGGCGTGAGCTCGGCAGTTCGGGGAGCAGTTTCCGTTCGTACTCCAGGAAGGCGGATGAGATGTGGATCGGCGGCAGATCGGGCTCGGCGAAGTAGCGGTAATCGTGGGCTGATTCTTTGCTGCGCATCGTGCGCGTCACGTTGCGATTCGCATCCCACAGGCGCGTCTCCTGCACGATCTCCTCGCCCATTTCGTACGCATCGACTTGGCGCACGATTTCGTGTTCGATCGCAGCGCTCACGAAGCGGAACGAGTTCAGGTTCTTGATCTCGACCTTGGTGCGCCACGGCTCGCCGGCGGGGCGCACGGAGATGTTCACGTCGCAGCGCAGCGAGCCCTTCTCCATGTCGCACTCGGACGCGCCGCAGTACTGGAGGATCTCCTTCAGACTGGTCAAGTACTCGACGGCTTCCGCCGCCGTATCGATGTCGGCTTCGGTGACCGATTCGATCAACGGCACACCCGCGCGGTTGAGGTCGACGAGCGTCATGTCGCCGCGATCGTGGATCGCCTTGCCTGCGTCCTCTTCCATGTGGATGCGCGTCAAACGCACGAATTTCCCGGTGGAAAGCTGAATTCCGCCGCCGGTGCAATAGGGCTGGTCGTACTGACTGATCTGAAAACCCTTGGGCAGATCGCAGTAGAAATAGTGCTTACGATCGAACTTGCTCTTCGTGGCCACCGTGCAGCCGAGCGCGAGCGCAGTGCGCACTGCGAGCGCCAGTGCTTCGCGATTCTGCACCGGGAGAGCGCCCGGTTGCCCGGTGCACTTCGGGCAGGTGATCGAATTCGGACTCGCGCCGAATCGATACTCACAACCGCAGAAGAGTTTCGTGCGCGTCCCGAGTTGACAGTGCACTTCCAGCCCGATCACAGGCATCCAACGCACGCCCGTCTTCTTCGAGACGTATCCCACTTCGCGCATGTGCGGTACTTCGGTTTCGGAACTCATGAACGTGCTCCGTGGAAAAAGCGCGGTGCGCGCGCAGCAGCGAAACTCGTCGCTTCTTCGAAGGCGCGGGCCACGCTCAAGACGCGCGCGTCGGCGCGGTGTGGGCCGATGATCTGCAGACCAACCGGCAAGGCGCGGCCCAGTACGTCGACGAATCCACACGGTACGCTCGCAGCCGGCAGTCCAGCGAGATTCACGGGAACGGTCAGCACATCGGACAAGTACATCGCCACCGGATCGTCTTTCTTCGAGCCGAGCGCGAACGCCGGTTCGGGCGAAGTCGGGCCGACGATCACGTCGCAACTCTCGAACGCGGCTTCGAAATCGCGGCGCAGGAGCGTGCGAACTTTGAGCGCGCGGCCGTACCACGCGTCGTAATAGCCGGCCGACAGGACGTAAGTGCCGAGCAGGATGCGACGCTTCACCTCGGGCCCGAAGCCGGCCTCGCGCGTCGCGGCGAACATGCCTTGCAACGAGCCGTCGCCGTCGACGCGCCGGCCGAAACGCACGCCTTCGAAACGCGCGAGGTTCGACGAGGCCTCGGCGGTCGCGACGACGTAGTAGACGGCGATCGCGTGCTCGGAGTGTGGCAACGAAACGGGCACGATCACGGCGCCGAGCTGTTCGAAAAGCGCAAGTGCTTCTTCCGAGCGCGCGCGCACGTCGTGTTGCAAACCGCCTCCGAAGTACTCCTTCGGTACGCCGATGCGGAGCCCTTTCAGGTCGCAGATCTCGCAGTTCATCCGCGGCTCGTCCAGACACGTCGCGTCGTTCGAATCGGTGCCCGACATCAAGTGCGTGACGAGCTCGACGTCGCGCACCGATCGCGCAAACGGCGACACTTGGTCGAGCGAGCTGCCGAACGCGATCAAGCCGTAGCGCGACACGCGGCCGTAGGTCGGCTTGAACCCGACGATGCCGGTCAGCGCCGCGGGTTGTCGCACCGATCCGCCCGTATCGCTGCCGAGTGCGATCGGCGTGATGCCCGCTGCGACCGCGACCGCCGAACCGGAGCTCGATCCGCCCGCAGTGCGCGTCTCGTCCCACGGATTCTTGGACGGGCCGAACGCGGAGTTCTCACACGAGCTGCCCATCGCGAACTCGTCCATGTTCGTCATGCCGATCGGGATGGCGCCCGCGTCGACGAGGCGGCGCACGAACGTCGCGGTGTAGGGCGCGTGATAACCGGCGAGGATCCGGCTCGCGCAGTTCGACTCGAACCCTTCGACGCACATGTTGGCTTTGAGCGCGATCGGAACGCCGTGCAGCGGACCGCGCGTCTCCGCAGGCGCTGCATCGAGGACGCGGGCCAGCGCGCGCGCCGATTCGAGGTTCGTGTTCAAGAACACGTTCAACTCGGAATCGAGCGCTTTCACGGCATCGAAAGCCGCTTCGATGTTCTCGCTGGCCGAGCGCTTTCCACGCGCGGTCTCCTGTGCCAACCCGACCGCGTCGAGTGCGGAATAAGCGCTCATTCGTCGCCTCCGACGGTCTTCGGAACGCAGTAGAAATCCTCGACGCGTTCGGGCGCGTTGGCGAGCATCTGGTCCGCGCTCGACGAGGGCTCTGGTTCGTCAGCGCGCAACACCGTGTCGGCTCCCGACAGGGACACGAGCGGCTCGACGCCTGTGAGATCGAGCAGTTCGAGGCCCTCGAACTGCTTCAAAATGCTGGCGAATTGCGGCTCGATCGAGCGCGCTTCCTCTGCCGTCACGGCCAAGCGCGCGAGTTTCGCGATCGACGCGACGAGTGCGCCGGCCTGGCGGATGGGTTTCGGATCGTGTGCTGCGCTCATCGTGCCTCTCCTCGTGAACAGAGGAGGATAGCCGCCGTCTGCGTGCACACGAAACACGACGTCGCACTTCCGTTGCGGCCTTGCGCGGGGAAAAATGCGCGCAAGTGGCCCGACCCAAGCGAAACGACCGCAGACCGAATGCTCGCTTCGCTGAGACCGCGAATCCGAGCACGGTCGGAAGCGAGCCGGTCGCCTGCGCAGTCGCGACTGTTCCGTCCCATGAACCGCCGTCGCGCTCGACGCGCGTCTGGCTGGTGCTGCTCGCGATCCTGCTGCCGCAGTTCGCGCTGTTCTGGCCATCGCTCACCGGACAGAAGATCCTGCTGCCGCTAGACGTGCTCACGATCGGGACGAATTGGATTCCCGACGGTGAGCCCCTTCGGCGTGAGGCCGCGCAAGACCGCTACCTCTCGGACCTCGCCATGGTCACCGAGATCAATCGGTGCTTCGCGGTCTCGGAAGTACGCGCGGGACGATTCCCGCTGTGGAATCCGCACATTTATTGTGGAGCGCCGTTTTTCGCTTCGAACCATCCGGCGGTTTTGTCGCCGTACCGATTGCTCGACTACGCGTGGCCCGGAGTCGAGGCGATCGCGTGGGGGCAAGTCCTGAAGGCGCTCGTCGCCGGCCTCGGCGCGTACCTGTTCCTGCGGCGCGCACTCCAGGCTTCGTTCCTCGCGAGCCTCACGGCGGCCGCGCTGTTTCCACTGTGCGGCTACATGATCCTGTGGTCGGGCTTCACTCTCGCGAACGTCGCTAGCTTCCTGCCGTGGCTCCTCCTCGCGACCGACGCGACGGTGAAGAGACCGGTCGGCTACGGCGTGCCCGCTCTCGCCCTGATCACCGCGCTGATCCTCTTGTCGGGCCACGCCGCGAACGCCGGGCACTTGTTCGTCGTGGCGATCCTATTCGCGGCTTGGCGCGTATTCGAACTCCACGGCGGGGCGAGCGCGCGGGCTTGGCGGGCGTTCGGCGTCGTCTGGATCGGCGTGCTCCTCGGATTCGCCCTCAGCGCGCCGCAGCTCCTGCCGACGATCGAGTACATGCAGGAGAGTTCGCGCATCGCGGCGCGAGCGGCGGGACACATCGAGGCCGAACCGCAGGGCTGGTGGGCGCTCTTGCAGATGCTCCTGCCGTACTCGCTCGGCTCGGGCGAGCGCGACGCGTTCTCGATCGTGGTGACAACGCGTTTCGAGGGTGCCGCCACGGCGTACGCGGGCTTGATCGCGACGCTGGTCCTGGCGCCGCTCGCGTTCGCACACAAAGAGCACCGACGACTGGTCCTGTTCTTCGTCGGCCTCGCCGCGTTCGCTCTCGTTCCGCTGCTCGACGTGCCGCTTTTGATCAGGATCTTCGAACTTCCGCCGCTCAACCTGCTGCGCAACAACCGCTTCACGATTGCCACAGCGTTCGCGCTCGTCGCGCTCGCCGCGATCGGCGTCGATGCGCTCGTGCGTGGATACGTGGTGCCGCGTCGGTGGCACTGGATCGCGATCGCGTCGTGCGTGCTCCTCGTTGCGTTCTGCATCCTGCGTCTCGCGTACCCGCTGGCGGACGAGAGCGAGCCGCGGGAGTTCGCGTGGTTCAGGCGCTACGACTCGCTCGCACTCGGCGTCACCTGCACGGCGCTCCTCGCTTGGTTCGTCATCCGCCGCTTCGGCCGCAAGTACGCGCCCGTGATCGTCGGGGCGTGCGTGCTGGAGAGCACGATCCTCGCCTGGGGAGTGAATCCGCAGTGCGAACGCGAGCTGTACTACCCGCGCCTGCCCGTGCTCGACGAGATCGCGAAGCGCGACAACGGGCGCATGTTGGGCGTCAAGTGCATCCTCCCGAACCTCGCGCAAGCGGCGGGTCTCGACGACGTACGCGGCTACGACGCTGCCGATCCGCGCCGGATCGTCGACGTGCTGCGCGCGAGCTGCAACCCGGACGCCCGGGAGGAACTCGATTACGCACAAACCATGCTGCACGTACCGAAAGTGCGCTCGGGCATCTCCGACATGCTCGGTCTGCGCTGGATCGTCCTGCAGGGGACGAAGCCCGGCTCCGACGTCGAGATCTTCTCCGGCTACTCGCTGTACGAGAACGAGACGGCGCTGCCGCGCGCGTTCGTTCCGACGCAGGTCGCGACGATCGTCGACGAGGAAAAACGCATCGAGACGTTGGCTGCGGACGCATTCGATCCGCGCGCGATCGCGTACGTCGAGACGGACGTGCCGAGTGCATTCCGCGCGCCCGCCGCGGGCTCGGCCCGAGTCGTCGACGAAGTGCCTTCGCGCGTCACACTCGAATTGGAGCTCGAAACGAACGCCCTCGTCGTGCTGGGCGACGCGTACGACGCCGGTTGGCACGCGACGATCGACGGTCGCGCGGCGGAGGTCGTCCCCGTGAATCACGCCTTGCGCGGCGTGTTCGTCGAGCGCGGCGCGAAGCGACTCGAATTCACGTACTGGCCGAAAAGTCTCACGCTCGGCCTTTTGATCGGCGGGGCTGCGCTTGTTCTGATGTGCGCTTGGACCTTCGCGGTCCGAAAGATCGCCACCACGTGAGTCCACAAGTTTCAGTTCGACATCTGCGCGTTTGGTTCACGGTGACGCTGATCACCGCGCTCGTTGCGTGGAATCTCGGCGGATGTCGCTCGCCGAGCGAGGGCGCGCCGAGTGCCGCGCAACGCAGCGCCATCGAGAAACCCTGGACGAAGGAAGCGATCGAGAGCCACGAATACCTGTGGCTCGAATTCTCGACCGGCAAGCGCGGCGTGATGACCGGCCCCGTGCTCGCGAGCGATGAGAAGGGTGATTTCTTGACGACGAAGGCCGATCCGAGCGTTCATCTGCCGCTCGCCGACGTGTTGGTGATGGACGGCGTCGATCTGTCGAAACCGGCTGACGAGGCCTCGTTCACGGCCGTTCTGGCCGGATCGTTCCTCGCCTTGTGGGGCGCCGTCTTCTATTTCTTGCCGGCCATCGCCGTCTACCTGATCTTGGCTTGAGCCGATCCCGATGTTGATCCTCCTCGAAGCCGTCGAACTCGCCGAACTGGATCCGGATTTCGTCACCGTCGGCTTGTTGCTAGCCGTCGTGGGGGCGTTCTTGCTCGGAAACGCGATTCTGTTCCGCCATCCGCGCGATCTCGTGCGCGAGCGGTTCGCGGCGAGTCCCGCAGCACCTCTCGCGGCGCGCGTGCCGCCGTTGCTCGGCATCCGCGCGCAGATCTTCCATCGCTTGCAAGTGTCGACCGGATTTTTCTACCTCGTACTCGGCTTCGTGCTGCAACTCGTCGGGCGCTTTCGCCCGCTGCAAGCCGGTGTCGAACCGTCTTTCCCCGTGTTCTGGATCACGGCGATCGCACTCACGACGGCGCTGTTGTTGGGACTCGGCTGGTGGTGGTCTTCGCGCGCCTTCCGGCATTACGTGCGCGCCCACTTGGCGCAGTTCCCGCCGGCGTTCGAGGCCGACACGGTGTTCGCGCGCGAAGTGGGGGAACTCTTCGGCATCGAATCGCACGCCGACGACACGGTCGAGTCGTACGCGGCGCGCCTGCGCACTGAGTTGAAGCTGCGCGCGCCCGATCGCACGGGTCCGGCACAAGCGCGCGCGCCGTTCCAAGGCGACGACGACGAGGACTGAGCGCGCGCCGTCCGGCTCCACCACCACGACGATCGTCAGTGGAGTCGAAAAAAAAATGCGAGGTGAACTGCAACCACCGCGCGCGCCGGTCGTCGATAGTGTGTGCCGTTCACACACGTCTTCGAGGCCTTCTTGCCGCTCGGGCGCGAAGCGGCATCCGTTCTGTACCCGCGCGCCTGTCCACTCTGCGAGGTGGAAGACCTCGGTGACGGCGCGGGTTGTGCCGAGCATCGGCTGCAGACGCGAGTCGAAGGTCCGCGTTGCGGTCGTTGTGCTCTCGCGCTCGCTCCGATCTTGCCTGACGGCTCGAAGTGCCCTGCGTGCCGCGCAGATCCACCTGACTTCGCTCACGCGGCGTGTCTGCTCGACTACCGCGACCTGTCGACGCGCGACTGGATCCTGGCGCTCAAGCACGGCGGTCGGCGCGACTTGGCCGAGCCGCTGGGACGTCTCTTGGGAGCGCGGCTGCGGCTCGAACCCGCGTGTGAGGAGCGGCGCATCCTCGTCCCGGTGCCTTTGCATGCGACGCGACGTTTCGAGCGCGGCTACGACCAAGCGCAGCTGTTGGCCAAGGCCGCTGCGGTCGTCGCGAACGTCCCGCTCGTGCGCGCACTCGCTCGCCTGCGAGCGACTCCGCCGCAAGGATCCACGGGCGGGCCGTCGCGTCTCGCGAACGTCAGTCGAGCTTTCGCTGCTCGCCGCTGCGCACTGGGTGTGCGGCGAGCCGTCGCGGGCGCCGAGTGTTGGCTGGTGGACGACGTGTTGACGTCGGGGGCGACGGCGTCCGCGTGCGCCCTGCCGCTGAAACGCATGGGCGCGCTGCGCGTCCACGTCCTCGCGTTGGCCAGGGCCTGACAGCGTAGGTAGCCTGGCACTTCGAAAGACAACGACGTGCACGCGGGCTACTCTCGCGGGTCTTCGCAGCGTCCGCCCCAAGTCCGATCCGTTCCTCCGCCATGCGCACACTGTTCCTCGAACCCTTCTCAGGCCTCGCCGGCGACATGCTGCTCGCCGCGCTGCTCGACCTCGAGGATCCGCGGTTCACGCTCGACGATCTGCGGTCGCTCAGCGAGATGCTCGTTCCGGGCGAGAGTCGCATTACGGTCGAAACGGCTTGGCGCCAGAATCTATCGGGCAAACTGCTCACGCTCACGACGCCCGAATCGGAGCGCGCGCCGCACCGCGGATTGAAGGAGATCGCGGCGTTGATCGAAAAAGCGCCGCTCTCGCACGCGGTGAAAGCGCGTGCGCTCGCCGTCTTCCGCCGCATCGCCGTCGCGGAGGGCAAGGTGCACGGTTGTTCGCCCGACGAGATCCACTTCCACGAGGTCGGCGCCGTGGACACGATCGTCGACGTGTGCGGCGCATGCTTCGCGCTCGAGCGTCTCGAGGTCGAGCGCGTCGTGTCGATCGCGCCCGTCACCGGCACCGGCACCGTGCGATGCGCGCACGGTTTGATGCCCGTTCCGGCACCCGCCGTCGCGGAACTCTTGCGCGGTCGTGAGTGTCGCATCGAAGGCGGCGGGGGTGAACGCTTGACGCCGACCGGCGCCGCCTTGCTCGTCGAATTCTGCGATCACTTCGCGGCGCCCGGCGCTTTCACGGCCGAACGCGTCGGCTACGGCGCGGGTCATCGCGATCCGAAAGAGGGTCCGCCGAACATCGTGCGCATCCAACTCGGGACGAGTGCGCGAGACACTCGCGCGACGTCGCCGCTGTCGGCACCCGCGACGCATGTGTTGCAGATCGAAGTGAACCTCGACGACATGACCGGGGAAGAGCTCGCGTTCGTCGCCGATCGATTGCGCAAGGCTGGCGCTCTGGATGTCTGGACACAAGCGGTCACGATGAAGAAAGGACGGCCCGGCGTCGTCGTGTTCGCGCTCGCGCGGCCCGAGATGCGTGCGGAATTGGAGAGCGTGATCTTCGACACGACGACGACGTTCGGCGTGCGCTGGACGCACTACGAGCGGACCGAAGCGGCGCGCGAAGCGATCGAGGTCGACGTTTTGGGTGCGCAGATCCGCGTCAAAGTGCGCCGACTGGCCGGCCGCATGCGGGTCGAGCACGCCGACGTGTCACCCGAACACGACGACGTCGCGGCGCTCGCGACGCAGCTCTCGCGCTCGACACGCGAGATCGAAGCGCTCGCGATCCAAGCCGCGCTCGCGCGCTTCAGGTGAGCCCGAGTCGGTCGTAGACGGCGACCATCTTGCGCATGCGCGCCGTGAACGACAGATCGCGTTCGATGCGCGCGCGCGCCGTACGCGCGAGTTGAGTGCGCCGGATCGGATCGCGCGCCAACTCTTCGATCCCGCGCGCTAGGGCCTCGACCGAACCGACTTCGACGAGGCGCATGTCGTGATCGTCGCGGCCAAACGCGCTCATGCCGCCGCAGCGCGTCGCCACGAGCGGAACTTCCATGGCCATCGCTTCGAGCACGACGTTGGGCAGGCCTTCGCGCAACGACGAAAGCGCGAAGATGTCGAACGCCTCGAAGAGCGCGAGCGTGTCCTTCTGGAAACCGAGCAGGCGCAGCCGACTCGCGTGCTTCGACGCACGCATGCGCGCTTCGAGTTTCTCTTGCTGGTCGCCTTCACCCGCGATCCACAACTCGAGATCCAGCCCACGCTCGACGCAGCGCTCGACCGCTTCGATCAACAGTTCGAAGCCCTTTTCCTCGGACAAGCGGCCGACCGCGCCGACCAGGATCGAACCCTTGCGCGCGCGCAACGGACATTCGGCCGGCGCCCGCGTGCGCTTGAATTCCTGCGTGTCGATCGCGTTGTCGATCTGCACCAGGTGCGCCGGGTCGACGCGTGCTTGCAACGCCGCGTCGAAGAGATCGCGCGACACAGCGACGACTTGTTCGTAGCGCGGCAGGCACCAACGATCGATCGCGAAGTAGAGCGGCGTCCGCGAGGTGTGCTTGACCCAACCGTGCATCGTCGTGACGAGCCTCACGTCGACGAGCTTCGCGAGCAGGATGCCGTACAGATTCGATTTGTAATCGTGGCCGTGCCAGATGCGCACGTTCTCCGCGCGACAGAGCTCGGCGAGCCGCTGCATCACTCGAAAATCGATGCGGTGCGCTTCCTCGAGCGCGTGAAACGGGCAAGCGCGCTCGCGTGCGCGCTCGCGCAAGATCTCGATGCCCGGATCGCCGGGCGCGTGCAGATACGCCGCGATCGCGCGATAACGCGTGCCGACCAGATGTCGCGGCGAATTGAGGATCGTCTTCTCGGGCCCGCCGCCGGTGCCGGTGACGATCCGCGCGTGCAGCACGGTGATCGGATCGTGCGTGCTCATCCTGCACGCGATCCGCGGAACGCACGGATGCCGCGCTCGAGTCGTGCCAATCCTTCGCGCAGCCTTTCCGCCGGCATTCCGCAGCCGATGCGCACATGTCCCGCCTGTGCGAAGAACTCGCCGGGCACGACATCGACCTGGTGTTCGCGCACCAAGAATTCCGCGAGTGCCAGCGTGTCCGCGACGCCGTCGACGCGCGGGAACGCGATGATGCCGCGCGAGGGGATCGTGCACTCGATGCCCGGCGTCGTGCGCAACCAGCCCTCGAAGATCGGACGGCTTTCCGCTTCGACGACGCGCAGGGGTGCGAGCAATGCTTCCGTGCGCGCGAGTGCCGCGATTGCGGCGTTCATCGACGCCGTCGGCGGATCGACGTAGGACAAGTACGCGATGTCGACGAGCGCGTCCTTTGCGCTCGCGAGCGCTTCGCCGAGCACGATCCAACCGATGCGCAGAGCACCCAGTCCGTAGGCCTTCGTGAGACTGCCGATCGAGACGGCGTTCGGCGCGCACTCGAACGCGAAAGCTTGTTCCGCTCGCGGCACATACTCCATGTAGATGTCGCAGGAGACGAGCACGCCGCCGGCGCGTTCGGCCTCGCGCGCGAGGGCCGCGACGGCGCCGCGATCGGCGAGCACACCGGTCGGATTGTTCGGGTTCGCGACGAACACGTGGCCCGGGCCGCTGCCGCGCGCGAGTGCCGCCCGCACGCGCTCTTGATTCAAAGTCCAACGCTCTTCCGGACGGCGCTCGACGAGCGCGACATCGGCGCCGAAGAAGCGCGGCAGCGCGCGAAAGGGCTCGTACGAAGGCGTTTCGGTGACGACGCGCGCGCCCGCTCGCAACCAGTGCGCGGCGGCGAGGAACATGCCGCCCGTAGCGCCGACGGTGACGATCACGCGCGAGCGCGGCACGCGGAAACGCCGGCTGAGCGCCTCTTCGAGGGCCGGCAGTGCTTCGCGCGTCGGGTGGTCGAGGTCCTGCGCGCGCACCAGCCCCTCCAAGAATGCCGGGTCTGCCGGCGGCATGCCCGACTGGCTCAGCGCGCAAGGCGTGCGATTGGCGTGCGTGTGCGCCCAATTCATGTACGGAAACCACAGGTCGGCGCGCGGCGCGTCCGGCCAGATGGGTGCGGGCGGCGCAGGCCTCGCCGCGGCGGGAGCGCGAGCGGTCGGATCGTTGTGCATCGGTTGCGAAGTCTGCCAAGCGCGGGCGCTCCGTTCACTCAGGCAGGCCGCTCACTCCGTTGCCGCCGACTCGCGGCCCGGTCTCGCGCTCGCGGCGCGCGCCAAAAATCACTGGTTCTCCTCGTGGAACGGCCCGCGGCGTTTCCCTAGCATCCGACCGGAGGGGTCGAGCGCCGTCTTCGTCGCCGCGTGCGACGGTGGAAGCGCTCACGCTCCGACGAACACGGCGCCGCGTGCTCCGTACTCGAAAAAAAAAGACCTGTGCTTCGAGAAGTCCAGTGCTTCGAAAGGCTCAGGCTCCAACGGATCCCTGTTCCCAAAGCCATTCGACTTCGACCACACCATGTTCCAACGAACCGTCATCACCAGCGCGTTCTTTCTCGCGCTCACCCTTTCCTCGAACGCACAAGAGACCGGCGTGCTGCGCTACGTCCGCGCGAAGGACACGGGCGCGAAGCTCTTCAATCTTGCCGACAAGGCGTCGATCGTCGTCGGCACCGTGCCTGCGAAGGGACTGCTCGAAGTGTACGCGGAGAACGCCGGCTACTTGTCGGTCGACGCGCCGGGCGGGATGGAAGTCTGGGTGTACGGTCAGTACCTGCGCACGACGGCGGTGCCGGGCATCGTCGAAGTCAACGGCAACGGCGTGTTCATGCGTCCGCTCCCGAAGAGCGACGATTCGAGCTACCCGTTGCAGCAACAACTGCACAAGGGCGATCGCTTGAAGGTGCTCGGTCGCAACGACGCGACGAAGGCGCTCGCGGCCGACTGGGTCAAAGTCGTTTCGCCGGCCGGCACGCGCGCGTGGGTCGTGACCGACGACACGACGGCGGTCGACACGAAGGAAGACGTGCGCACGGCGTGGGCCGACGCGGTGAAGAGTGCGAATGCGTCACGTCCGACGTTCGATCTCACTGCAGCGAAGACGCAAGGCGCCGCAGCCACGGTGGCTGTGAAGGATGCAGCCGCAGATGCCAACGAGAAGCGCACCGTCGCGTGGGCGGGGGCGGACAACGCGGCCAAGACGGAAGGCGCGCAAGCTGAGGGTACGAAAGCAGAGGGTACGAAAGCAGCGGGCACGCAGGCGAGTGGCGCGCGCGATTCGAGTTTCGAAAGCGCCGAGCGCTTGTACGAAGCCTCGCGTACGAGCTCGACCCCGGATTGGAACGGCGTGCGTGCGGCGTACCAGCGCTACCTCGAAGCCAATCCGAAGGGCACGTTCGCCGACAAGGCGCGCTTGCAATTGCAAAAGGTCGAGCTGCACGAAGAGATCGTGCGCATCCAGAGCGAGCGCTCGCGCGACGATTCGACGCGCGGCGATCGCTTGGCGAGCGCGCGTGCGCGCCTGGCCGAAGTGAGTCAAGGCGACAACCCGTTGTGGGGTCGCTTCCAAGCCCGCGGCTGGATCCTGCGCGAGCAACCGGTGGCGAGTGATGCGCCGCGTTTCATCGTGTACTGGGCCGGTCGCCCGCAGGCCGAGATCGTGTGCTCGAGCGGTCGTTACGATCTCGCGAAGTTCGCCGACTACGAAGTCGGCATCAGTGGCGCCGTGTTACGCCAAGCCGTGAGCGGATCGGATTCCAGTGGCGCTCGTCCGGCGCGCATCGATGCAACGAAGATCGAAGTCCTGGGCGCGCGCTCGGTGGCGCGCTGAGGTCGAGCGAGTGCGGCGCTTGCGACGAGTCGCGAGCGCGCGCATGTCGACGCAGGTCCTGACGAAGCACGACTGAGACTCGAGTCCGGTGGCGAAGAGAAAAGTCGCATCACGCAGTGATCTGCCGTGGTACCGCCGCATCGGGGAAGCCGTGCGTCGCATCTTCGCGGTGTCGTCGAAGCGGTACCTGTGCGATTCGTGCAAGTGGGATTACGGCAACGCGTGCGTGCGGCCCGAGCGTCCGAATGCGTTGAAGTGCCCGGATTTCAGGCGGAGGTAGAACGGCGGTTTTGGGTCTCGTGTTGAGTAAAGCCAAACCGCTTTGTGTGCTTGCGCTACCGCGTACCACCGACCTTCGTTCATGTCGGCTGCAAGTCCGTCCATGGCTCGGCGCAGCCTGCCGATGCTCGATTCATGACGCTTGACGAACGCTACGGCTCCCACTACCGTTCCTCCCAGATCCCGACATCCATCCCTATTCCACGCACGCACCATGCGCGCTCCATCCGAGGCAAAGCATGTTGAAGTACTTCCGCGCTCTTGTAGTCGTACTTGTAGGGGCTGCTGGCGGCGTCCTGTCCGCGCAACAAGCCCCTCTCTCGAACACGATTTTCGTCAGCGGGAATGCAGATGTCGTCCAGCTCCTGACGAATCCAAGCCCTACGCTGGTTGCTGGAATGCCAGGGGACCTGATGACTGATTTCGATTTTCAATCGACGATCTACGATCCACAGACGGCAAGTTTTCACTAGCAGCCCGTTGAAAAACACCACTATCCTCGTTGCGTCGTGATCGTCGTTGGGTAGACCTGCTTGCAAGGAGCAATGCAGCATGTCGATGCAACGTCGCCGAGGTGAGCAACAGGCCGAGATGTGGATCGCGACGAGCGATCTGATGCGCTCTCCC
>ENA-ORBV01002176-ORBV01002176.1-microbial-mat-metagenome-genome-assembly--contig:-NODE-2176-length-41919-cov-5.291095_pt1 | contig 41919 bp, 39 predicted proteins | sample MGYA00237777_ERZ505514 | MGnify/ENA primary metagenome ERZ505514 (study PRJEB26160, sample SAMN06269048) | microbial mat metagenome | isolation source: Oligotrophic lake microbial mat | place... | reverse complement strand
TGCGCTCGTCCAATGGCATGTACACCTCAAAAAATCCATGATATCCAGTCGCGTCCCGTACTCCCAAAGGATACGCGACTGACAGTCACATCGCAGTGGTCGACAAGACTGACTTCAAGCAATGTCACCGATGTCCGGTTCTGGTCGATTGCTGGCGGCATGAGTGGCGCGCTCAAACATTTTGACGATGAGCACCATCGCTTCTCTGCAACTATCATTCGTTGGCCATGACTGATAGTTCCTTCGAAGCTCCGCCCCGGGCGCAGCTTCTTGCCATTGTTTCTGTCCAGCCCGAAGACCGAGTTCTCTGCGCCCAGCCCAATTGCGGGCATTCTGTTTTCGCACAGATTCATGTTGTGCAAGAGGACGAAAAGCTCCTGGTCCTAGGCTCGACCTGCTATGGCAAACGCTATGGAGGCGCTGCCGCTCTTGGTGCACCCCGGCATGGTGGCACTGGAGGCAGGCCACTGACAGCCGCGGAACGCCAATTGCTGGCAAATAACACTGCTGCTTTGCTGGCGCAATTCGAACAAGAGCATATTGCGGCCCTTGATGCCGCGCTCAAAGCTGAGGCGGCCCAGCAGGCCGAACGTGAAGCACAGCATCAAGCCACTTTGGATAAGCGCAAGCTGCTTGCACCAGCAAGCCCGGAGCGACATGCGCCTCCTGCCCCCGCATTGCACAGAACCCCTGCACTCCCTTGGCCCTGGATGAAGCCCTATTCGTCTCTTACGTACTTCGAAATGCGAGATGGAACCAGTTGGATGCGTGTGACCCATGCCGATGGAAACTGTCTCCTCGCACCTTGGCCCATGTTCGAAGACTGGGATGAATCATTACCTGCTCACATCGGAAAACCCCACCCTAGCATTGAGGCGCTGGTCATACCAGACTTGGTTCACGCAGTTGCCTATCTGAGACAAAGTGCCACCTGGGAAAAGATGTGTGGACTTTGGCGTGATATGGCCACTGAGCTAGCAAAGCGACGCTCGGAGAAAAAATGAACTGAAGAGCAATGCCTTCTTGGGCAGTGACCGTGAAAGCTGATAGTGGGAGGTCCCATACCCAATAGACTTAGAGCCGACTGGTAGGCCTCTCGAACGTCAGCAATGACCCCTTTCTGGCAATTAATGGAGTGACCGCTCCTGGTCGATTGCGTGAGTTCGCGCAGTCAAATTAGGCACCCGCTTTCGCAGCGAAGCGGCCGCATAAATCTCCGCGGCCAACGCCCGGATTGGGGCGGTTTCGGCTGGCCAAGGACTCGGCAAATACGGGACACTCGTTCTTGCTGGCTTGGTGCCAAAAGGCGATCGGTTTGCTGATCTCGCTGATCAGCAGCGATGAATGTTGTCGCCAGAGAAACTGGTCTGGGGTCTGAAGCCCAGCGGCCTGCATCTAGGCCGCCAACATGCGATTCTTCGAAGAAGATCGCTATTGGATCTATGGATTTTTTTGTTGCGCTCTTAGCCAAAGGGACATTGGTTGGGTGCTCCAGGTAATGGCGACGCGCGGGCGAAAAAAAAGGCCCGCATCCCGGGTGTCCCAGGTGCGGGCCGACCCTGGCGCCGGACCTGCAGGCCTGCAGGCCTGCAGACCCATTGCGCCAGTGGTGGCGCGGGTCAGTGCTTTGCGGTCAGCGCGACGGGTGCGGCAAGCGCAACCGTGGCAGCCGGTGCCGACACGGTGGCTGGCGTGTCGATCGCACCGGCCTTGGTTGCCGGCCCGTGGAACTGCATCACCAGCGGCACGATCAGCAGCGCGACGATGTTGATGATCTTGATCAAGGGGTTGATGGCCGGGCCCGCGGTGTCCTTGTAAGGGTCACCGACCGTGTCGCCAGTGACTGCCGCCTTGTGCGTCTCGGAGCCCTTGCCGCCATGGTTGCCGTCTTCGATGTACTTCTTGGCATTGTCCCAGGCGCCACCGCCGGTACACATCGAGATGGCCACGAACAGGCCGGTCACGATGGTGCCCATCAGCAGGCCACCAAGGGCGGCCGGGCCGAGCAGCAGGCCGACCACGACCGGCACCACGACTGGCAGCAGGGAGGGGATCATCATTTCCTTGATCGCGGCCTTGGTCAGCATGTCGACTGCCTTGCCGTATTCGGGCTTTGCGCTGCCGTCCATGATGCCCTTGATCTCGCGGAACTGACGCCGCACCTCGACCACGACCGCACCGGCAGCGCGGCCGACGGCCTCCATCGCCATCGCGCCGAACAGGTAGGGAATCAGGCCGCCGATGAACAGGCCGATGATGACCATCGGATCGCTCAGGTCGAACTTGATCACGCTGCCGTAGGACTCGAGCTTGTGTGTGTAGTCGGCAAACAGCACCAGCGCGGCCAGGCCGGCCGAGCCGATCGCATAACCCTTGGTTACCGCCTTGGTGGTGTTGCCCACCGCGTCCAGCGGATCGGTGATTTCGCGTACGCTGGCAGGCATTTCGGCCATTTCGGCGATGCCGCCTGCGTTGTCGGTGATCGGGCCGTAGGCGTCGAGCGCCACGACGATACCTGCCATGCTGAGCATCGAGGTGGCGGCCACGGCGATGCCGTACAGGCCGGCTATCGTGTACGAGACCCAGATCGCGACACACACGAAGATCACCGGCCAGGCGGTGGAACGCATCGACACGCCCAGGCCGGCGATGATGTTGGTGCCGTGACCGGTGGTCGAGGCCTGCGCGATGTGCCGGACCGGCGCATATTGGGTTCCGGTGTAGTACTCGGTGATCCAGACCAGCACACCGGTCAGGATCAGGCCGACGGCGCAGGAACCGAACAGCGCCATCTGGGTGCCGCTGGCCTTGATCGCGTTGTCGGGAATCAGCCAGACGGTGACGAAGTAGAAGGCAATCAGCGACAGGCCACCGGCCACTGCCAGGCCCTTGTACAGGGCCGGCATCACGTTCGTCATGCCGGGCGAGGCCTTGACGAAGAAACACCCGATGATGGAGGCGATGATCGACACCGCGCCCAGCGCCAGCGGATACACCACGGCGGCGGTACCGGCGTTGGTGATGAGCAGCGCGCCCAGCACCATGGTGGCGATCAGCGTGACCGCATAGGTCTCGAACAGGTCGGCCGCCATGCCGGCGCAGTCACCGACGTTGTCGCCGACGTTGTCGGCGATCACCGCCGGGTTGCGCGGGTCGTCCTCGGGGATACCAGCCTCGACCTTGCCCACCAGGTCGGCGCCGACGTCCGCACCCTTGGTGAAGATGCCGCCACCGAGCCGGGCGAAGATGGAGATCAGCGAGGAGCCGAAGGCGAAACCGATCAGCGGGTTCAGCAGTTTGGCCAGGTTGGTGCCAGGCGTATGGTTGCCGTCGCCCACCAGGAACCAGTAAAACGCGGTGACGCCGAGCAGGCCCAGACCGACCACCAGCATGCCGGTGATGGCGCCGCCACGGAAGGCGACGTCCAGCGCCGGGCCGATGCCCCTGGTCGCAGCCTGAGCGGTGCGCACGTTGGCGCGCACCGAGACGTTCATGCCGATGAAGCCGCAGGCGCCGGAGAGTACCGCGCCGATGACGAAACCGACGGCCGACAGAGTATCGAGGAATACACCGATCAGAATGGCGAGCACGACGCCCACGATGGCAATCGTCTTGTATTGCCGCTCCAGGTAGGCTGCCGCACCGGTCTGGATGGCCGCCGCGATCTCCTGCATGCGCTGATTGCCAGCGTCCTGGGAAAGAATCCAGCTGCGGGCCCAGAAGCCGTAGGCCACGGCCACCAAACCACAGACTAGCGCCAATATCAGCACCGAATTGCCCGCCATAGTCGTACCTCCTCCTAATCAATCGGAGGCAAGCCGCAGCACGTCGCAGCTGCCACTCGCCCCGCTTCAGTCCAAAGACCTGGGTTTTACTTCAAGGGCACAACGCCTGCCGTGCCCGGCTGCGTTGCTTCCTCGTACGTCCCATCAGGAGTCGATTGGCCAACGCACGGACTGTAACTGAAATTAACACCGCTTTTGGGCTGCAAGATGGGCGTCAGTAAAATCGGTGTTAATCCCAGGGCGCCGCTTTGCCGCGGCAACCGCCGTACCCGCCGGCTGTGCAGGTACCGATGCCCTGCGACACCAAGCACAAGACACCAACGGAGAATTTTCATGTCCCTGGACAACGTCAGCCCTGGCACCGGCGTGCCCGATTCCTTCAATGTGATCATCGAGATTCCGATGAATGCCGATCCGGTCAAGTACGAGGTGGACAAAGCCACCGGAGCGATTTTCGTGGACCGCTTCATGAGCACCTCGATGCACTATCCGACCAACTACGGGTATGTGCCCAAGACCATCAGCGGCGATGGCGACCCGGTCGATGTGCTGGTGATCACGCCGGTTCCATTGATTCCGGGCGTGGTCGTGACGTGCCGGCCGATCGGCATCCTGAAGATGCAGGACGAGGCCGGCGACGACGGCAAGGTGCTCGCGGTGCCGATCGACAAGATCCTGTCCATCTACACCCAATGGCAAAAGCCGGAAGATCTCAACCCGATGCGGCTCAAGACCATCGCCCATTTCTTCGAGCACTACAAGGATCTCGAGGTTGGCAAATGGGTCAAGATCCTGGGCTGGGAAGGTCCGGATTCGGCGCGCAAGGAAATCATGGACGGCATCGCCAGCTACGAGCGCGCGCAGCAGGCGTGACAAACTGCGAGCGCGCGCAGCAGGCGTGACGAGATCGGCGCCGCATGCTGCCGGGCGCCGGCGCGTCAACGGTGCGGGTCGGGAAAGATGAGGCGCTGCAGGCCGCTGCCGCGGGCAAAGGCGGTCCACTGGCCCTGCGGTTGCGCCAGCCGATCGGCCAGCGCCCACCAGGTGCTGGGATTGAGTCCGAGCCCCACGTGGCTGGCCACGACCTCGATGTTCTCGGTGTGCGGATTGCGCGGGCAGCGTTCTTGTACGCTGGCCCTCCAGGCGACCACCCCGTCGGTGCGCGAGTAGATTGAACTGGTGGGCACTGACGGCGCCTGGGGCAGGTCGTATTGGGCCGTCTCACGTTCGATGTCGCGCCCGCTGGCCAACGCGTACAGGCGCCAGGCGTTGGTGCTGGTGTGTCGGCCCGCAAACGGCGTCCCCAGCGTGATCACGCTGCGCACCAGGTCCGGCGTCAGCTTGGCCAGCTCACGCGCATAGATGCCGCCCAGGCTCCAGCCGATCAGGCTGGCCTTGCGGCCGGTGCTGGCCACCGTTTCCTCGAGTTGTTCCCGGGCCGTGCGCAACACGCCGGCACGTGGCCCGAAATTGAATCCCTGCTTCCAGCCCGACGGGGTGTACCCCAGGTGGCGCAGGTAGCTGCGCAGCGGAACCGTCGACGTGTCGCTGGCGGACAGGCCGGGAAACACGATGACCGGATGGCCGTCTCCACGGGGTGCGCGCTGCAGCGCAAACCAGGCCGGAAGCAGGGCACCGAACTCCCACGGCGCGCGCAATTCCATCGCGAGCAGCAAGGCATTCGGGGGCGGATGGGCTTCGTGCGATTCAGGAGCTGTCATGGGATCGGGTGTTGCTTCGGGCGGGTCTGGAACCGGGATGGCAGGGCGATGTGAGTCGCCGCCGCCATTGACAGGAATCGACGGCGTGGCGGCGGCTGTGTCATGGATGTATTTTCTTGGCCTCGTGGGGCCCCTGCATTCTAGGCAGGCCTTGTTTTCGTCGCTCGATGCTGGTGTCCCGGCGGTCATCGAACCGGTCGATGGCCTGCTTGCGCTCCCGGCGGCGAGTAGGATACAGATGAGATGAATGTCCGCCCTGTCAACCCAACCACCCCCAACCCCAACCCAACCCCGATCGGAGTCAACCCATGACGCTCAAACTGTGCGGCTTTTCGGCCAGCAACTACTACAACCAGGTCAAGCTTCAGCTGCTGGAGAAGCAGATCCATTTCGAGGAGGAACTGGTCAAGACCGGCAGCAACGACGCCAGTGTGCTGGACCGCTCGCCGATGGGCAAGGTGCCGTTTCTCGATACCGGTTTCGGCTGCATCTCGGAGTCCATGGCCTGCGCGGAGTACATCGAGGCGCAATATCCGCAATACGCCCTGTTGCCCGCCGACCCGTTCGCGGCAGCCAAGGTGCGCGAGTTGGTGGTCTACATTGAATTGCACCTGGAACTGGTTGCGCGCGAGCTGTATGCGCAGGCCTACTTTGGTGGCAAGGTTTCCGACGAGACAAAGGAACGCGCGCACCAGCGGTTGACCCGCGGCGTCGCGGGTTTTGCGCGCATTGCGATGTTCAAGCCCTTTGTGGCCGGTGACCAGTTCACGCTGGCCGACTGCGCGGCCATCGTGCACCTGCCGATGGTAGCCGGCGCGGCCCGGATCATCTACGGCGAAGACCTGTTGGCCGCCGTGCCGGTGAAGGCATACGTCAAGGCGATGGGCGAACGTGCGGCAGTGGCCAAGGTCAACGCGGACCGCAAGGCCGACACCCAGCGCATGATGGCCGAGGCGGCGGCCAAACGCTGAAACCTCACGCCTGCCCGGCCTTGAACGGGCTGTGTTGTTCGAGCTCGCCCATGTAATTGCGGATGCCGGCGCGTTCGCGCTGCAGGAAATCGTCCACCGCCTCGGCGAAAGCCGGGTGCGCCAGCCAGTGTGCGCTGGTCGTTTGCACCGGTAGCAACGCGCGCGCCATCTTGTGCTCGCCCTGAGCCCCGCCTTCGAAGCGGCCGATGCCGTGGGCGATGCACCATTGCAGCGGCGCGTAATAACAGGCCTCGAAGTGCAGGCAGTCGACCCGCTCCAGGGCTCCCCAGTAACGGCCGTAGGCGATGCCCGGCGCGCCGCCCGCGCCGCCCGACAAAGCGATCAGGCTGGCGGCGATCGGCTTTTCGCCGCGCTCGGCGACGAACAGCAGCCAGTTTTCCGGCATGTCCCGCGCCATGCGGCCGAAAAAGTCGCGCGTGAGATAAGGCGCGTTGCCGTGTTCGTAGTAGGTGCGTTCGTAACAACGATAAAAGAAGTCCCAGTCCGATGGCGTGATGTCCGGGCCCCGTGACCAGCGCAGCGCAACGCCGGATTGCGCGACCTTGCGCCGCTCCTGCCGGATCTTCTTGCGTTTTTCCTGGTTGAGTGAGGTCAGAAAGTCATCGAAGTCGCGGTAACCCTGTGGCCGGTTCGACCAATGGAACTGGACGTTGTGGCGCAGCATCAGGCCTGCTGCGCGGCAGGCCAGGGTGTCGGCAGCGCTGGTGAACAACAGGTGCAGCGACGACAGTCCCGCCTGTTCGCACCAGCCCACCAGCCCTTTGACCAGGGCCAGGCGCGCCTGTGCGTCCCGCGCGAGCAGGCGGGCACCGGGCACTGGCGTGAACGGTGGTGCCACCAGCGCTTTGGGGTAATAACCCACGCCGTGTTGCCGGTAGGCATGGGCCCAGGCATGGTCGAACACATATTCACCATGGGAATGGGCCTTGAGGTACATCGCGCAGACCGCGTGCAGTTCACGCGGCCCCCGCGCTGGCTGCCGCCACAGGGTGGGGAACCGCGGCGTCCAGCCGGTCTCGGGGGTGGCGCTGCCGCTTTCGTGCATGGCGGCCAGGTATTCGTGGCGCATGAACGGAGTCGCCGTGTCCTGCTGCGCAGCCAGCAGCGTGTTCCAGTCGTTGCAATCGACCTCCAGCGGCGAATTCCGGACCTCGATGACATAATCTTCGTGACTCACGCCGGACCCCTTTCTGACCGCGTGCCCAGGCGGACCGCGCCGGCCATCGGTTCGCGCGGCACGGGTCCATCTCTAACCGCTGTTTGTGTTTCCATGACTCTCAAGATCTGTGTGGCCCAACTGGACTTTGTCGTTGGCGACCTGACCGGCAATGCGCAAAAAATCATCAGCGCAGCCCAGACGGCTTATGGCGACGGGGCGCGTTTGTTGCTGACGCCCGAGTTGTCGATCTGCGGTTATGCGGCGGAAGACCTGTTCCTGCGGCCGGTGTTCATCCATGCCTGCGATGATGCCGTCAAATCGGTCGCGCTCGCGCTCGCGGGGTTAAAAGACATGACGGTGGTCGTCGGTCATCCGGTGGGCGGCGGCACCCGGACGCGGTCGGTCTCGGTGCAACAGCGCCACAACGCGGCCAGCGTGCTGCGCGAGGGCCATATCGTGCACACCTATGCCAAACGCGAGCTGCCCAATTACCAGGTGTTCGACGAACGGCGGTATTTCGCGCCCGGCAATGGCGTGTGCGTGTTCGAGGCCGGCGCGGGCGACAACCGGCTGCGCATCGGGCTGCTGATCTGCGAGGATGCCTGGTACGAGGAGCCGGCCCGTCTGGCCCGGCAGGCCGGGGCGCAGATGCTGGTGGTGCTCAACGCGTCGCCATTTCACGTCGGCAAGGGTTACGAGCGCGAGCAGATCATGCGCGAACGGGTGCTGGCCTGCGGATTGCCGATGGTGTACGCGCACCTGGTCGGCGGACAGGACGAGATGGTATTTGAGGGCCACTCTTTTGCCCTTTCGGCCGACGGAGCGCTGGTTGCCCGGGCGCTGAGTTTTCGCGAGCAGTTGTTCGATGTCTGCGTACGCCAGCACGCCGGCGCGCTGCAATTGGCGGGCGAGGTGGCACCGGTGCGCGAGGCCGATGCCGACCTGTGGGACGCGCTGGTGCTGGGCGTGCGCGACTACATCGGCAAGAACGGATTTCCCGGTGCCATCCTCGGTTTGTCGGGCGGCATCGATTCGGCGCTGGTACTGGCCATCGCGGTCGATGCGCTGGGCGCCGACCGGGTACGCACGGTGATGATGCCATCGCCCTATACCGCCGACATCAGCTGGATCGACGCGCGCGACATGGCCGGTCGGCTGGGTGTGCGGTATGACGAAATCTCCATCGTGCCCCAGTTCGAAGCGTTCAAGAGCGCGCTGGCAGTCGAATTCGCCGGGCTGGCCGAAGACGCGACCGAGGAGAACATTCAGGCCCGTATCCGGGGTACGCTGCTGATGGCCTTGTCCAACAAGTTCGGCCCCATCGTGCTCACGACCGGCAACAAGAGCGAGCTGGCGACCGGTTATTGCACGCTGTATGGCGACATGGCCGGAGGTTTCGCGGTCATCAAGGACCTGGCCAAGACCACAGTCTACCGGCTGGCGCACTGGCGCAACCGGCATGACCCCTACGGCACGGGCGTGGCACCGATCCCCGAGCGCATCATCACCCGGCCCCCCAGTGCCGAATTGCGCCCGGACCAGACTGACCAGGACAGCCTGCCCCCGTATGAGGTGCTTGACACGATCATCGAGCGCTACATGGAAAACGACGAGTCGATCGAATCCATCGTCGCCAGCGGCATTGCCGCGGCGGACGTCGAGCGCGTGACCCGGCTGATCAAGATCAACGAATACAAGCGCCGGCAGGCACCGATCGGCATCCGGGTGACCCATCGCAGTTTCGGCAAGGACTGGCGCTACCCGATCACGAACAAGTTCAGGCAGTGATCGCCGCTGCGGCAACCGTGGTTGGTGGTGTGCCGGGCAAATGGCGCTATCCTAGGGGGCCGCAACCCGGTGTCGGTTCGCGGCGCCTTGCGGGCCTATCGGCGCCGTTTTCCGGTGTGCATTTTGAAAGCCAGACTCGCCATGAAACAGATCACCGCCATCATCAAACCGTTCAAGCTCGAGGAAGTGCGCGAGGCGCTGGCCGAGTGTGGGGTCACCGGCCTGACGGTGAGCGAGGTCAAGGGGTTTGGCCGTCAGAAGGGGCATACCGAGTTGTACCGGGGTGCAGAGTATGTCGTCGACTTCCTGCCCAAGGTCAAGGTCGAGGTGGTCGTGCGCACTGACGACGTCGACCGTTGTGTCGATGCCATCGTCAAGGCCGCGCGCACCGGCAAGATCGGTGACGGCAAGATCTTCGTGACGGCAGTCGAACGCACCGTGCGGATCCGTACCGGCGAAGAAGACGAAGCCGCCGTCTGAGAGCGCCCCCAGCCCTGGCTTCGCCAGGCCCCTCAAGGGGGGGTGCGAAGAAACTTGGGGCGACACCGGTGACTGCCGGCTACAGCATCTGGCGGGGCCGCTCCCGGGTTCAGGTGCAGCAAAATCCCCATCGTTGCCAGGCGGCGCCGGCCCAGATGCCGATACACAGGACCAGGCTCAGCATCACAGCCGCGCTGCCCAGGTCCTTGGCCCGCTTGGACAGCAGATGCCATTGCAGGCCGACCCGGTCGATCGAGGCCTCGATGCCGGAGTTGAGCAACTCCACGATCAGCACCAGCAGCACCGAACCGGCCAGCAAGGCGCGCTCGACCCAGCTCTGCCCCAGCCACAGCGCCAGCGGCACCAATACGATTGCCGCAATGGCCTCCTGGCGGAATGCGGTCTCTGTCCAGCCGGCGCGCAGCCCTGCGATGGAATACAGGGTTGCGTGCCACATGCGGTGCAGTCCCGTACGGCTCTTCTGCAGGTTTTGGTGTGTCGGCTCCCGTGGCGGTGATGGCGGGGTTTGCATGGCGGCATTGTCGTGTAGTGGCGTCACGCCGGCGACGGGGCACGACGCAACCGCAGGCTCGGCCTTGGCGGCCGGATTCAGCCCTTGGGCTGGCGGGGACGCGTGACCAGCCGGGTGCCGGCGATGGCGTCGTGCCAGAACTGCTGTTGCGGATGAAGTCGGCTCAACACGGCCCATACGGCCACCCAGCCGATCAAGATCACCATGGTCTCGCCGCCGTTGAGGGCGAAGGGTGCGATGGCGGCCAGCGGCGGCAAAAACCACAACCAGCTCGCGAGGTAACGAACCAGCGCGCGAGGCTGCGAGATCGGCCGGCCGGCCCGGTCTGTCACTGCGATATCCCAGGTCTTCATGGCCAGGGTCTGGCCGCGCGCCCAGAACCAGGTGAAGTAGATGCCGAACACGACGAACAAAAAGGCCTGTAACGCATGCCGGTTGTCCATCGCGTTGCGCGTCTGGCTCAGGGTTCCGAACAGGTAACCGGCGATGAACACGACGCCGAACAACAGCATGCCTTCATAGAGCCAGCAGGCCAGGCGGCGCAGCAGTGGCGGTGTGTCTGGCAAGGTCGGCGTGGCGGATGTGTCCGATCGGGGCGGGCGTGTGGCGGTGGTTGATGTGGATGGGGTGTCAGTCACGCTCATGGACTCGGGGTTCCGGCTGGCTTGACGCCAGGCTGCGCCGGGGCGGCAGTCGAGGATGGCGAGTGGGCCGCGGCTGACCCTGCTTCAGAGCGGGTCACCGGCACGGAGGCGAGTTTACCCGTCGATCGATGGGTGACGGCTGGCGCTGCTCCAATGGCCGGTCGGCTTGACGCCTGACGGGCCAACTGTTTCTTCTGGTCCGGGCTGAGCGACTGGTAGGCTTCCCACTGCGCCTTTTTTTCTGCGCTCGACAAGGTGCGGGTTTCGGCAAAGTTCAGCCGGGCCTGCGTGCGGTCGGCGGTGCTCAGGGCAGCCCACTCACGCATGCGGCCATGGAGCTTGGACTGTTCGGTGGGCGACAGCTTGTGGAAGTCGGCCGATAACGCGATCCACTTGCGTTTGCGGTTCACGTTGATCTGAGTCCAGATCGGCGCCAGGGGTTGCAATGCAGCCTTTTGCCCAGCGCTCAGCTTTGCCCAGGCCAGCGCGCCATCGGACGTTGCCGCCGCAGGTTTTGCTGGACTGATGCTGCCGGGTGTCTGGCCGATGACTGGCAAGCCCGGGTAGACGAAGGCCAGGGAAACGAGGTACGGGATCAGCCGTAGACGGCTGAATGGCGGGTGGACAAGCATCGTTGGCTGTGTTGCTACCGCGTCGAGCCGACGTTGAGGCGCAGGAACTGTGCAAAGCCCGGATCCGTGTAGGCGACCGGTGGCAGGTCATCCATGAGCAGCGCCGCATCCACCTTGGCCATCTCCTTCGCCGCCCGGTCGTCCAGCACCCTGTCGATGGCCACCAGGCCGATGACGAGGACCAAAACCGGCAATACCATGACCAGACGCAGCCACCAGCTCGACTCCTGACCAGGGCCGCCCAGTGCAGCGGCGTGGCCCAGGGGCAAAACGGCTTCGGCCGCTGCGTTTCGGGGCTGCTTGCGTCGCGCCACCGCCTGCATGCGGGCATGGCGCAGACGCTCACCAACGTCGTGCGGCACCGCATCGCAGGCTTCGGACAGCCGGGCGGCGATCTTCAGGCCCAGGCGCTCCTCGACAAGCGCCAATTGGTGGTGATGTGAATTGCTCATATTGTGATCCCCTTGACGCGAAGCGCCCGGGCGAGCGCCTGCACGGCTCGTGAACAATGCGTCTTGACGCTCCCTTGCGAGCAGCCCATCGCTTGGGCGGTCTCGGCGACGTCCATCTCTTCCCAATAACGCATCATGAAGGCTTCTCGTTGACGCAGTGGAAGCTGTTGTATCTCAGTTTCGATTTCCCGCAAGGTCTGGGCCCTTTGCGTGGCGTCCTGCGCGCTCTCCGTGTGCAGCGTCGTCTCGTTGTCGGACAGGAATTCGAGCAGGTCGAAATCGCCATCGTCGTCCGGTGACTCGAAATCGCCGATGTTGGAGAACAGGGCATTGCGGGTCTTGTTGCGACGGAACCAGTCCAGTGTGCAGTTGGCCAGGATGCGCTGGAACAGCATGGGCAGCTCGCAGGCGGGCTTGTCGCCGTAACTCTCGGCCAGCCGCATCATGCTATCTTGCACGATATCGAGGGCCGACTCCTCGTTGCGCACATGGTAGAGCGAACGCTTGAAAGCCCGCTTCTCGACGCTGCGCAGAAAATCGGACAATTCTTGTTCTGTTGCCAATGGGAACGGGGTGCTGTGGAGGGATCGGGGCGGTTGAAGTCGCCACCCCATCGGGCCTGCCTGCGCGATCGTCGCGGGGAATTATGGCACTGTCAAAGCCACATATTCGTGCCGCGACGCGCAATCGGGATTTTTGCAGTGCGATAATCCGCGCTGCAATTCAAACAGCAAACGGGTCATGGTCTGGCGCATTATTGGTTGCGCCTATGGCTTTGGCCTCAAGTTTCGATGCGACGCCACAAGCGTTTGCGAAGAGGCACCCAAGGTCTTTCGTCAGAGAAATTCACAAAGGTTCATCACCATGGAAATATCCAAGGCCGAAATCAGTTCGGCGGCGGCCGCAAGCGCCGCAACCCGCAAATCCCCTACCGAACCGGCAGCCCTTGAGCTGCGCGGAGCCGAAATCCTGATCAAGGCCCTGCAGGCCGAAGACGTCAAGTTCATCTGGGGTTACCCGGGCGGGGCGGTGCTGCACATCTACGACGCCCTCTACAAGCAGGACACCATCCAGCACGTCCTGGTGCGCCACGAGCAGGCCGCGGTCCATGCGGCTGACGGTTATGCCCGCGCTACCGGCGATGTCGGCGTGTCCTTGGTGACTTCGGGCCCTGGCGTGACGAATGCCGTGACCGGTATCGCAACTGCCTACATGGACAGCATTCCCATGGTGATCATCACCGGGCAGGTGCCGACCGCGGCGATCGGCCTCGATGCATTCCAGGAGTGCGACACCGTGGGCATCACCCGGCCGATCGTCAAGCACAACTTCCTGGTCAAGGATGCACGCGATATCGCAGACGTGATGAAGAAGGCGTTTCACATAGCGCGCACCGGTCGCCCGGGCCCGGTGGTGGTGGATATCCCGAAAGACGTCTCTTACAAGATGGTGCCGTACCACGGCTACCCCAAGACCGTCGAGATGCGCTCGTACAACCCGGTGCGCAAGGGACACGGCGGCCAGATCCGCAAGGCGCTGCAGCTGCTGCTGACGGCCAAACGTCCCTATATCTATTCTGGCGGCGGCGTGTTGCTGAGCAACGCCTCGGCCGAACTGCGCACGCTGGTCGACATGCTGGGGTACCCGGTGACCAACACGCTGATGGGCCTGGGCGCCTATCCGGCCAGCGACCGCAAATTTCTCGGCATGCTGGGCATGCATGGCACCATCGAGGCCAACAACGCGATGCAGAATTGCGACGTGTTGCTGGCGGTGGGGGCACGCTTCGATGACCGGGTGATCGGCAACCCGAAACATTTTGCGCAGAACGAGCGCAAGATCATCCATATCGACATCGACCCCTCGAGCATCTCCAAGCGCGTCAAGGTCGACATCCCGATCGTCGGCGACGTCAAGGACGTGCTGAACGAGATGCTGGCCATGATCCGCGAGAGCCCGCTGCGTCCCGATGCGGATGCACTGGCCGCCTGGTGGAACACCATCGAGGAGTGGCGCGCGCGCGATTGCCTGCGCTTCGACATGGGCAAGGGTGACGTCATCAAGCCGCAGCATGTGGTGCGGACCTTGTGGGGCATGACCAAGGACAGCGAGACCTACATCACCTCCGATGTCGGCCAGCACCAGATGTGGGCGGCGCAGTATTACCGCTTCGACGAACCGCGGCGCTGGATCAACTCCGGGGGGCTGGGCACGATGGGCGTTGGCATTCCCTACGCGATGGGCATCAAGCTGGCCAAGCCCGATGCCGAGGTGTTCTGCATCACCGGTGAAGGTTCGGTGCAGATGTGCATCCAGGAGTTGTCCACCTGCTTGCAATACAACACGCCGATCAAGATCGTGTCGCTGAACAACCGCTACCTGGGCATGGTGCGCCAGTGGCAGGAATTCGATTACGAAGGCCGCTACAGCCACAGCTACATGGACGCACTGCCCAATTTCGTCAAACTGGCGGAGGCCTATGGCCACGTGGGCATGCTGATTGAGAAGCCGGGCGACGTCGAGGGAGCGCTGAGAGAAGCACGCAAACTCAAGGACCGCACGGTCTTCATGGATTTTCGTACCGACCCGACCGAGAACGTGTTTCCGATGGTCAAGGCCGGCATGGGCATCACCGAAATGCTGCTGGGATCCGAGGAGCTCTAACCACCCTGCTATCCCGACGCGCCTGCCCCCGGCATCGAGCCGGCCCGCAGGGCGCGTTTCCCACTTGTCGATGCGTCTATTGCTTGCCGAGCCCGGTTGTTACCGCAACCGGGGGAGGGCGGCGAAAAGAGGAATCCATTCATGAAACATATCATTGCCGTCCTGCTCGAAAACACGCCTGGGGCCTTGTCCCGCGTGGTCGGGCTTTTTTCCGCACGCGGCTACAACATCGAATCGTTGACTGTCGCACCAACCGAGGATCCCAGCCTGTCGCGCATGACGATTCAGACGACGGGCTCCGACGACGTGATCGAACAGATCACCAAACACCTGAACCGCCTGATCGAGGTGGTCAAGGTGGTGGACCTGACGGAGGGCGCTTATACCGAGCGCGAACTGATGATGGTCAAGGTACGCGCGGTTGGCAAGGAGCGCGAGGAAATGAAACGCATGGCCGACATCTTCCGTGGGCGCATCATCGACGTCACCGAGAAGAGCTACACCATCGAGTTGACTGGTGTGCAATCGAAGAACGACGCCTTCCTGGAGGCGCTCGAGCGCAGTGCGATTCTGGAAACGGTGAGGACCGGATCGAGCGGGATTGGCCGCGGCGAACGGATTTTGCGGGTCTGAGCGACCACTTTTGGAGAAACGAAATGAAAGTCTATTACGACAAGGATTGCGATCTGAGCCTGATCAAGGGCAAGACCGTGGCCATCATCGGTTATGGCAGCCAGGGCCATGCCCATGCGCAGAATCTGAACGACAGCGGTGTCAAGGTGATCGTCGGTCTGCGCAAGGGCGGCGCCTCGTGGCCCAAGGTCGAGAAAGCCGGCCTCAAGGTCGCCGAGGTGGCCGAGGCGGTCAAGGCGGCCGACGTGGTCATGATCCTGCTGCCCGACGAACAGATCGGCTCCGTGTACACGACCGAAGTCGAGCCCAACATCAAGTCGGGCGCCTCGCTGGTGTTCGCGCACGGATTCAACGTCCACTACGGCCTGGTCACGCCGCGCGCCGACCTCGACGTCTGGATGGTGGCGCCCAAGGCGCCCGGCCATACGGTGCGCGGCACCTACGCGCAGGGCGGCGGCGTGCCGCATCTGATCGCGATCGCGCAGGACCAGTCGGGCCGCACGCGCGAGCTGGCGCTGAGTTATGCGATGGCCAACGGTGGCGGCAAGGCCGGCATCATCGAGACCAACTTCCGCGAGGAGACCGAGACCGATCTGTTCGGCGAGCAGGCCGTGTTGTGCGGCGGCACGGTCGAGCTGATCAAGGCCGGTTTCGAGACGCTGGTCGAAGCTGGATACGCGCCCGAGATGGCCTATTTCGAATGCCTGCACGAACTCAAGCTGATCGTCGACATGATCTATGAAGGCGGCATTGCCAACATGAATTACTCGATCTCGAACAACGCCGAGTACGGCGAGTACGTGACCGGGCCTCGCATCGTCACCGACGAGACGAAGAAGGTGATGAAGCAGGTTCTCAAGGACATCCAGAGCGGCGACTATGCCAAGAGTTTCATCCTGGAGAACAAGGCTGGCGCACCGACGCTGCTCAGCCGCCGCCGCCTGATGGGCGAGCACCAGATTGAGGTCGTGGGTGAGAAGCTGCGCGCGATGATGCCCTGGATCAAGAAGAACAAGCTGGTCGACCAGACCCGCAACTGATTGGTCGACCAGACCCGCAACTGATCGGCTTGCCCTGCGTTTTGCAAAGGCCACTTCGGTGGCCTTTTTCGGTGCGCCCAGCATGGGCGCACTTCTACGGGTGGTCCGCCGTGGGCCGTTTCGTCAGCGCGCGGCGTGTCTTACACTGAACGCCCGCTGGCGCTTTGAACGCACTGGAGATCAAGACTATGCCTGATGGCGCAGATTCGGAATTGGTGGAGCGTGAGACCGTCGTCGTGCCCAGGCGCCGCAAGGGTTTGTACATCCTGCCCAACATGGTGACGCTGGCGGCCTTGTTCGCGGGCTTTTATTCGATCGTCATGGCGATGAACGGCCGCTTCGACATGGCGGCCATCGGCGTGTACTGCGCCATGGTGCTCGACAGCCTGGATGGTCGCGTGGCGCGCATGACGAACACGCAAAGCGCGTTCGGCGAACAGATGGACTCGTTGTCCGACATGGTGTCGTTTGGCGCCGCGCCGGCACTGATCTCGTATGAATGGGCCTTGCGGGGCCTGGGACGCTGGGGCTGGATTGCAGCCTTCGTCTATTGCGCCTGCGCCGCTTTGCGACTGGCGCGGTTCAATGTCAACACCGGGGTCGTGGATAAGCGCTTTTTCCAGGGTCTTCCGTCGCCGGCCGCCGCCGCGCTGATCGCCGGCTTCATCCTGGTGATGGCCGAACTCGGCGTCAAGGGCCCGCAGGTCGCCTGGCCCATGTTCGCGCTGGCCTTGTACGCGGGCCTGACGATGGTCACCAATGTGCCGTTCTACAGCTTCAAGGACGTCAGCGCGCGCAGGAGCGTGCCGTTTCCGGTGATCGTGCTGGTGGCACTGGCCATCGGCGCGATCAGCATCGATCCGGCCAAGGCGCTGCTGGGCTTGTTTGGTGCCTATGGCATCAGCGGTTATGCGGTCTATGTCTGGCGCCGCTACAAGGGCCAGCAGACCAGCGTCATCAGCACCTCGACCGAGGATCCCGACGAGCGCGGTTTGCACTGAGCCGCAACCTGCCTGCGCGCTTGTGCTACATTTCCGGCATGCAAAAGATTGTGCTGGCACTACTACCGGGAACCCGATACGGGCGACGACGGTAACCTGCGCTTATCGATCAAACGGCTCGTATGCACCAGCAACGAGCCGTTTTTGCATGTTGGAGCGTTGCTGGTTTCGATCACAAAAGGAACCACGATGTTGAAGCAACCCAGCACCAAATACCGGGCGTTTGCCCCGGTCAGCCTCGCCAACCGAACCTGGCCCGACGCCGTCCTGACGCGCGCTCCGCTGTGGTGCAGCGTCGATCTGCGCGACGGCAACCAGGCGCTGATCGAGCCGATGGATATCGAGCGCAAGTTACGCATGTTCCAGGCGCTGGTGCGCATCGGTTTCACCGAGATCGAGGTCGGTTTCCCCTCCGCGTCCCAGGTGGAATTCGACTTCGTGCGCAAAATCATCGACGAAGACCTGGTGCCGGACAACGTCACCATCCAGGTGCTGACACAAGCACGCGCACACCTCATCGAGCGTACCTTTGAGTCCCTGGCCGGTGCCCGGCGCGCCATCGTGCACGTGTATAACGCCACGTCGCCCGTCATGCGGCGAGTGGCATTGGGCATGGACGAAGCGCAGATTGTGCAACTGGCGGTCGATAGTGCCCGGTTGATCGCGCTGCTGGCGGCCCGCCAGCCTGGCACCCACTGGACGTTCCAGTATTCACCGGAGCATTTTTCCGGTACCGAACTGGAGTTCTCGCGCCGGGTCGTCGATGCGGTGACCGAGGTCTGGCAGCCGACGCCGGCACACAAGTGCATCGTCAATCTGCCATCGACGGTGGAATACGCGACGCCCAACGTGTTCGCCGACATGATGGAGTGGATGCACACGCACCTGGCGCGACGTGACAGCATCGTATTGTCGGTTCATCCGCACAATGACCGGGGTACCGGCACCGCGGCCGGTGAACTGGCCTTGATGGCGGGGGCCGAGCGCATCGAAGGCTGTCTGTTCGGCAATGGCGAACGCACCGGCAACGTGGACCTGGTCAACATCGCGCTCAACCTCTACACCCAGGGTGTCTCGCCCGGACTCGATTTCTCCGATATCGACGAGATCAGGCGTGTCGTCGAATACTGCAACCAGTTGCCGGTTCATCCACGCCACCCGTATGTTGGCGACCTGGTCTACACCTCGTTCTCCGGTTCGCACCAGGACGCGATCAAGAAAGCGCTGGCCGCGCGGCGCGACGCGGGCACGGGCGCGTCGACCTGGGACATCCCCTACCTGCCGATCGATCCGCAGGACCTCGGCCGCAGCTACGAGGCGGTCATCCGGGTCAACAGCCAGTCTGGCAAGGGGGGTATCGCCTACCTGCTGGAGACACATTACGGCGTCGAACTGCCGCGTCGGCTGCAGATCGAGTTCAGCCAGGTCGTGCAGCGGGTCATGGATGCCGGGGGCAAGGAATTGACAGCGCAAGACATCTGGCGGCTGTTCGAACGCGAATACCTCTTGAAGGCCCAGATGATCGGCAGCCACCATGTGGGGGAGGACAACGACGCGCCAGAGCATGAACGGGTCGCGATCAGTGCACGCGTGCAGCTCGCAGGCGAGACGATGACCGTTCAGGGGCGCGGCAATGGTCCGATCGAGGCATTTGTGCGGGGCATCAACCACGCGACGGGTCGCACGGTGCGGGTGCTGGACTACCATGAACATGCGCTGGGATCGGGCGCCGACGCGCGCGCCATCGCGTACCTGGAACTGCGCGTCGATGAACAACGGACCCTCTTTGGCGTCGGCGTCGACGCCAACATCGTGGCTGCGTCGCTCAAGGCGGTTGCCAGCGCGCTGACACGTGCAAAAATCAAAGGCCTGACGACGGCGTCGGCCGCGCCATCGGCGCCCGGCGAGGCGGTGGTTGCCGCCATTTGCCCGTGAACGACCCTGACGCTTCCCATTCGAACACCCAGGAGATTGCCATGACCGACAAGCTGATCATTTTCGATACCACCCTTCGGGATGGCGAGCAGTCGCCCGGCGCATCCATGACACGTGACGAGAAGCTGCGTATCGCGCGCCAGCTCGAGCGCTTGCGGGTGGACGTGATCGAGGCCGGCTTTGCCGCCAGCTCCAATGGCGATTTCGAGGCCGTGCAGGCCATTGCCCATGCGATCAAGGACGCTACAGTGTGCTCGTTGTCGCGCGCCAACGACCGCGACATCTCCCGTGCGGCGCAGGCGCTCAAGGGGGCCAGCAACGCGCGTATCCACACCTTCATCGCGACCTCGCCGTTGCACATGGAGAAGAAGCTGCGCATGACGCCCGATCAGGTGTTCGAGCAGGCCAGGCAGTCGGTGCGGTTCGCGCGCAACCTGGTGGGCGACGTCGAGTTCAGCCCGGAGGATGGTTACCGCAGCGAGCTTGATTTCCTGTGCAGGGTACTCGAGGCCGCCATCACCGAAGGTGCAACCACGATCAACGTCCCCGACACCGTCGGTTACGCCATTCCCGAGTTGTACGGCAACTTCATCAAGACGTTGCGCGAACGTATCCCGAACAGCGACAAGGCGATCTGGTCAGTGCATTGCCACAACGACTTGGGCATGGCGGTGGCCAATTCGCTGGCAGGTGTCAAGCTCGGTGGTGCGCGACAGGTCGAGTGCACCATCAACGGCCTGGGAGAACGCGCGGGGAACTGCTCGCTGGAAGAAGTCGTGATGGCGGTGAAGACCCGCAAGGATTATTTCGGTCTGGAAATGAACATCGACGCGCAACACATTTTGGCGGCCAGCCGCATGGTCAGCCAGACCACCGGTTTCGTGGTGCAGCCAAACAAGGCGGTGGTGGGTGCAAATGCGTTCGCCCACGCCTCGGGCATCCACCAGGACGGCGTGCTCAAGGCGCGCGACACCTACGAGATCATGCGCGCCGAGGACGTGGGCTGGACCGCCAATAAGATCGTGCTGGGCAAACTCAGTGGTCGCAATGCGTTCAAGCAAAGGCTGATCGAACTCGGTGTGCAGATGGAAAGTGAGGCCGACATCAACACCGCATTTGCCCGCTTCAAGGAACTGGCCGATCGCAAGGCCGACATCTTCGACGAGGACATCCTGGCGCTGGTCAGCGACGAGAGCGTCACGCACGAAAACGAGCATTACGGCTTTGTGTCTTTATCGCAACACAGCGAGACCGGCGAGCGCCCCCATGCCCATGTTGTGTTCACGGTCGACGGCAAGGAGTTCGCCGCCTCGGCGCTGGGCAACGGGCCGGTAGACGCGTCGCTCAAGGCTATCGAATCGCATGTCCGCAGCGGGGCCGAAATGGTGCTGTATTCGGTCAACGCCATCAGCGGTTCGACCGAAAGCCAGGGCGAGGTGACGGTGCGGCTGCAAAACAGCGGCCGGGTGGTCAACGGTGTCGGCGCCGACCCCGACATCATCGTGGCCTCCGCCAAGGCTTACTTGAGTGCGCTCAACAAGTTACACAGCAAAGCTGAACGAGTGCCTGCACAAGGGTAAATCAAGCCCTGATTTGCTGAAAAAGATGAAATAAGTGCCGCAAGTGGTTGATCTTGCGCCACTTTTCTGCTTAAACTCGTTTCCCAGGCGGTTCGACGCTTCACGGCACCGGCAGTGCCACTCACGAATCCGAGGTGATAGATGAATCAGGTTGTGCGTTTCCTCGTGTTGTGCGGGTTCTTTCTGGCGCTGCTGGTGCCGGCCTCCCATGCCGCAGGCAGCAAGACTTCGGCGGCCAAATCGGTCAAATCGGTCAAATCGGTTAAATCGGTCAAATCGGTCAAATCGGTCAAGAAGGCACAGATCGTCAAGCGCGGCGCGAGCAAACGTCCAGTGTCGATGGTGGCCAAACGCAAGCAGATTGTGGTTGCGCCGCAGTCCATCGCGAAGCCCTCGTATGGCTTGTCGGCCGGACTGCACGACACCCATGACCCGCTCGACCTCGCCTCCAGCGTGGCCTACGTGATTGACCAGGATACGCGCGAGGTGCTGGTGCGCAAGAACGACCAGGCCGTCTTGCCGATCGCGTCTCTCACCAAATTGATGACAGCGCTCATCGTCAAGGAGTCGAACCTGCCGATGGACGACACGATCGTCATCACCCAGGACGACGTGGATACCGAAAAAGGCAGCCGCTCGCGCCTGCGGGTGGGTACCGAACTGAGCCGTACCGAACTGCTGCACCTGGCGTTGATGTCGAGCGAGAACCGTGCGGCCCATGCCCTGGCGCGCAGCGCGCCGGGCGGCCTGGTGGTTTTTGTCGCCCAGATGAACAACAAGGCGCGTGAACTCGGCATGAAAGACACCCGCTTCGTCGAGCCGACCGGTTTGTCGAGCAAGAACCAGTCGAGCGCGCAGGACCTGGCCAAACTGGTCAACATCGCGCATGCGGATGCGACCCTGCGTGAGTATTCGACCTGGTCAAAATACGAGGTGGCGGTCGGTGAACGCACGCTGCAGTTCAACAACACCAACCGGCTGGTGAACAACCCGCGCTGGGAGATCGGACTGCAAAAGACCGGCTACATCTCGGAGGCGGGCCGTTGCCTGGTCATGCAGACCACGATTGCCGGTCGCAATCTGATCATGGTGTTTCTCGACTCCGCTGGCAAGCTGAGCCGCCTGGGCGATGCTGAGCGGGTACGCACCTGGGTGGAGTCCGTGGCAACCGCGCGCAGTGCGCTGCGCTGATCGTCCGTCAGTGCCCGTCGCACCGGAGCGGACCGCGCGTCGTGCAGCCCCAGGTGCTTGTGTCCGTCCCAGCCGAAGCTCCGGGCCCGGTTCAGGCGTGTCGCGGGCCTTCAGGCGTGTGGCCGAGCGTGCGCGAGATCTGCAGCACGGTATCTTGTAGCGGTACCAGCCAACTCTCCTCCAGCCGGCTGGCTGGCGCCGAGATCGACAAACCTGCAACCAGTTTGCCCTGGTCGTCGTAGATGCCGGCCGCCATGCAGCGAACCCCGAGTTCGAGTTCTTCGTTGTCCTGCGCGTAATTGAGCTGGCGCACCTTGGCCAGCTCGCGCTCCAGCGCCGCCAGCTCGGTGATGCTGTTACGCGTCTGCCCATGCAAGCCGGTTCGGCCGGCGTAGGCTCGGATGCGCGGAGCATCGTCGGCCGCCAGGAACAGCTTGCCCACCGATGTCAGGTGCAGCGGCGCACGCCCGCCAATGGCGCGCACCACCTGCATGCCGGAGCGTTCGCTGAAGGCACGCTCGACGTAGACGATCTCGTCTGCCTGGCGCATGCTCAGGTTGACCGGCTGTTGTATGCGTTTGTGCAATTCGCGCATCGGCCCCAAGGCGGCGTCGCGCACATTGAGCCGATCCTTGACCAGGTTGCCTAGCTCCAAGAGCCGCATGCCGAGCCGGTAACTGCCGGGCTGCGGCCGTTCGACATATCGTCCGATCGCCAGATCGTTCAAGATCCGGTGCGCCGTCGACGGATGCAGGCCGGTCTTCTCGCTGATGTCCTTGAGCGAAATTGCATCGTCGCGCGACGCCAGTACGTCGATCAGCGCAAACATGCGCTCGATGACCTGTACCGTTGGCTTGGCACCCTGGGACCGATCGTCCTTCATCATGCGATTTGCTGCGGCGGGTGCATTGCGCCTTCCATGGCTGCGGGTGTCTGCCAGGCGCCGTTGACGCGAATCTGCAATGGCCGAAAACGCGACTTGTAGTTCATCTTGGCGCTTTGCGCGATCCAGTATCCGAGATACAGGTGGGGCAGAGCCATGGTGCGTGCCTGCTCGATCTGCCACAAAACGCAATAGGTGCCATAACTGGCGCCAGGCTCGGGTTCGTAGAAGGTATAGACCGCCGAAATGCCATCCTCCAGCACATCGACGATGGAGACGATCTTCAGTGTTCCAGGTCGGCCGTCCTGGCCTGGCTCGCGGAACTCGACCAGGCGCGAATTGACTCGGCTTTGCAGCAGAAATTGCGTGTATTGCTCAATGCTGTCGTGGTCCATGCCGCCGCCGGCATGGCGTCCATTTTGATAACGCAGGTATAGCTGATAGTGCTCGGGCGCGAAACACAGCTTGATTACACGCGCCTGCAGGTGCGCATGCTGGCGCCAGGCGCGGCGCTGGCTGCGATCGGCCTTGAAGGGCTGCGCCAGCACGCGCAGCGGTGTGCAGGCGTCGCAGCCGTCACAGTACGGGCGGTAAGTGAACAGGCCGCTGCGCCGGAAACCTTGGCTGACCAGCTCCGAATAGGTCGCATTGTTGATCAGGTGGCTCGGTGTGGCCACCTGCGAACGCGCCTGTTTGCCGCTCAGGTAGCTGCACGGATACGGCGCAGTCGCATAGAACTGCAGCGTCTGGAGCGGTAGATCCTTGAGGTGGGTCACTGGTTTGCGTCCCGGTCAGGCAGGAGTTGATGCCAGTATAGAGGCTCGAAAATCCACCGTGGCCCCGGCAGGGGGATCGCGCGACTGCAGTGCTGAACGAACGCCGCGCGCGGCATTTCCGCGGCGCCCAGCGACGCCAGGTGCCGGGTGTTCTGTTGGCAATCGATGGCCCGGATGCCGTGAAAGCGGCAGAATGCGACCAGGGCCGAGAGTGCGATCTTGGACGCATCGCTGGCGCGGCTGAACATGGATTCGCCGAACACCGCCTGCCCGATGGCCACGCAATACAGGCCGCCGACCAATTCATCATCGACCCAGACCTCGACACTGTGCGCCAGGCCGGCGCTGTGCAGCTGCCGGTAGGCAAGCTGCATGTCGGCCACGATCCAGGTTCCACCGCCGCCGTCGCGGGGTTGGCTGGCGCAATGCCCGATCACCCGGGCGAAGTCGGAGTCGATGCGTATTTCGCATCCTGGCGACCGGACGAATCGGCGCAGGGTCTTGCGCATCGACGGATGCAGCCGGAACCGGTCCACCTGCAGCACCATGCGCGGATCGGGGCTCCACCACAGGATGGGCTGCCCATCGCTATACCAGGGGAAGATGCCATGGCTGTAGGCGGCATGCAGGCTGTGCACGTCCAGGCGGCCGCCGGCCGCAATCAGACCGGGCGCGTCCGTATCCTGCCCGAGCGCGCGCTCAGCTGGCGGGAAAGCCGCGCCGGCTTCGAGCCAGGGAATCGTCGGTTGTTGCATCGCGGCCATGGCGTTCACTGTAGCCCAAGCTTTATCTGCACATCCGTTGCGCTTGCGCCGCAACAGGGGCACCCGAGCGATTAGAATACAGGCTCGTCGGGGCGTAGCGCAGCCTGGTAGCGCATCTGGTTTGGGACCAGAGGGTCGAAGGTTCGAATCCTTTCGCCCCGACCATTTTTCAAGGGTTAGCAGGTTAGGAGCCGCTAACCCTTTCTCTTTTGCGCGACTTTCTGCGCGACTTTTCCCCCTATCTCACCCGTTCGCCACGCGCAGCACCATCGTGCGATCGCGGGTTTTGAGCACGGCGTTGGCCGCCTCAAGCAGTCTGGCCACGGTCGCAGCGGCGTAGTGCTGCGGCATTCCGTTGCCCGCATGTCCAAGCAGCAGTGCACGGTCTTCTTCACTCACGCCAGCGTCTCGTAAACGCTGACCATAGGTGTGGCGCAGATCGTGCACCCTCACTTGGCTCAAGCCGACATCGTCACGGGCCTTCTGGAAGGCGGAGTTGTTCTGCGTCTCTACGCGGCGGTGCGCCTTGGCGGGCATGCCCTCCTTAGCCACCGGCTGGTACGTGAAGACGAATTTGCAGTCCACACCCCGCCGGCGCTGCACGATGGCCCATGCCACGTCGTTAAGCACCATCACGTGCCGGCGCTTCGTCTTGAAGAACTCCGCCGGCACTACGAACACACTGCGCTTGATCTCGGGCACGTCGACCTCCCAGGCCCACTGCAGTCCACATACGTTTTCATCTCTCGCGCCGGTGTTCACGCTGAACTCCACCGTGTCCTGTAGATGCGCCGGCAGTCGCATCAGCAACTTCGCCTGCTCAGCCCAGGTGATCGGATAGGGTTCGCGCTTTTGCGCAGCCTCGTCCAACATCTCGATCAAAGGCGCCGTCGCCAACCAAGGCCGTCCGTTGTCGCGCCACACCCGCGCGGCTCGGATCAGTGTGGTACGCACGACTTCCAGGCTGCGGTTGATGGTGGCGTGCTTTACGCCATCATCTAGCCGGTCCAGCTTGAAATCCTCCAGAGCATCGTTGCACACGTCCTGCATTGGCACGCTGCCAATATAGGGCAATAGATCAGTCACATGCCGGCTGATCATCTCCAGTGTGCGCACTTTGCGCTGGGCGCACTCCTTCAAGTACTTTGTTGCAGCAGACGCCCACATGCGTTCATCGCCACGTCGAAGGCTGTTTGCCCGCTCGGTATCGATGTCTGCCTGTTGCTGTCTGAGCCAGGTCTCAGCTTCGCCCTGACTGGCCGCGCCGAGGCGCTGGAAGATCCGCTGCCCTTTGTACTGCTTGTTGACGATCCGCTCGGCACCTGCGAGTTGGATCCCCTTTGTTCGGGTTCGCATATTTCATTCCTTCCTTTGTTGCGACCCGGACGCCCACAGGCAGCAATATACGCTTCCGCCCAGGCGTCGAGTTCCAGACGGTCGAAGCCGACTCCCCGCGCGCCGATCGGTATCTCGGTCAGACCAGGCCGAACCTCAACGTCGAAGATGTCGCGCGACATGCCAAGGTAAGCTGCGGCGTCTCGCGCGCGGATGATTCGGGGAAGGATCTGGACAGTCATGGTCGGTAGCCTCATCCGTGCCGTGCGTTTGGGTTCATGAAGCAGATCCGCGTAGAGGGGTTTGCAGTCCCTGGGACGTCGGCGCCTGGGAAGTGAGCCGGGTGACACAAGAAGCCGTGGTTGGTGAATCGGGATCCGTAGAGGTGATGAACAATCTCTTTTGGTCCATGATTTGCCCTTAGACGACCGATCAATGCTTTGTCCGATTGGCACCGGTCCAGTGGCGCAGCGTGATCGTTTGTCCTTCGTCCATGACCGGTTGCAACTGGGGAGCTGCATGCCCTGTGGAAACTTGGTGCCTTCACCCGATCGCAAATGGCCCCTCGAATCCGGTTACGGAATCCGTGTGAAAAATGTCGGATCCGTTTGGCCTACGTGCTCAAAGTTGTTGATGCGCAACAGGCTTTGTGCTTTTTTGACGCCTTTCTGAGTTCATCTTTCTGCCCCGTCGTGACTGATGAGAAGCGAAATCGCTCGAAGGCCTGCGACTCCCGACAAGCGGGAAACTGCCGTCAAGGAAAAAAAGTGGTGGGTGGATCGAGAAAGCGATCGCCACTATGTTGGCCGCAGGATGTCGTCGATGTAGTCCAGGATTGGCTGCTGGACTAGATAGTGGTGCGCCGAAAATTGGCACCGGCCTCCGTCTGCCTGGCGGTGGCCTACATTGCGCAGGTCCTGCGCAACGGGATCACCGAATTGATGCGCGAGTAGGGGGGGAAGAATCGTGCCAAATGCCTGGAGGTTGCCTACGTGGATCCCTTCGGCGATGGCTCCGAGGACGGGATGATGCTGGCTGAGTCGCTTCACGATGGCTGACCCAAACTGTTCTACCTTTGGCCAGTCAAACTACTGCAGGACGAGTTCCGGTAGCGCAGGTCAACCATGGCAGCCAGGCAACGCGCGGCGATGTGTTCGCCAGTCCTGGCCGACGTGCTGATCCACTGCAATCGTAGGTTGGCACCAACTGAGGCCGGGGCGCGATGTTGGTCGCAAGGCACCTTGGCGCGTTACGCTTCGACGCGATTGGCATCACTTCCATGCAAAGTTGCGTGGTCCATCGCGACGATGGGATAGGCGGAGAACTCGTGAAAGGTTTTCTGAAACTCGGCGCGCAGCATACTTCAGGTCGTGACACTGATTCCGAGGAGGATGTGGACGGACAGGAGGAGGGTGATGGATGTCTTGCCAGGCTTTGACAGGTGATTTTTCTTTTCCATGGCAAAGGCGTCAAGGGTCTGTGTGAACATGGCATCGCCGTGCGCCGGTCAAAACCGGCAAAGTGTTGTGAATGAAAGTTTCATACGTTGAAAGCCTAGCCCGCTACGGCGGCTCCGAGTCATGCGTGCACATTCGTAAGGGTGTGGGCGAAGCGTTGACAGGGGTACGTGCAGGCCGGGTATTGAGCCGCGTAATACATGCCCCGTGGCGAAAGCTACGGGTGGTCCGGGGTGCCGAGGCTGTGGAGATAAGCCGAAGGTCACACCGGGGCTGCCGCTTTGGCAAGGCAGCACCGGACCCCGCGCGGTCCCAGACCCCGTGCATGCACGGAAGCACTTTGCTCGGGAACCGGGAGGTCCCAGGGTCTTCTGCAACATTGAGTGCAGAGCGCATCGGGAAGCCTTCGGGCGTACGCCGATGAGCCATGGCGCTGGGAAGTCGGACTGCTGCGTAGTACCGAAGAAGCCGCCGAACAAAGCTGGGTCTGAAATGGCCTGGCAGCGGAGGTGGTGGAGGGAAGGCGGCGGGCCAAGGGAAATTCGTCTGACGGCAACGCGTACCGGACACCGAGCCGGGTTCACGCGACAAGGGTCCGCGGGCGGATACGACAGGTCGCATTCTGCTGGCCTGATCGTCATGACCCAAGGCAGGAGCCGTATGCGGTAGTTCCGCACGTACGGATCTGTGGAGGGGGTGCTGGGTGACTGGCATTCCTACTCCTACGGTGGGGTTAAATAGGTGACGGACGAAGTCTCCGTCCAGCGTCCCCGGAAATCTACGAATCAGTTCGAAGTGCCACCAGGGTGGACTTTGGATACTGGAAAACGATACTTTTGCTTCAGCACCAGGCTGTGTGGCTGATCCCAGCCTCGGTGATTTGCCAACTGGATTAACGCCTCTGGCCGGCTGGGCATGTTGCGCTGAACGGCACCGCCGCCATGGTCGAGTCGGTGTTGTCAAGGCGGGTGTTCAACCCGGCAGCTGAATTTCGGCCGAAAGGCTTGACCCACCCACGGGCCGCTCGTTTTGGTACAGTCTTGGATATTATTGGTTGTTAATAGTTATTCTGGAGATCGCCATGCCAACCAGCGTCGCCCTCGGCACCCATTTCGAATCCTTCGTCAAGGAGCAGCTCAGCGCCGGACGGTTCAACAACGCCAGCGAAGTGATACGCGCCGGGTTGCGTCTGCTGGAGGAGCACGAGCAGTTGCAGGCCTTGAAGCTACAGGAGTTGCGCTCGGCCATTGCGGCGGGTGCTGCCAGTGGGCCAGGGCGCAATTCCGATGCGGTGTTTGACCGCCTGAACAAGAAGTACAAGGACAAGGCCGCCGCCGTGAAGGGCAGGGGTTGATGCTGTTGCAGTTTTCGCCAGTGGCAGCGGATGACCTGGAAGCGATTTCAGACTACATCGCCGAGGACAGCCCGGCCGATGCGATCCGGTTCATCGACCAAATGCGCGTGCAGTGCCTGCGGCTGCTGAAGGCGCCGATGGCCTACGTGGCTCGGCCGGAGTTGGGGGAGGGCCTTCGTAGTTGTGTGCATGGTCGTTATGTGATCTTTTTTAGACCGAGTCCAATGGTGCTTCGGATCGAGCGCATCCTTCATGGTGCGCGAGATATGTCGGCACAGTTCGAGCCGCCGTTGAACGAGTAGGCCCGCAGCACTGATCCGAGCCATGCTGCCTTCCCAACCCGCCTGTGACGTTCAGCAAGGGCATGATGCCCTTTTTGACCGCTTCGCGCGGGTGGAGCGGCGTGGCGACATGTCTGTCCTGGCTATGCCTTGAACTGTGGCGTCACAGCAATCAGTAGCACGCTTGTAAGTCTTTGAATTTATTGACGGACGAGCGATTGCAAATCCGGGCAGCCCGGTTCGACTCCGGGTCGCGCCTCCAGTCCGCGGGTTGTATCAGGCGCTGGCCAACCCCTATGCCCGACGAGCTCTGGCAACCCCGCAGTTTTTCACTGACAATGCCAACACTCGCCCGGGTGGTGAAATTGGTAGACACATCGGACTTAAAATCCGCCGCTTCCCTGCATAAGGGGCGTACCGGTTCGATTCCGGTCCCGGGCACCACTACACTTCGATTCCATGGCACGTACCAACGCACCTTTCGAGATTCATGTCCACGGCGAAGTGCCGCTGCGCGCGGCAGTCCAGTTTGAGCAGATCCAGGACGCCTTGAAACCCCTTTGGAAGTACGCCGGGGCGCGTTCCCTTGCCGACGGTGCCAAAAGCTCGTACGAAGACGAGCCTGGCATCAAGTTCGATGCCCCAAAGCATCTGTTGCAGTTGTGCTGGACGGTCGCTGGCGACGAGGACTTTCGCCAGGCGCTCGACGAGATGTGCATGAACCTGAACGAAATAGCCGAAACCGGTGCAGCCATCGAAGTGAGCTTTTACGACACCGAATACGACGAAGAAGAAGACGAGGAATGGGCCGAGTCACGCGATGACTTCACCATGTTGTTCGTTGGCCCCAATCCGGCGGCCATCATGCAGGTTCAGCGCGACTTGCTGGTGCAGGACATTGTCGGGATGATGGAGCGCCATTTCGACGGCTCGGAATTGTCGGGTGTGGTGGCCGAAGTTGACAAGTTGTTCGCGCATCGTTTTGATGCCCTGGCAAGTTCGCTGGAAATTGGCAAACGTCCGCGTGGCAGTGGAGGTGGTCATGGTTCGTCGGGCCACGGAGGCGGGCGCAAGCCGCGGCACCTGCACTGACCGCCACGCACGTGCTACGATTTTCGGGATGCAGAACTCCCAGGACTGATCGCTGAATATGGCCGCAGCCCCAGCCACTGCTCCGCAAGAGACGCGTCCTGCATCGGGTCGCCCCGAGAAGTTGCGCCTCGGTGACGTTCTGGTACAGCAACGCCTGATCTCGCAGGAACAGTTGCAGCAAACCCTGGAGCTGCAACGCCAGACCGGCAAGAAAACCGGGCGTTTGCTCATTGAGAGCGGGATCATCACCGACGAGTTGCTGGCCAACGGGCTGGCGCGCCAACTGCGCATTCCGTTTGTCAATCTCAAGACCTTTCCGTTTCGCGCGGATGTGGTCAAGCTGCTGCCGGAATCTGCCGCCCGGCGCTTTCGAGCGGTCGTGCTGGAGGACAAGGGCGACAGCCTGCTGGTTGCGCTGGCCGACCCGCTCGATTTGTCGGCCTACGATGAGCTGACGCGGCTGCTCAAGCGCAATATCGGCATTGCTGCGGTGCCGGAGAGCCAGCTGCCGCTGGCACTGGACCGCCTGTACCGGCGTACCGAGGAAATCAGCGGCCTGGCGCGTGCCCTGGAAAAAGACCTGGGCGACGCGGTCGATTTTGGCGAACTCACGGCCAATGCCGGGCTCGAGGGCGCGCCGGTGGTGCGCCTGCTGCAGTCCATGTTCGAGGACGCCACCCAGGTTGGTGCGTCCGACGTACACATCGAGCCGCAGGAGACTGGCCTGCAGATTCGCGTGCGCGTCGACGGTGTGCTGCAAATGCAGACCGAAGCCGACAAGCGTGTCGGCCCGCCACTCGCGCAACGTCTCAAGTTGATGGCCGGGTTGGACATCTCGGAAAAACGTTTGCCACAGGATGGCCGTTTCAGTGTGCGATTGAAAGACACCACCATCGACGTGCGTTTGTCGACCCTGCCCACCAACTACGGCGAGTCGGTGGTGATGCGCTTGCTCAACCAGGGCGGCGGTATGCGCCGCCTCGACGCGATCGGCATGCCGGCCGATATGCTGGTACGGTTCCGTGAAATCCTGGGGCGCAGTTCAGGGCTGGTGCTGGTGACCGGGCCTACCGGTTCCGGCAAGACATCCACCCTCTATGCAGCCCTGGCCGAGATCAATGCGGCCGAGCTCAAGGTGATCACGGTCGAGGACCCGGTCGAATACCGCCTGCCCGGCCTGTCGCAGGTGCAAGTGAACGACAAGATCGAATTGACGTTCGCGCGCGTACTGCGCGCCTGCCTGCGCCAGGACCCGGACGTGATTCTGGTGGGCGAGATGCGCGACGCCGAGACCGCCGAAATCGGCCTGCGTGCCGCCATCACCGGGCACCTGGTGCTGTCCACGCTGCATACCCGGGATGCCGTCAGCACGCCTTTTCGTTTGCTCGACATGGGTGTACCACCCTTCATGGTGGGGACTTCGTTGCAGGCAGTGATCGCACAGCGCCTGGTGCGATTGAACTGCGACTCCTGTGCCGAGCCACGGGAGCCCACACCGCAGGAACAGGCATGGTTGAATGCCATGCTGCCGTCTGGCGAAACCGTCCTGGCCAAACGCGGGCGCGGTTGTTCCGCCTGCAATGGCACTGGATACGCGGGACGCCAGGGCGTTTACGAGTTACTCGAGATGGATGCCGCCTTGACGGCCGCCGCTACCCGCAGCGACCCGTCTTCCTTTCTGGCGGCAGGGCGCGCGCGCATGCAAGGCAAGACCATTTCGCACCACGCGCTGGACCTGGTGCGGCAAGGACGCACTTCGATTGCCGAGGCGCTGCGCGTAGGGCAGGACATCGACGCGGCAGACTGAACCAGCATGGCAACCTTTGCCTGGCGCGGGCGCAACGGACGCGGTGAACTGGTGCAAGGCCAGCTGGAAGCGGCGGGCGAGGGTGCCGTCGCAGACCAACTGGTCACGATGGGGGTGGCGCCGGTCCATATCGAGATCGCCACCGCGGACAGCGGCAGCGCATCGTCTGACTGGTGGGTGCGCCTCAACCGCAAGGCGATCGTGGTGGAGGACATTCTGGTGTTCTCGCGCCAGATGTATACCCTCAACAAGGCCGGCGTACCGATCCTGCGCGCGTTCGCAGGACTGCAGGCGTCCGCCAGCAAGCCGGCCATGGTGGAGATGCTGCAGGACATCCGCAGCAGCCTGGACCAGGGGCGCGAGTTGTCCGTGGCGCTCGCCCGCCACATCGTACATTTTGGAGCCTTCTATATCTCCATGATCCGGGTCGGCGAAATGACCGGTCGGCTGACGGAAGTGTTCCTGCGCCTGAACGAGCACCTGGAGTTCGAGCGCGACGTGCGCGAACGCATCAAGCAGGCATTGCGGTACCCGGCCTTTGTGATGATCGCCATGGCGATGGCGGTGGTCATCATCAACGTCTTCGTCATTCCGGTGTTCGCCAGGGTGTTTGCCGGTTTCAATGCCGAGTTGCCGATCATCACGCGCGGCCTGATCGGGTTTTCGGCGTGGATGCTTGCCTGGTGGCCATTGCTGCTGGCCGGACTGGTCGGGGGCGCGGTGCTGCTGCGCGGCTACTTGCGCACGCCCGCCGGTCGCTACCGCTGGGACAGTCGCAAGCTAAAGTTGCCCATCGTTGGCGATATTGTGCTGAAAGCGACTTTGGCCCGTTTTGCGCGCAGTTTTGCCCTGTCGAGCCAGAGCGGAGTGCCTCTGGTACAGGCGCTCACCGTCGTGGCGCAAACGGTGGACAACGCCTATATCGGTGCGCGCATCGAGCAGATGCGCGACGGGATTGAGCGTGGTGAAAGCATTTCGCGCTGTGCTGCCGCAACCGGTGTCTTTACCCCCGTGGTGCTGCAGATGATCGCGGTGGGCGAGGAAACCGGAGAGCTCGATGCGCTGCTGTTCGAGATTGCAGGCATGTACGAACGCGAGACCGACTACAACATCAAGGGCCTGTCTGCCGCCATCGAGCCGATCCTGCTGGCAGTGATCGCGGTGCTGGTTCTGGTACTGGCGCTTGGAGTCTTCCTGCCGCTTTGGAGCATGGGACAGGCGGCAATGGGAAAAGGGGGCGGCTAGTTGGCGACGGCCCACCACCCCGCGCTGGGCCGCGCCACCGTCAATCGGCGGGTGATCGAGTGGGGGATGATGGCCGCAATCGTGCTGACCCTGATCGTGGTCCTGCTGCGCGAAGTCCGGTTTGTGCAGGGGCAGGCGGAACTGGCGTCTGTGCGCTCGACTTTGGGGACGTTGCGCATGGCCGCAACGCTGGACCATATTCGCATGGGCGCCACCGGCCTGGGCCAACCTGTTGCTAACGCGCAACGAAATCCTTTTCTCAGTCTGCAGCAGCGACCGAGCGATTACCTTGGGGAACTGACGTTGCAGCAGTCCCTCGGCGGGCCTTCCGGATGGTTCTTTGAGCCTGTGTGTTCCTGTGTGGGTTACATACCAACCGACGCGCGCTGGTTGTCGCCCATCCTGGGGGCGCCGGTGCTGTTGTTCCGGGTGTCGGTCGGCGCTGGCCCACCGCAGCTTGATGCAATGGGGGAGTACCGGTGGCAGGGCGAAGTGATCCGGTGACACCGCACGGCCCTGCGCCGACGGCCGGCGATCGGCCCGAAAGTCCAAATAAGCCATGCACTTGGCGCACAAACTTCATGTTTAAACGGTAGCGTTTGGCCTAAAATAAAATTGACAGTCTGCGTTCCCCGGCAGTCAGCCTGAACGTTCGGACACCTCGTAACCTAACTTCCCTTGAACAGGACAAACACATGAAGCAACTGCAGCGCGGATTTACCCTGATTGAACTGGTGATGGTGATCGTGATCCTCGGCGTCCTGGCAGCGGTGGCAATCCCAAAATTTGTCGACCTCGGTGACGACGCCAAGGCCGCGGCCGCAAAAGGCATTGCAGGTGGGCTGGCATCGGCATCGGCAATCAATTTCGCCGGTTGTTCCGTCATGAACAACGTGCCGACCACGAACAAATGTGTTGCAGTTGGCACTGCTTGCAGCGGCTACGCAAATCTGCTGCAGGGGGCGCCGGCTGACCTGACCTACGGCGGCACTCCGCCCGGTACCACGAACGGCGCCACCAGCACTTGTACGGTGACCAAAGACCTGAAGACCGAGAACTTCGCCGCAATCGCAGCAGGCAATCCATAGTCCGACTGGGCGTGCCTGGCAGCTTGGTCTGCCCAGGCCAACCCAAGGTTTTTTGCCAGTTGAGGCGGGGGTGGCGGACGTCGTCGTCTGGGTGGCAGCCAAACAATGGGCAAGCAAGACAGCTTATGCCAAAGTGCACCAACGGTTTCACACTGATAGAACTCGTCATGGTTCTGGCGCTGGTTGGAACACTGGCCGTGGTTGTGGGTCCCAGGATTTTTGCCACGGACAGCTTTGATGCCCGTGGTTTTCATGACGAGACGCTTGCGATGCTGCGGTTTGCACAGAAGTCGGCGATTGCGCAACGGCGGCCCGTCTGTGTCGTATTCGCTGCGAAAAACGCGCAACTGAAAATCGACGCCGACCGCAGCAGCGCCACCGGTGCCGCTGGTTGTGAAGGCGACCTGACCGGGCCGCGCGGTGACGCTCCGGGCAGCATCACGGCACGCGGCTCGGTTCAATACCAAGCGGTTCCCGCCACTGTCAGGTTCGACGGTCTGGGGCAGGCGCTGACTGGCCAGACGATCCAGGTCGTCGGGGCCGCGAACACCATCACAGTTGAAGCAGTCACCGGTTATGTGCGCGACTGAAGCGCAACCAAGGTGGCGTTCGGGCAGGTACCGCCCGGCACGCGGATTTTCCCTGGTCGAACTGATTTTTTTTATCGTGGTCGTTTCGATCGGGCTGGCCGGTGTGTTGCGTGTGATGAACGTGGGGGTCGCTGCCAGCGCCGACCCGCTGCTGCGCAAACAGGCAGCTGCCCTGGCAGAGTCGATCCTGCAGGAGGTGCTGCAAAAAGCCTACGTGGACCCGGACCCGCTGGTCAGCACCGGCGAGAGTACGCGGGAGACGTTTGACGATGTCGACGATTACAACGGGCGCAGCAAGGTCGTATTCACGGACCTGCCCGCCGCCGCGTTTGCGGGTTACACCATCACCATCGTGGTGGCGTCTGCCACCCTGGGAAGCCTGGCGGCCAAGCGCGTAGTCGTTACTGTGGCGCGTGGCGCCGAGTCGGTGTCACTGGCTGGTTACCGCAGCAGTTACTGACCATGGCGCGCTCGTGGTCCCAGGCGGGTTTTACACTGATCGAATTGGTGATGGTGATCGTGATCATGGGCGTCATCGGCGCCACCCTGGCGGTTTTCATGCGCAAACCGGTGGATGCCTACCTCGACACGACCCGCAGGGCAGCGCTCACCGACCTTGCCGACACTGCCGTGCGGCGCATGGCGCGCGACATCGGCGGAGCCCTGCCGAACAGCCTGCGTGTGCCCAACAACCAGTGTGTCGAGTTCATCCCGACCCGAACCGGCGGGCGCTACCGTGCTGAGCCAGACGCCGGTGTGGGCGGTGCCCAGGCGGCCGCGGTGCTCGATTTCACTTTCGCCGATGCCAGTTTCAACATGCTGGCCAACAACAGCGCCCTGCCGGCAGACCAACAGATCCAGCCCAACGATGTGGTGGTGGTTTACAACCTGGGCATAACCGGTGCCGATGCCTACGCCGGTGACAACAGCGCGGTGGTGGCCAGCGTGACGGCGGGCGTCGAGTCCACCATCGCGATTGCGGCCAAGCAGTTTCCACTGGCATCCGGATCGAATCGCTTCCATGTGGTGCCGGGTGACGAGAAAATTGTCGCCTTTGTCTGCAGCAGTGGGCGGCTGCTGCGCAGCAGCAACCACGCCTACGCCAACTCCTGTCCTACGGCAGGTGTCACCGTGGCGGTGCTGGCGCAAAACGTCAGCGCCTGCAATTTTGTCTATGGTGCATCGGACCTGCAACGCAATGCCCTGGTGCAGATGGCGATCACGCTGACCGACGCCAGCGGTGAGTCGGTCAGCCTTTACCATGAGGTGCATGTGGGGAATACGCCGTGAGCGCCGCCCGGCCGCCCGCAAGCCCTTTGCACCGCAGTGCGCAGCACGAAGGTACTCCGGTGAGGGTCCCGGAGTGCCCGCGAACACCTGAAACTGTGCTGCGGGTGCGCCGCGCAGAGCACGGCTTCGCTGCGATCGCGGCGTTGTTCATTCTGGTGGTGCTGGCAGCATTGGGTGCTTTCATGGTGTCCGTTTCGTCATCCCAGCAGATCACTTCAGCGCAGGACATCCAGGGCAGCCGCGCGTACTGGGCGGCACGCGCTGGCGTGGAGTGGGCCCTGGGCAGTTTGAGCGCTGCACCAGCCGACTGCCCGACGCCGCCGGTGCCTTTTGTGGTGGAAGGGTTTACGCTGGTCGTGACGTGTGCCCGCAGCGCCTTTGACGAAGGGGGTGCGACGCGGTTGATTTACGCCATTTCATCGCGCGCAACGAGGGGCGGCAGCGCAGGGGCAATGGCCTATGTGGAGCGCAGCGTGTCGGCGTCGGTGGAGTTTTGATGGTTTGGAATTGCAGCCGCTTTCGGTTCGGGATTGCCGCATTGAGCGAACGTCGTGGCTGGCGTTGGCTCGTCACCACCTTCGTGCTGCTGCTGCTGCACGCTGTCGGCGCTGCGGCGACCTACACCAGTTCTTCGGTACCATTCGCGTGGATCGAGCCCGCCACCCATACCAAAGTAGGGCATCTGACCACGCCGTACAAGTTCAACGGAGGTGGTTCGACGGGTTGTGGCACCACACCGCCGATCCTGGACGACACGATCAGTGACCTGATCCCGCTGGGATTCACCTTCGTCTTCGGTACCACCAGCTACACCAACCTGCGGATCCAGAGCAATGGCCGGTTGCAGTTTGGCAACACCACCTGCGGCAGCGGAACAGTGTCGGTCGGGCCACCGCAGACCTATCCATTTGTTTACCCGAACGCGTCGATGAACGCCACGATGAAGGTGTTTGGTGTCGACCTCGACCACACGAATCTGGTTGACAGGCCCAACTACCCGACGGCCGCCAGCAGAACAAACTGCGCCAGTATCGCAAGCTGTTATGTGGCTTTTGCGACGATCGGCAGCAGTCCGAACCGGCAGTTCGTGGTCACCTGGAAAAACGTGCCAGAGTGGGTCAGCGCCAGAGTGACGAGCGGCTCCTTCGACCTGCAGGTGATTCTCAATGAAGACGGCACCTTCGTTTATCAGTACGGCACCATCTTGCACGGGGGTACTGGCACCGCGGAGATCGGGTGGCAACTCACGACGTCCGATTTCGAAGTGTTGAGGTTTGGCGCATCGGCAGAACCGCCACCAGGGACTGCGATCCTGTTTTACGTTCCGTCAACTGCGCCTTTGGCAGAGTACCGGTTCGAGGAGGGTGCATGGGAGGCCGGGGTGGTCGGGCAGGTGGCTGACTCTTCAGTAGGGGCGCGTGGCAGTGCCGCGCTCGGTGCTGCCCAGGCGACGGGTGCGGGCAGAGTGTGCCGTGGCGCGTCGATTCCGGCCAATACGCTGGCCGCAACGGTCGACGGGATCCGCACGGGTATCCGTTTTTCCGATGCCGGCGTCAACATGCAGGGGCAGGGTACGGTGATGTTCTGGTACCGGGCCAATACGGCCTGGAGTGGCGCTGGGGCCAGGGCGGCGCAACTGCTCGACGCCACCAGGACCAGCGGCCAGTGGTTTTCCTTGACGAAGACCGCCAGTGGAACCCTGTTTTTCGAGGTCACCGACAGCAGCGCCGGCGCGGGCGTGGTGCGCTCGGTCGAGACCGCCGTACAGTCGTTTGCAGCAGGTACCTGGGTGCATGTCACGGTGAGCTGGAACTTCAATGGCCTGGCGGCGGCCAACAGTGACAACATCAGGATACTCGTCAATGGTGGCGCGCCGACCATTGCCTCCTTCACAACCGCTGGATCCCTTTCAGCTTCGCTGGATCTGCTGACGGTGGGGGACAACCCGTCCGGCCTCACTGGAAGCAAGGGCTCGGTCAATTCAGCCGATGGCACGATTGATGAATTGCGCATCTACAACCTGGAACTGAACCAGGGCCAAGTGGTTGGGGCCAGCATCGTCACCCGCCCCTGCGGTACGTTTGCCATTGACCATCTGGAATTGCGCCATGGGTCCTGGTCGGGTATTGCCTGTGCACCCGGTACGCTGACGGTTGTGGCCTGTGCCAACGCCACCTGCTCCAGTCTCTATACCGGGGGCGTGGTGACCTCGCTCAGCCATAGCGGCGCTGCCACCCTGTGGGATCCTTCGGCTGGAGGTGCCACGGTCGTGATTGGGGCAGGGCGCTCAAGCGCGACACGCAGCTTCTACACCGCTACCGGAACAGCCACCTTCAACGTGACCGGAGCCGGGATTCCGGTGTTGCCAAGCGGTCCCAGGTTGTGCAATGGGGTCGCAGGCTCGTGCAACTGGATGTCTGCCAATGGCGGGTTGGTCATGACGGTGCCCAACGCAGGTGTGGTGACGGGTGGCAAGCCGGTTGCAATGACGGTACAGGCGGTGCAGTCTTCCGGGTCCACACCGGGCGCCGCCTGCGTTCCGGTGCAGAACCTTGCCGGTGCGGGCCTCAAGGCATGGGCTGCACCTGTCAATCCGGTCGCGTTTGCGGCGACTTCCGTGTCCGCTGGCGTGACGGTGGGCGGCGCTGCGCAAGTCGCCATCGCCGCCGGGGGACCGTACACCACGGCCGCAGCCGCCTTGCCGGCCAGCAACAACCTGACCGGCTTGACCTACGATGCCAATGCGACTACTACGGTCTGGCTCAGGCACATGGACACCGGGCAGTTCAACCTCAACGCCACGTTGGACACCACCGCGACCGCCACCACTCCAGCCCTGTCGCTTGCGGGAAGCGCCACGGTGACCAGCCTTCCCGTCGGGTACGCAGTGGCAGCGGCCAGCGTGCGCGCCAGCGCCGCAATTGAAGCGGCTTGCGCCGCGGGGGCGTCTGCCGCCTGTGACACGGCTGCCGGTGGCGGCGTTCGTGTGGGTGCCGCTGGTAGTCCCTTTGCGTTGTCGGTCAGCGCTGCATTGTGGACGGTGGATGGCGACACAGACCTGAGCGACAACCCGGTTGCACCGGGGTATGTCGGCGCGGTCACGCTCAGTCCACTGCTGGCCGCACCCCAAGGTGGCAGTGTGGGCACGCTCGGCACGTTGGCGGCCAACCTGACCAGCGGCAGCGCAGGCATCGCGGCCCAGACCTGGAGCCAGTCGGGTGCGCTGCGGGTCGCCGTGAGCGGGACGTATCTTGCGCGTGCCGTCACTGGTCAGAGCGCGGTGCTGGGTCGATTCTCCCCGCGCCACTTCACCACCAGCGTGACCGCGCAAGGTTGTGGCGCATTCACCTACGCGGGACAACCCGTCAGCGTCGTGACGGTGCGCGCCATGGACGGTGCTGTGGTTCCGGCGGCGACGGCAAACTATCGTGGGCCGTTCGCCCGGGCCGTCACGCTGTCCGATGCTGCCGGTTCTGTCGCCGGCAGTTTCTCCGCCAATCTGATCGCCGCCGGCAGCTTCGTTGGCGGTGTGGCGACTGCTGCGCCGGTGTACAGCTTTGCCGCGCCCCGCACTGCTCCGCTGACGCTGCAACTGCGGGCCAGCGACGGCGAGGCCGGTTCGGCCGGGTTCGGTGAAGGATCGGCGCCGCTGCGCAGCGGTCGCCTGTACCTGCAAAATGCCCATGGCTCAGAACTTCTGGCGCTGCCGGTGCCACTGACGGCACAGTTCTGGACCGGCAGCAGTTACGCCACCAATAGCGCCGACAGTTGCACCGCGTTGCCGACCTCCAGCATCCCCATGGGCAACTACCAGAAGCTGCTCAACGCCTGCGAAACCCGGTTGTCACCGGTCGCCAGCATAAGCTTCGTGGCGGGGAAGGCGTCCGGCAGTGGCTTGCTCCTGTCCCGTCCTGGGGCGAACAACTCGGGCAGTGTTGATCTGACCTTCAACGTTGGCGCGACCGCGTCTGGCACTACCTGCGTGGGAGCTTTGGCGATTCCAGCCACCGCGGCAAATCTGCCGTGGTTCGGCCCGAATCAGGGTGCACGCGCCACCTTTGGCGTGTTCAAGAGCCCCATCATTTACAGCCGTGAGAACTATTAGGGATGCCCTGCATTTGTGGTGTACATGCCCCACAGCGCCGCCGATACCGCAATGGAACCGGATTTTCGGCCAATTCAGGCGATCAAAATGGCCGATTGCAAGGACAATTCACGGTGATGGACAAACCCCTGATCGACTGGAAGGACACTTGACCATGCGCATGCCTTGGCAACGTCGTTCCGGTGGTGATCTGCTGGTGGTTTCCTGGCTCGACCAGACACTGGCATACGTCCGTGGCCAGGGTCTGGGCAATGGCAGGTACCGGGTTGATGGTTTTGGAGTCGAACGGCAAGGGGCAGACAAGCTGTCAGACTTTGCGCGGCGACTCGATGGCCTGGGTTTGCGGGGCTGCGAGACGCGCGTGATGCTGCGACCCCAGCAGTAGCAGTGGTTGCAGATCGAAGCGCCCGGCGTGCCACCTGAAGAGTTGCGTTCGGCTGCCCGCTACCAGATTCGCGAGATGCTTGATGTCCATATTGACGACGTGACATTGGACGTGATGCGGGTTGGCGACGGGCAAAACCAGAAAGGTCCGGCCCATTTGTTTGTGGTGGCCGCCCCCAATGCGGCGGTGCAGAGTTCGCGTGCCCTGGCACAGGCCATGCGCTGGACCATGCCCGTTGTCGATGTCCAGGAAACCGCCCAGCGCAACCTTCAGAATGCGCTGGCACAGGATGATGGCCGCCCCGAACGTGCGACCGCTGCGCTGGTGCTGGTGGATGACTACCAGGCCATACTGACGATCTGCTCCAACGAGGAAATTTTTTATTCGCGCCGACTGGAGGTTCCGCCAGGCTTTCTGCTTGGCGGCTGGGCCGCCGCCGATGGCGGGCAGGGCGCCCAAGCCGACGCTTACACGCCTGTCGGTGAGTATGTGCCAGACTACGGCGTGGATGGTGTGTCCCATGGCAGCGATTACTCGGTAGCAACCGTCAGCAGGCCCGCCTCGGCCACGAACGCCGCATCCGAGCAAGTCGAGCGAGCTCAAAGATTTCTGGTGGAGGTACAGCGCTCACTCGATCTTTGGGATCGTGCGTGGTCCAGCCTGCCACTGGCGGCAGTGCGGGTTCAGGCCGGTGCGCGCACCGCCGAGCTCGCGCAGTGGCTGAGCCGTGAGCTGAACCAGAGCGTGCTGCCAATGGACATGCATGCGCATTTCCAGGGGTTCGAAGGTGGCGATGCACAGGACCGGGCGGCGTGTTGGCCGTTGTTGGGCCTGCTGATGCGAACCGACTCCCGCAAACTGTGACCGCCCGCCGTCTGTGCCCTGAGAACCCGACTGCCTCTACTCCACGATGCCCCAGCAAATCAACCTTAGCACGCCGGTACTGCTGACCCAGAAGCGTTACTTTTCTGCACAGGCAATGCTGCAGACACTGGCGTTGTTTGTCGTGCTCGGTGGAGCCCTTGCGGCGTACGGGGTGTGGAGCCTGCGCTCAGCCAGCGCCGCCTTCACGGAGACTTTGGCAGCCCAGGCACCCGAGCTTGCGCGTTTGCGCTCTGCGCTGGCGGTCGACTCTGGCAACACCGCGACCGACGACAAGCGGCTGGAGCAGGAGCTGCAGGCGGCGCGTGGTGCGCTCGCCGAGCGCAAAGCCGTGCTCGAAACCATGGGTCTTGGTC